>Ga0315286_10007104_pt1 | contig 10929 bp, 14 predicted proteins | sample YL17G10_0_MG_FD_205038 | JGI IMG/M metagenome (GOLD analysis project Ga0315286, IMG submission 205038) | Sediment microbial communities from Yellowstone Lake, YNP, Wyoming, USA - YL17G10_0 | ecosystem: Environmental > Aquatic > Freshwater > Lake > Sediment | place: USA: Wyoming | collected...
TACGCGAAGAAGTCATGTAACTACCTGGGCATCATTCAACTGGCTTGCGGCCTGCTGTGGTATCGCCGCCAGTACCGATTGGCGCTTTTGAGATAGTTTCTAAGCACTATGCAAGCAAAACTAAGGCACCGCCCGGATTATTGGGCACGCCCAGGACCCACTTGGCCAACAAGATGCCCCACGCCCAGCGTTTGCGGCGCCGAATCGCACCGAAGTATCCCGCATGTTCCGCTCCCAAGGTGGCGCAAACCCTGACCCGCCATTCGGTGATTACCTTGACGATGGACCGCCACACGCACCTGTACGCCGGGAACCTGTCGGCGGCGCTGGACGCGCTGCCCGACCTGTCCGCCTCAGTCCGGCAAACGGCTGTGGCGACGGGAACGGATGACGCCATGCCAACCGATTGCTGGAACGTGCCACATCACTTGTCACGAGACGGCGCAGTTAGCAAGAGTCCGGTGGAGTCTGGTGGAGTGAATGGGGCCAATGCGATGAATGACGGTGTGGGGCCAAACCATGCGGAAATGCCCGCAAAACCGACGGTTTTGACAGCATCAGCCGCATCGGGTACACTTTCCGAGTCACCCCGGAGAGGTGGCCGAGTGGCTGAAGGCGACGGTTTGCTAAACCGTTATAGGGAGTCAAATCCTTATCCCGGGTTCGAATCCCGGCCTCTCCGCTTTTTGTGGGAAAACCCTCGATTGTCGGGGGTTTTTCGTTGATTCCGCCCGCTCGAACCTCCCCACCATTCATTCCACAAGACTCCACTAAGCTACTCAGAACTGCGCCTTCTAGTGACACAGGGGGTGACACAGGAAAAACAGGATTCTGACAAGAGGGGTTTTCCCCTACGATTCTGCAATCCGTCCCCGTCGCCACAACCGTTTGCCGGGCCGGCGACGACAGGTCGGGCAGCACGTTCAGCGCCGCCGCTGCCTCTCCTCGGTAGGTGTGCGAGTACCGATCCATCGTCAAGGTGATTGTCGAGTGTCTGGCCAGCGTCTGCGCCGTCTTGGGGTGGACGCCGCCCGATGCCAGAGCACTGATGAACGAGTGGCGTAGGGAGTGGAAATCGGCATAGCGGCCCGCAGAGTCACGGTAGGCCAGGAATGTACCATCCTCTCCTTCCAATGCGTCCTGAGCGGTCTGGCGCGGGCTAGCGGCCATCCTACGCGACTCCAGCCATGCTGTACGGGCATCGGCCAAGTCCGCACGAAACATCTTCACCACCCGTTCCGGGCGGGGCATGGTGAACGCGGGGGCGTTGGGCATGTTGCCCGCCAGGTACTCCCTCAACCTCGTCGCCAGGTCGGGCGCGATCGGCTGCACATCCTCCCGCCGATGCTTTGAATATGCTGCCCCCACCGTCACCGATGGATCATCGCCCTCGAACGCGAAGCTCGCCCGCGTCAAGCTCCGCAGCTCTGCCGCCCGCAAGCCGCTCCCCACCGCCAGCCGGTAGAGCATCGCCCGTGCAGCCCCCGTCATCCCGAACCGCTCCGGCCCGTGTTCGGTTGTGTCCAGCAACCAGCGTAACTCATCGACCTCGAGCGCCCGCCGATCATGGCGCCGATCCATCCTCACGTTCAAGCCCCGCAAGTGGGCCAGGGCGCTTTCGGTTGCCCGGCCGTCCTGTACCGCCCATCGGCAGAATCCTTTGATCGCCTGCAGGTATGCGTTGAAACTGCCCGCGCTGATCCCCTTGCCGTCGGTGGTCGGCCGGCGCAGGTCCGCCAGATATCTTTGCACTTTGCTGGCCGAAAGATCGGACCACGTTCTGAATCCGCAACCGGCCAGAATCCGATTGACGCGCTGCGCCGATAAATTAGCATAATCCAGCGTACCGCCCCGTGCCAGTAACGCCCCTTTGAAGTCGGCCACATGCTCACTCAGGGGCTTCCCCGCCGCCAGCCGCATCCCCGACAGGATGCCCCACTCGCCCAGCCTCGCCAGGATCGACGGGGGCATGCGCTCCACCGCTTCCGCCAAGTCGGGGGTCAACACGTCGCCGCCGGCCCGCACGTTGTTCAGCTTGCTCACGGTCCGCGCCAACTCGCGGGATGCCCGTTCATCCTCCAGCAACGGCAACCTCCGCAAGGCAGCGCTCCAGTCAACGAACACGCCGTAGAATTTTGTGGACGGCCGCTTGATCCGTTTGCCGTCCGCGTCCGTTTCCACAACCACCAGCTTGCGTACCTTCACTGTTCACCGTCCCTTTCGCTTCACCGCCCCATCGACCACGATTCGCAATCCAAGAGCTTTCGCCAAGCGCTCCAGGCTTTCCAGGCTCAGCCCCGATTCCCCCGTCATCAACCGGGATAGCTGGGATTGGGCGATGCCCGTTTCCTTCCACAGCCGATATCGCGTCTTGTCGCCGCCCTTGATCGCCGCCCGAATCGCCTTCAGTGTCTGGCTCATAAACAACGCCATATCCGATACACAATCGAAACGCAAGCACCCATTCCGTGCTACCCCTACCTTGACCCCTCCCAAACCATTTGCGTGCGTCTCAGTGCCACCCAGAGCCTTCCTTTTTGCCGTGAAACACGAAAAACCGACTGGTTGCCAACTTCTTGCTTCTTGTCGATCCCGGATTCGGCGAGCGTGGGCGGTGCATTGAAACGGGGTTCCATTTTAGTACCCCGTTTTCCTCTACCCGGTCCCGACCTACCTCTTGCTCCCGCTTGTTTGGGCCTATCCTCCAGCAGTTCCCCCAGACGGCGTTCGGCGCGGCTCGTTCTGGCGCGTCGAAACCTCGGACGTATCAAAGGTCGGCCCGATGCCTAAACGTGCGTCTCAGTGCCTCTCAGGGCCTGCTTTTTCGCCGCGAAGCACGAAAAACCGACTGGTTGCCAACTTCTTGCTTCTTCTCGATCCCGGATTCGGCGAGCGTGGGGGTGTCATTTTCTGGCGGTTCCGTTTTGGAACCACCAGAAGAATCGCGGCCCCGAAGCTGGCCCTTTGTCCCCTTGGCCTTCGGACTCTCCGCCAGCAGTTCCCCAAGCCGGCGTTCGGCGCGGATGCGGCTTCGTTGATCGGGGGTATCGTCCGGCCCAGGGCGGGAGGTGACCCCGCCCCGACCGGACACACGTCACAAGGAATCAGGAATCAGGAATCTCGCTTCCGGCCTTCATTGCGGCGGCCCTCGCTTCCCCCAAGGCCTTTTCGGCGGCGGCCAGGTCCGCTCGGAATTTTGCTATTCCCCGATCCGGCCAAGGCCGCAATTCGCTGTCCAGCACAATACTCTTGCAACTCCCGACGAGAGCTTTCGCCGCGACCCACCGCACGTGAAGCGCGAGTTTTTCCGCCCCAGCCGTATCACGATCGCGCAGCGCAAACACTTCGCGCGGCAGATGCGCCGGAGGGACAAGCCCACGCGCCGACAGCTCCAGCAGGCGGCGGGTGGCGTGATCGGCCTCATCAATGTCGCGTTGCACCGCAGCAACGATGGCGCGGCCGGTGTCGTAGGCGCCGTCAGCGACGGCGGCGCGGCCCCGCTGCGAGTCCATCGTAGCACGAAGTTGCTCCAGATCGACGCCCGGCCTTTTTTAAGTCGAGCTTCAAGCCGGGCAAGGTTCTGATCGTCGCCAAGTCATGTTTCGCAGCAGCAATTTCCGCCGCCAAAGCGTCGGCCTCGGCAGGCGTTAAGCCGGCGTCGGCGGCCCGATTCAAAATTGCGCCGACGGGCGCATCTTTCCAGCAAGGCAGGACAAACGCAGCGCGGGCGTCGGCACGTTGCTTTAAAGCGACATCCGCCAGTGTTGCGACACGTGGTTGTGACACGGTTTCAGTAGTCATTTTATACCTCGTTTGTTTGTGCCGGTTCTAGCGGCATGATGAATGAACACGCCATCGACGTACAACGCCGTGGCGACTTTTGCGATTGCATGGGCATGATCGTGGACGAAACGATCCGCCTCATATTGAATCCAAGCGTGGCGTTTTGCCCACCGTAAGGGCGAGGCCGCGCAGCCGTGACAACACCACCGCGCGATCCTCGCGGCGTCGGGCGGCGAGCCCCGCAGATCGCTGCACAATCCTGCGTAACATGAGCGATCCGGCGGCGTGGCGGCCCGGACAAGCGGCGAGGGCGACGGTTTCGCCGGCGGGCAAGGGAAGAATTCAACGAGGGCTTCGCCGGCGCGTCCGACAGCGATGCACAGGACCTCATCGAAACGTTGCGGCGAGTCGTGAGCGTCGATGTACGCAAGCCCGAACGTCCCTTCGACCTCCCCGACCACGACGGCCCCGATGCGGCTGTCCCGCAGCAATCTCTGGGCAGCAACGACGTGGCCGGCTTCGTGCAAACATGTCCGGCAGCGAAGGGACGCTGGCACAGCGCCGTGTGATTGCCTGTATCTATTTCGTCGTCGCATGTTTGCCCTCCTGCCAGCAGCAAGAGCGTGTCAACTTCAGAGTTATCGTACAGTTTTAGTCCTATTGTGCCAGTTTGGTACTGAAAGAAACCCTGTTTGCCATGGGACTTGTTCCCACCGGCAAAGGAAGTCTTTTCCCCCTTCGGTAGGCGCTTGCAACATCTTGCCAGCTTCGCAATAATACACCAGTACAATATAAGTATAGGTACTATACATAGTTACGGCTTTCGGCGCTCGGGTGGCCACGCCGGTTGGGCGCGGTGGCCGGCTTGGCGATTTCACCTTCTGAAACCTCTGAAGCTTCTGAATCTGCAATATCGCGGGAAGTTGCCGAAATCGACGCCAGGGCGTCTGGCAGTTTCGCTGGTGCGTTTCCGCCCTCCAACCGTCCCAAACCACGTCCGGGGGCAGATCGTGCGTCTGGCGCGGGCAGGACGCTCCGGTCAGCAACCTGGCGCGATGTTGGGGTAGGTGATGGGTCATGTTGTTTGATATCCACGCATCGCATGGCGAACCGCCGGCCCAGCAGTTTCAACGCCGCCTTGATCCGAGCGATGGGTGGTGTCGCGTTCGGCATCGGTTCAAGGATGATGGTGTAGCGCTCGCTCATGCCCCACCTCCGATCTTGATCCGCCTGGATGCCAACTCCGGCGGCAGAGTCATCACCCCAGGGTCTCGCCGATACCGCCACTCCATGAGCGTGTCCAGATGGTCATTGCACCGCGCCGCCGGGTGGCGTTCGCGGTCATCGAGCGCGGCGCAGTACCCTTGGCATAAACCTCGCCGGTATCCAGACTCGCCGGCTCGCCGGAGTTTGGGATCAACAACTACGTTCGCCATGCAGATCAGCACCGGCTCAGAGTGGGGGGTGGTGGATTCGCTCATCACTCCCCCCCCGTCAGTCATCGTCCGGGCGCGGAAACTCGGCCACGTGCAAAGGACGATTCCGCCAGTCTCCTGCAACCGCGAAGCGATTGAATCCCCGATCCGCTTGACGAAGTCCTCCGGCGTCAGGTTCGCAATCAGAATCGTGCTGCGCAGCGAAGCGTAGCGCTCGTCGATGATGTGTGTGAGGGTATTGCCCTCCCATTCACTGCCCGCCCCGATCTGAATCTCATCGACTACCAGCAGCGCGGGGCGTGTGTAGCGACGCAGTATCTCAGCCTCGGACGCACCGCCCGAATTGCGAAACGTCTCTCGCACGGCCAAGTAAACATCCGTCGCGCGCGTGTACATGGCCGAGCGGCCCGCCAGACAGAATCCGTTGACCGTTGCAGACGCGGCGTGTGTCTTGCCCGTTCCACGCTGCCCGACCAGCGCGATCATGGCAGGTTCATCCAGCAGCCCGCGCAGCCGCGCGATCGCCACGGCGTACTGTTCATTCACGGCCACGCCGTTCAACGTCGCCGTCGCATACCGTTCCAGCACGCCAGCGGCGCTGCGGAGCGTGCTGGCACGTTCACGCGCCCGCGCCCGATAGAATTCCTGTTGCGCCGCCGCATCCCGTTGCTCACGTTCGGTCCGGAACGCGGCCATATTCGCCAGATACGATTCCGAAAACATCGAAGGACCGACCGACACGGTAGGTATGATCGCGCTATCAACCGTCGCGGTGTGCTCGCGGTCCGTCGGGGTTTGCCGTGCCTCTTGCGCCGCGCGCCCCAGCACGGCCTCAGCCTCAACTGAGGATCGGCACAACGATGTGTTCTGGGAATTCGCCGCGTTGTTCTGCGCTTTTTCGTCCGGGTTTTCCATGATCGTGTCCTTCAGTGTTTGGCGTGTCGCTCGTAAACCTGTTGATCTGACTTCGGAGCAATGCGAGCGGATGGCGGGCATCCACGAAGAATCTCTCGTCACTGCCGAGGTAACGGGTGACGATCTGTTTCGCGACCTTTAAGTCGCCCTCGGCCTCGTTACGCAATATCCAGGATGCAGCCGCCCCATCCTTTGCAGACTGCAAACAATATCTCACGCCGTACCTCGCCTCCCACCGTTCGCAAAAATGGGCGATGAGCACGGCGTGGCTTCCGGTGGCCGTCCGCGTCGGTCGCTTGCTCTGGGTGTGGGGTGTTTCGTCGGCGTCGTCATCGAAGAGCTTTTCAGAATCAGCGTGCGCGTGTGCTGTTGCTGGTTTGTTCACTGTGCTGTTAATGAGTCCTTCGTCTGTCCCAGTGGGACAGGGTTTAGCGTCCTTGTGGGACAGGGTTTCTTGTCGATTTAGGACAGGGTTTATCAGTCGAAAGAGTGTCCCTGTGGGACAGGGTTTCGGTGGGGATAACAACCTGCCTCACTGCGGGCCGTCGGCGTCCGCCGCCGGGATCAACGATTGTGAGCAGGCCAAGCTTCGCTAACTCGGCCAGCGCCTTGTGCACATTGCGAATGTTGATTCCGCATTTCGCAGAAATGCTGCTGGCGGTCGGGAAGGCGCAGCCGGTCGCATCGGAGTGGCGGAGAAACACCAGCAGAACCTTGAGGGGCGTTGCTCCCAACCTCGCCAGCCATCCGTCATCGACTAGCCGATTGAACAGCGAGAAGAATCCGCCAGGCTTCTGAGTGCCGTTGCTGCTCATCGCCCGCCCCCTTGCGACCGCCACGTCGCCGCGCTCGGGCAGCCAGCTTGTGCCCACGCCCGCAACTCAGACACGAGAAAACGGCAGCTTCGGCCGATCTTGATGGGACGCGGCCCCCATCGACCAGATCTCCGCATGGCGAACAAATGGCTTTCACTGATGCTCAGCAACCTCGCCGCACCTTCGATATCGACGGCCAGCACGTCGGGGGCAGGGGCTTCAGCGGGCATCGGCCACCGCCTTTCTCCCTTGGGCGATGGCTTTTCTTTGTGGCCGTTCCTGAAGCTCGCGAACACGCCGTGCCCACCATGCCAACCGGCGGTAGGCGCGGGACAGCTTGGGTGAAGGTTTTGCATTGTGCATATACCCCTTCCGCCAACTGACGGTAGTTTGCGCGCAGGCGCAAAGGACCTACAGCGGTTTCACCCCTGATCTACCGAGCGGAAATGCTTGTCGGGTGGGTCGAAAATTCTACGCTTAACTACTTCACTAACCACCGTCACCACCGTCAGTCCAAGCGGCGGTCATGGGGGCTTCGGTCCGCGCCGAGTCCTTGCGGTTCGGGCTTTGGGCCAGCGGCCACAGACACCCCCCCACGATGGTCGGTAGGCAGGAATCGAGTCTGTGCCTTTCGCGGCACGTGGTCACCCAGCTTCTTGTAGGCAGCCTTGATGCGCTCTCTGGTGGCGCTGATGCACAGCCCCAGCTTTTTGGCGGTATGGGAGTAGTTGCACTCGCACTCGGCGAACGCCTGGAAGGCCTCAAGCTGCTTGACTGTCAGTTTCTTCGACTTCTGCTGACGATGCTTCCGACGGTTTGTCTTCGGCGAGTCACCCGTAGCGCGATCGGGCGTCACCGCGGTAATGCCGGCTTCCGTCACCTTGAACCGCAGCTCCTGCAAAACGGCGTAGGCATCCGGCCAGACGTTATCCACTTCCTCGAAAAGTTTCGACGGATCGTTCAATCGCGGGTCGCTCTCCGCCAGGTTCATCAGCCGATCCATCAGCGCCAGCCACCGAAAAAACGGCCGCGAATCCACATCCAGGGCCGTCGCATACATCCCAATGTCTGACTTATACTGCAGCGTATTCGCCAACAAAAGGCACAGCTCGGGCATCCTGTCCTTTCCCGAGCTGACGCGCGCATACTGCCCCTGGTGATACAAGATGTCGTCGATGGCCCGGTGGACTTCTTTGACTTCAAAAGGGCTCAGGGGTACGGGCATGACTCACCGCCTTTGATCGGGTCGATCCGGGCGGGGCAGCGGACGGTGAGAACGCCGCCGCCGCCCAGATCACTTGGCCGGGAATCAACCGGCCTTCCCGAAGTTCGATTCTACCTCATCTTCGTCGTCAGTTTCACCACCTGTACGATTGTCCGCCGAACGTCCGCAGGCAAACTCGGCCAAGCCGCCATCACCGCCACCAAGTCGGGATCGGCTGGGGCGGCCTCCCCACCCCCACGGCCTACCGAATTCGGTAACTGTCTGGTGGTGGTGGGGGTTGGCAGGGGTCGATTCTGCGCTCGAGGTGACACAGGGGGTGCCTCTTTTCTCGTGGCATTTTCGTAAGTCGTGGCAGCATCGGCGGTTGCTTGGGGGATGCGCCGGTTTGCTAAACCGTTATAGCGAGTCAAATCCTTATCCCGGGTTCGAATCCCGAGATGGCGGCATCATCTCCATCATCACACGATTGCTGCGCCATTCCATCTCGGCTGTTATTCAATCAGAGCAATTGTGGCCAGACAGGGTCAATAACGTCAGACACCACGGCCTCAGAATGCCATGCCGCCCCGCCAGCGCCGTTCTGAACAGGCGGCGGAGTTGTCGGCCCCCACGACCGCGCCGACATAGTCAATATCCCTCGGCGCAGCCGTCGCGGCGGGCTTCGGTGCCCCCGCGGAGAAGGCCCGTTTCCGGGTCAATCAGGATGCCCTGGTAGCCGCCGCCGTTGCTCCGGTTGCGTTGAATCTGGTGGCCGCGACGTTCCAACTCCTGAAGGACGGCGTCAGGGATCCGTCCTTCGGCTGCGACCGTACCGCTGCCCTGCGCCGGCCGGCCAGTGGGCGTGGCAGAGCCGAGGTGCTCCAGCCGCGGCGCTTCGCCAGCTTGCTGAACGTTCATTTCGAAGTCGATCAGGTTGCAGAGGACCTCGACATGCCCCTGGGGCTGCATATCGCCGCCCATCACGCCGAAGACGAACCAGGGTTTGCCTTCCTTGGTGACCATAGCCGGGATGATGGTGTGAAACGGTCGCTTATGCGGCTCGAGCCGGTTCGGGTGAGCGGGGTCCAAAGCAAACAGGGTCCCGCGGTTCTGCAAGGCAAAGCCCAGGTCGCCCGGGACGAGGCCGGACCCGAATCCGTGGTAGTTGCTCTGGATGAGCGACACGCAGTTGCGGTCCTTGTCCACGACACACAGATAAATGGTGTCGCCGCCCAGAACCGGCTTGCCCGGCTCAACGGCTGTGGCCGCCTTGCTCATATCGATGAGCTTGCGGCGTTGCTCAGCATAGGATTTGGAGATGAGCTGTTCCGTCGGCACTTTTGCGAACTGCGGATCGGTGTAATACCGAGCGCGGTCGGCGAACGCAAGTTTCTTGGCTTCGAGGAACACGTGCCACCAGTCGGCCGAACCGGCACCCATGGATTTCAGGTCGTAGCCTTCCAGGAGATTGAGCATTTGCAAGGCCGAGATGCCTTGGCCCGGCGGGGGGATCTCCCAGATCCGGTAGCCGCGATAAGTGGTGCTGACCGGATCCACCCAGGTGGAGGTGTGATCCTCAAAATCCTGAAGAGCGAACAGCCCATCGTTCTGCTCGGAGAATCTCACGATTTCGCGGGCGATGCGCCCACGATAGAACGCGTCGCGGCCACCGTTGGCGATCTCTCGGTAGGTGCGGGACAGGCGGGGGTTCTTGAATGACGTTCCGGGAACTGGTGCCCGGCCATCGGTCAGGTAGGTGGCGGCCGCATCCGGATATTTCCGCAGGGTCTGCTCCGCACTGCGCCAGAAACCGCCGATCGTCTGGGGAACCAGAAATCCCTCTTCGGCATAGCGGATGCTCGGTGCCAGTAGTTGCTGCATGCTCATCGTGCCGAACCGCTTGCGCAGCTCCTCCCACCCGTCGACACATCCGGGCACCGACCAGGAAAGCGGACCGGTGACAGGGATTTCCTTCAGGCCCTTCTGCCTGAACAGCTCGATCGTCGCCGCATAGGGAGCTCGGCCGCTGGCGTTCAAACCATACAACTTCTGCGACCTCGCGTCCCAGACAATGGCAAACAAGTCCCCACCGATGCCACAGCTCATAGGCTCCATCAGCCCCATCGCGGCATCTGTCGCAATGGCCGCGTCCACCGCATTGCCGCCGGCCTTTAGTATCTCCACGCCGATGCGCACAGCCTGCGGATGTGTGCTGGCGACCATTCCGGTCTTGGCGATAGCCTCAGGCCGGCCGAACGTGAACGGCGCCGGTACCTCAGCCGCACACGGGGATCGAACGCGCGTAGCAAAGAGAATCAATCCAGCCGGCAGCAATAGCCATGTGAAGGGGGATAACATGGGTGCAATTATACCGGTCTGTTGGATGCAGTGCCCGTTGCCGGGCGGTCACGGCAGCTGCGAAATGGTTGCCAGTCTGTTGCAGTGGGTCGCTTGCAGCAGGCGGGGGATTCGTGAGTGACAGCAACGCTGGGGAACGGCCCCGCATATTCACTCAGGCGGTGGCGTTGCCACGTTGGCGGATGAAGCAGCGCCGACGATATTGTGAAGGTGCACGGGGTGCGTACAGGCTCCAGTTCTAAACCCGCGCCCATCATGCCGCTTTCAGGAATGCCGCCCAAAACAGGTCTTGGATCGTGTTCTGATCGGGTACAGGGCGGGTCGCTGATACTGTACTTTGGGCAATGGACTTACGTTTGGCGCCCGCTTTGCTTTCCGAGACACGACGGGTACAGGGGCGGGTTGTTAATGCTCCCGC
>Ga0315286_10007105_pt1 | contig 10927 bp, 6 predicted proteins | sample YL17G10_0_MG_FD_205038 | JGI IMG/M metagenome (GOLD analysis project Ga0315286, IMG submission 205038) | Sediment microbial communities from Yellowstone Lake, YNP, Wyoming, USA - YL17G10_0 | ecosystem: Environmental > Aquatic > Freshwater > Lake > Sediment | place: USA: Wyoming | collected...
GAAAGCCCAGTCCCACCGCAACCGGCGCGGCAATGATGCTCAGCGAGATGGCTCGCCACCCGAACCCCAGCCGCAGCGCCAGCGAACCCGCCAAAATGCTCGCCACCGCCCCGATGGCATAGAACGAGTGCAGCCAGTTCATGGCCGAGGTGCGCCGGTCCGACTGGAGGGCGCATATGATCGGGCTGAGGACCAGGTCGAGAATGCCGGCGCCCAATCCCATGACGAACACCGCCGCAAGGACCGTTGCATAGTTCGGCGCCAGGCCCAGCACGGCCAGACCCGCGGCGATTGACAGGTTCCCCGCCACGGCGAAAGCCTTGGCGCCGAGCCGGTCGGCCAGCGGGCCCGCCAGAATGATGCCCGTGACCAGCCCCACGAAAATCGTCGCGCTGATCCGCCCGAGTTGTTCCTTCGTCAGCCCTTCCGGGCCGCCCAGGGCCGTGCTGAGCGTCGTCAGCGAAATCGGAATCAGGTTCACCGCGATCGCCAGCGAGACCATGGAGGCGTAACACAGGCCGAGGGCATACGTGCGAGGGGCGGATTGACTCGTCATAGGTATCTCGAACGCGCCCGCCGAGCCGCGCCGCCGGGCGGTCCTGTCAGCCGGGTGGCGCTGCCATGCAGTGCCTGCTCGGCCATGATCCTCACGGGCCCTTGACCACCTGGCCGCGCCGAAGCGCGTAGCCATGCCGCCCGGCTTGGACGAGCCGCCATGATACCGACCTGGCGCCGAAAGCGCCTCTAAGATTTCCCTTGACGTTAAACGCCTTGCGGGTAGAAGTGGTAAAACGTCGAGGCGCACCGGGAGGCGCCTGTTCATTGTCGTGCGCACCCCAGGACGTCATCCAAGGATCCCTTTGCACTGGAAAGGAAACGCAATGGCTAATGGGAACTTACCAGGTTATCTTGCCTCCGCCAAGCCGAACCCGATGACGAACCGGGCGCCGTGGTACAAGAACACGGCCCAGGTTTACGCGGGGATCATGCTCTGGTTCGTCTTCTGGAACCAGATCCCCCTGGGGAGCGGGCTGAAAGGCGCAGAGGGATACAGCGCGTCTGCCGGCGGCACGCTGGCCCAGGGGGTCGCCGTCGCCCTTCTCAGCCTGATCGCGGCGGCCCTGGTGTGCCACTTCCTCTTCTACCTGGTGCCTGGCATGCTGGGGATGAAAACCGGGTTGCCCCTTTACATTGTGGGCACCTCGACGTACGGCGCTCAAGGCGGGTTCCTGATGCCTGGGTTCCTGATGGGCGTGCTTCAGTTCGGCTGGCTCGCGGTGAACGCCTTCTTCGCGGGCATTCTGCTGTGTGCGCCGTTCGGCTACGGGTTCCCGTCGGTCCCGCACGCCGTCGTGGCGGCGGCGTGGATCGCGTTGGGCGCGTTCATGGGCGTCAAGGGAATTAAGTACGTGGCCCGCGTGGCGACCTTCCTGCCGCTCATCCCGTTGGGCATCCTAGTCATCCTGTTCGTGGCAACGGTTGGCGGCGTCGGGAGTTTCGACAGCGAGGCCCTCGTCAAGGCAGGAGAGCAGTTCACGCCGGCCTCAGGGGATGTCATAAATGCCAAGCCGGCGCTGACGGTGTTCGGGGTGCTTGCGCTCATCGCGACGTACGTCGTCGGCTTCTTTGCGACCGCGGGCGCGGCTGGCGCCGACTTCGGGATGAACAACCGCAATGCCAGGGACGTGCACCTGGGCGGGCTGATCGGGATCGCCCTGGCCACGGTGTGCGCCGGCGGCCTCTCGCTCCTGATCGTTGCAGGCGCCTACGGCGGGGGGAACGTGGCGAGCGGCGCCGTGATGGAGGCCACCCGCCTCATGGGCAGCATCGTTGGCGACAAGACGGCCGCCGTGTTCATGTATTTGCTCGCCATTGCGGCGTTTCCGCCGGCCTGCTTCTCCGCGTTCATTGCCGCCAACAGTTTCAAGACCACGTTGCCGAAGGTGCGGCCGCTCATCTCGTGCGGCCTCGGGGCACTCGCCTCCATCATTCTGGCGGTGACCGGTTTGGCCGGCGACGCGATCGCCGTCTTCTCGATCATCGGCGCCTCGTTCGGCCCGGTGTGCGGCGCGATGATGGCCGACTACCTGCTGGCGGGCAGCAAGTGGGCCGGCCCGCGGGCCGGGTTCAACCCCGCAGGCTGGATTTCATGGGTCCTCGGCTTCATCGTCGGAGCCGCCGACTTCATCCCCGGCCTGGCCGGGAACATCCCCTGCCCGCCTGTGGCCGCCTTCGTCGTAGGCTTTGTACTCTACGTCATCCTGGCCAAGGTCGGCCTCCAGAGCAGGACCCTACAGATGCCCGCGGCCGCCGCCGCGTAGCCGCTGGTGAAGCCCCTCAGGCGAGTAAGGCTGACGGGCGATGCAAAGGCAAGCAGATGCGGGGCCGTGGCCTTCCGGCGGGGTCACGGCCCCTTTTCTCTCCGACACTTGCCGCGACGGTCGCGGTTTAGAACGTGTATGAGAACCCTGTGGCTCAGCCGCCCTCGGCTGAGCGCCTTTTGCGGGCGAATCGCTTTATTGCCGGAATTGCACACCCGAGGGCGGGTGTGCCACAGAGGCTGCGGGGTTCTCATACACGTTCTAAGAGATTTGGGTTGGCCGGGCGGCATGGCCACGCTATGTTGCGCGGCCACGCGGTCGTCGCGTGACCATGCCACCGCTCAGAGATACGCACGCAAAAGCGTTCTGCCTGGGCGAATCAGCAAGGAATCTTCCTGATGAGTCACATGAACCTTCTCACCCGCCGGGCGCTGTTGAAGGGCGCCGGCGCGGCCGCGGCGGCCGCCGCACTCGGCCCGTACTTCGTCCGCCCCAGCGCACTGGGGGCCGGGGAGCGCCCTGCCCCGTCAAACCGCATCGGCGCGGCCGTTGTCGGGACCGGTGGCCAGGGCGGCGGACACGTCGGCGCGCTTTGCGGCCAGCCCGACGTCCAACTCCTGGCCGTCTGCGACGCCGACAGGGGCCGCCGCGAGGGCCACAAGCAGGCCGTCGAGGGCCGCTACGCCAAGGAGGCGCCGGGCACCTACGCCGGATGCGGCTGCTACGCCGACTTCCGCGAAGTGATGGCCCGCACCGACATCGACGCCGTCCTCATCGCCACGCCCGAGCACTGGCACGCCCTGGTGGCCATTGCGGCCGCCAAGTCGGGCAAAGACATCTACTCCGAAAAACCGATGGCGGGCACCATCGCCGAAGGCCGGGCCGCCGCCGACGCCGTCAAGCGGTACGGACGCGTCTTCCAGACCGGAAGCCAGGAGCGCTCGGGCCAGGCGCGGCTGGCGTGCGAACTGGTGCGCAGCGGACGCATCGGCAAACTCCAGACCATCCGCACTTACCTCCCTTGCGACAATTACACGCAGGGCGACGTGCGGCCGCAGCCCGTGCCCGACGGGTTTGACTACGACATGTGGCTCGGCCCGCGGCCGTGGGAACCGTACACGCCCCAGCGGTGCCACTTCAACTTCCGGTGGATCCTCGATTACTCCGACGGCGAGTTGACCGACCGCGGGTGCCACGTCAACGACATCGCCCTGTGGGGCGCGGGGCCGCTCCTTCGCGGCACGGTCGACATCCAGGGCACGGGCAGGTTCCGCCAAGACCCGCTGTGGAACGTACCCACCCAGTTCCACATCGAGTACACGTTCGCGGGCGGCCTGAAGATCATCACCGACACCAGCGGCCCCCGCGGCATCAAGTTCGAGGGCACCGAGGGCTGGATCTTCGTGGCCATCCACGGCGGGCACCTGACGGCCGAACCGGCGTCGGTCCTGAAGTCGGCAATCGGCCCGAACGACATCGAGTTGCACCGCTCCAAGGGCCACCATCGCGACTGGATCGAAGCCATCAAGACCCGCGGCCCGACAGTCGCCCCGGCCGAGGCCGGGCACCGCACCGCGTCGTTCTGCCACCTGGGGCTCATCGCCCTGCTCACCGGCCGCAAGATCAGGTGGGACTGGGACAACGAGCGGTTCGTGAACGACCCCGAAGCCCAGCGGCACGTGCATCGGCCCATGCGGCCGCCCTGGCGTCTGTAACGGAAGTGCCTGAGTACCTGAGTGCCTGAGTACCTGAGTAACGGCAAAGCAAAGGCAAGGCAGAGCAGAAGCAAGGCAAAGGCAAGCGATTGCATGGTCAGGCCATTTAGCCGCCCCGCTCGTCGGGGCGCGTTGGCCGCCGCGAAAACCTGGCGATAAGGCAAGGTCACTGAGCCATGAACCGACTCACACGTCGAAAACTGCTCAAAGGCGCCGCGGCGGCGCTGGCGGCCCCGTTTGTTGTCCGGGCGTCGGCCTTGGGGGCCGAAGGCAGGCCCGCGCCGTCGAACCGCATCGGCATCGGCCACATCGGTGTCGGGGGGCGCGGCGGGTATCTTCTGGACGTGATTCTCGGCAACGATGAGACCCAGGCGCTGGCCGTCAGCGACACCGACGCCGGCCGCCGCGGGGGCGCCAGAAAACGCATCGAGGGGCGCTATGCTCAGCGAGCGCCCGGCACCTACGCCGGCTGCAAGGAATACAAGGATTTCCGCGAACTCCTCGACCGCCGCGACATCGACGGCGTGGTCATCGCCAGCCCAGATCACTGGCACGGCTTGATGACAATGATGGCCGCCCAGGCCGGCAAGGACGTCTATTGCGAGAAGCCGATGGCCGGCACGATCGCCGAGGGCCGCGCCGCCGCCGACGCCATCAAGCGGTACGGCCGCGTGTTTCAGACCGGCAGCCATGAGCGATCAACCGGCAACTGCCGGTACGCTTGCGAACTGGTGCGCAACGGGCGCCTCGGCAAGGTCCACACGATCCGCACGTACCTGCCCACCGGGAACATGAAGTCCGGTGCCAAAGGCGCCGCGCCTGTGCCCGACGGCTTCGACTACGACATGTGGCTCGGCCCGCGCCCGTGGGAACCGTACTACCCGCAGCGGTGCCACGGCAACTTCCGCTGGGTCCTGGACTACTCCGACGGCGAACTCACGGATCGCGGCGCCCACGTCAACGATATCGCCCTGCTGGGGGCCGGCCCCCTGCTGGTGGGCCCCGTCGAAATCCAGGGCCGCGGCAAGTTTATGGAGGACCCGCTCTGGGACGTCCCATACAAGTACCACATCGAGTACACGTACGCCAACGGCCTCAAGATCATCACCGAGAGCGCCGACGCCCCCGGTACAGTTGTGTGCGGCATTACCGGGGCACACCGAGGCATCCAGTTCGAGGGAACCGAGGGATGGCTCTTCGTGGCCATCCATGGCGGGGCCCTGACGGCCAGCGACCCGGCGATCCTGAAGTCCACCATCGGGCCGACCGAGGTCCAACTCGGCCGCAGCATCGGCCACGGGCAGGACTGGGTGAGCGCCATCAAGTCGCGCGGGCCGACCATGGCCCCGGCCGAAGACGGGCATCGGACGGCCTCGTTCTGCCACCTGGCCGTCATCGCCCTGACGCTCGGCCGCAGGATCAAGTGGGACCTCGAGCGGGAACGTTTCGTTGACGATCCCGAGGCAGACCGTATGATCAGTAGACCCATGCGGCCGCCGTGGCACTTGTAGCATTCAGCCGCGCCGCTCGTCGGGGCGCGTTCTGTGTAACACACGATAGGCTGGCGCACACCGATACGAGTAAGGAGCCCGACATGAAGTTCAGCACACTGTTGTTCGCCGGACTGGGAGTGGCGGCCCTGTGTCTCGCCGGCGCCCTGGCGGCGTCTGCCGCGGAAGTCCAGAAGCCGACGCTGGAGGAGGCCTTCAAGGCCCTGCCGGCGTACCAGTTCGGCCAGACCCGCGAGCCGCTGACCGTCATCTCCGACGCCGTCCGCGACTCATACGCGAAGGCCGCCGAGCGGGCCGCCCTCGTGGGCAAACTCGCTGCCGCCCTGTCGGCGGCCGACACCACGCCCGACGCCAAGCGGTTCATCCTGCGTGAACTGAGCATCGCGGGCACCGCCAGGGAAGTCCCCCTGCTGGCCGGCCTGCTCCTCGACAAGGACCTGTCTGACATGGCCCGCTATGCGATGGAGCGGATTCCCGATCCTTCGGCCCTCGCCGCCATGCGTGCCGCACTGCCGAAGGCAGCCGGCAAGCAGAAGATCGGGATCATCAATTCACTGGGCCAGCGCAAGGACGCGGCCAGCGTGCCGGCCCTTGCGCCGCTGCTGAAGGACTCCGATGCGGGCATCGCTTCGGCTGCCGCTGCCGCCCTCGGCCGCATCGCCACGCCGCAGGCCACTGCGGCCATCGCCGAGGCCCGGACTGGGGCGCCCCCGGCGGTCAAGGCCGTCCTGGATGACTCCTACCTGCTCTGCGCCGACGAACTGCTGCGTCTGAAGAAGAACGACGACGCGTCGGCCATCTACCAGGGCCTGTTCAAGATTTCCGAGGCGAAGCAGGTCCGCATGGCCGCGCTTCGCGGCATCATCGCCGCCGGCGGCGAGAAGACGCTGCCACTCTTGACGGAACTCCTGACCGGAACCGACCGCGAGATGCAGGCGATGGTCCTCAGGTTCCTCCGCGAGACGACCGGCCCCGGCACCACCAAGGCGCTCGTGGAACTCCTGCCCAAGTTGCCGCCGCCCACGCAGGCCCTGCTGCTTGAGGACCTGGCGACCCGCGGCGACCCGTCGGCCCTTCCGGCCGTCACGACAGCCGCCCAGAGCAGCGATGAAGTCGTGAAAGTCGCTGCCGTCAAGGCGATGGGCAGACTCGGCGACGCCTCCACGCTCGAAACGCTCGTCGGCCTTGCGGCCGGCGCCGGCCCACTGGCCGACGAGGCCCGCCGCAGCCTCGACCGCCTGCCCGGGTCCAATGTCAACCCCGCCATGATCGCCATGGCCGAGAAGGGCGACGCCAAGGCCCGGTGCCAAGTCATCCGCAGCCTCGGCGCCCGGCGCGCAACCGCGGCGGTCGCGGCCATCCTGAAGGCGGCAGGCGACGCCGACGCGGCAGTGCGCCTCGCGGCCATCCAGGCCCTCGACCTCACGGTCGACGAGAAGTCCGCCCCGGCGCTGGTCGGCCTGGTCGTCAAGGCCAAGGCCGACGACGAGCGAGGGGCGGCCGAGAAAGCCCTCTCGTCGCTCTGCACCCGCGCCACGAACAAGGCTGCGTGCGTCGATGCCATCCTGGCGGGAATCAGCGGCGCCGAGACGCCGGCCAAGTGCGCCCTGGTGCGCGCCCTCGGGCGGGCCGGCGGCGCGAAGGCCCTCGCCGCCGTCAGAGGTTTCGTGAGAGATGCCGACAACCAGGTCCAGGACGCCGCCGTCCGCTCGCTGGCCGACTGGCCGGACGTGGGCGCCGCTGCCGACCTCCTGGCCATCGCCAAGGGCGAGGGCAACCAGACCCACCAGGTCCTGGCCCTCCGCGGCTACGTGCGCCTGGCCGGCCTGCCCGACGTGCAGCCCGCCGACAAGTTGACGATGTACCAGCAGGCGATGTCGGCCGCCAAGAGGCCCGACGAGAAGAAGGTGGTCCTCGGCGGCCTGGGCGAGATGAAGACGCCCGACGCCCTCAAGATCCTCGAGCCGTGCCTCGGCGAAGACGCCCTGAAGGAAGAGGCGTCGGCCACCGCCGTCAAGATCGCCAAGGCCATCGGCGCCAGCGGCAAGGCAACCACCATCCAGGTTATGCAGAAGGTGCTTGAGACGGCCAAGGACGGCAACATCCGCAAGGAGGCCGAGAACGTGCTGAAGGCCCTCGGGGCGGCGCCGGCCAAGAAGGCGGCCGCCCGGACCCACGTCGACATCTACGCCGCCCCGGCCGACAATCCGAACCGCGACTGTGCGGCGGCCGAGAAACTGGGCTGGCGGCTCTGCATGCAATCGTACACGTTCAACCACTTCACGTTCGCCGAGTCGCTCGAGAAGACCGCGTCGCTCGGACTGAAATATATCGAGATTTACCCCGGACAGAAGATCGCCAAAGACAGACCCGGCGCCATCGACCACAACATGTCAGACGAGGCCATCGCCGAGATGAAGAAGATGGCCGCCGACAAGGGCATCAAGATCGTGTGCTACGGGGTGGTCGGGCTCGACAAGAACGAGGCCGCCGACCGCAAGGTCTTCGAGTTCGCCAAGAAGGTGGGCATCGAGGTCATAAACTCCGAGCCGCCGCAGGACTCGTTCGACCTCCTCGACAAACTCACCGAGGAATACAACATCAAGGTCGGCCTGCACAACCATCCGAAGGCGTCGCGCTACTGGGACGCCGACACCGTTCTCAAGGCCCTCGAAGGCCACTCCAGGCGCATCGGCTCCGACGCCGACACGGGCCACTGGAACCGCTCGGGCCTCGACTCCCTGGAGTGCGTCAAGAAACTCGAAGGGCACATCGTGGCCCTGCACTTCAAGGACCTTAAGGACGGGCACGACGTTCCGTGGGGCACGGGCAACACGAACGTCAAGGGCATCCTCGAAGAACTCGCCCGGCAGGGGTTCAAGGGCGTGTTCTCGATCGAGTACGAGTACAACTGGGACAACTCCGTGCCCGAGATCGCCAAGTGCGTGGAGTTCTTCAACGCGACGGCCGACGCGATCGCGAAGAAGGCGAACAGGTAGTGCCAACTTGGGCGAACTCATTTGCCGCGTAGGCCGGGGCGCGACGATGCCTGGTGAAGGTGGCGCCGCTGCTGGCCCGGATCGTCGACGTGCTGTTCGGCGCACGGCGGGAGCGTCTCCTGGGTCGGCGTCTCGTGCCCGTCCAGCCGGCCGACCGTCGAAGGGGGAAGGAGATAATATTCTGTCCGATTGCCTGGAAACGCACAGACGATTGCGCCGCCATGTGCCCGGACCAAGGGGGGTGAACAAGTTCCTTTGCCGGTACCGGGCGTTCTCTACGGCTTGCCTTCGCCAGCGCTGGGAGGATACCCAGCGCGTGGTGGACGGTGTCCGAGGGCTGGGTTCCCCTCTTCGCCAAGACCTGGAGCGGTTAGGCGCCGCCCAGGAGGAAAGCGTGCGGGCCTTCTTCGAACGCTTAGGGTCCTTCGAGTCGGCATGGGCCGCTGAGTTCCAGGGCGAGTTCGCCCGGCTTTTCAGGGGACTGTCCTCAGTCAGGGATTCGACCGGACCACAAAAAGGTACGGTTGCACCAAGATACAACGTTTTCTCCTTGCTTGGCATCGAACGCGAAGAAGACACCACGCACACACCAATCCTGGCTAACCTATTTGACCCTAGAGGAACGCACGAGCAGGGCTTCCTCTTCCTGCGGGAGTTCCTACGGTGCTGCTCAAAAGACCCTCATTTCAAAGGTCCGCCGAAAGACGAAGACTACGAGCAGGTGGTGTGGATCGTCGACACGCAGCGATTCACGCGCTTCGGCACAAAGTTCGGCACAGTTGATATCGTCATCTCGGCACCAGCGATTGGGTACCTCATCGCGGTGGAAAACAAGGTCTACGCGGTCGAGCAAGCGGACCAGATAGGCCGTTACGTCCGTTGGCTACGCGCCCGTGGCCCGGCATACACGCGCCACGATCTCGTTTTCCTGACACCGGACGGACGAAATGCCAAAAGCGCATCCAATGTTCGGTATGTTCGGATGTCATATCGGCCGGACGTCGTGGCGATACTCGATTCGGCCCTCGTGAAGATTCGGGCCGATCGCGTGCGCGAAGTCATTGCCCAGTATATTGAAACAATCCAGGCCCTGTTCTGAAAGGAGCACCTCGATGACCATGAAATACGAGGACAAGATATGGGACTTTCTTGCCCAGAAAGAGAACCTCCCCATCGCGATCGAGATCGCCGATAGCATCGAGAAGGTCAAACGACGAGTCGGGAATGGGTTCTGGGAGCGCGTGCGCCCTAGCCTGCAACGCAGACTGGAAGAGGGCGGCCTTCATGGGGGGTGGTGCCAAGAGTTGAAGAAGGATGAAGAGGGTTTCGCTTTCGGGATTCTTCTGTACCCCAAGCCGGCGAGGGACCCGGTGGCCCTTTTCCGATACGGCTTGGAGGAGGAACTGGAGAAACCGGCCCGCTATCATATCTACCAGGGGATTTTCCCACCTTCCCCCGTCCCAAGAGCCCTAAACAAGCCGGTTAGCGACCTCCAGAGCCCCCTTCTCGACGAAGGATACGAGAAATCGAAAGGATGGACCGTTTGGAAGTACATCCGTGATTTCACCTCGGAAAACGAGTTTGTACTGACGGTTGCAGACAGAGGCGATGAGTTTGCCTCTGGAGTGGCGGAGAACTTCTGGGACTTCTTCGACGCGACGCGGGCTCGTGTCGAAAAACTGAATGCAGCACTGCCCGCATGCCGTAAGAAGGCGCCCAAGTAGCACGGGTTTCTCACGACGGCGCAGATTCGTTGATTGGAGCGCAGCGGGTCTCCTGGCCCGTACGTGTCTAGGGTCTTGGATGCCTGGGGTGTAAGAACCAAGACGTAGGCCGGGGCAACGCCCCGGCCTACGTGCTCTGCACCCACCACCGTCTTGCGGCGCACACGCCTGCTCCTGCCGGTGCGTGCAGAGCACGCACCCTACGTGAACTATGCCTGATCGCGGCATCACGCGACGCCGATTCCTGGGGGCCACGGTCCTTGGCGCCGGCGCGCTGGCCATCGTCCCGCGACACGTCCTGGGAGGGCCGGCCTTCAGTCCGCCCAGCGAGGTCCTGACGCGCGCCACAATCGGCACAGGGGCGCAGGGCATGACCCATGTCGTCGAGAACCGCGAGGGCGCGCCGGCCGTTCAACTGGCCGCGTGCGACGTCGATAAGAACCATCTAACCCAACTTCCGCAGTGGGGACGGTTGAAGAAAATTCTTTGCGCATTTTCGGAATCGTGGCCGGCGTTGGCGGGGCCGCGAGAGGGGTTGGCCGCGTGGCGGCGGGACGAAAACTCCGTGTAGTGAAAACCTTGCCTGTTGTGGCGCTCGGGCGGCGGCATAGAATGCAGGCATGTTTGTGCGGCCGATCCAGGTCACGAAGAACGGCA
>Ga0315286_10007107_pt1 | contig 10925 bp, 8 predicted proteins | sample YL17G10_0_MG_FD_205038 | JGI IMG/M metagenome (GOLD analysis project Ga0315286, IMG submission 205038) | Sediment microbial communities from Yellowstone Lake, YNP, Wyoming, USA - YL17G10_0 | ecosystem: Environmental > Aquatic > Freshwater > Lake > Sediment | place: USA: Wyoming | collected...
AAAGATCCAGAACCTGTGGATGTTTTTCTGCAATATTTATTGGATAATTGCCCTGGATATATTTCAGAAAGGAGACAGAACGATGCTGATAAAGCTATGGAGAAATATCGTTTAAAAATAGCTAATGGGAAGACAAAAGACAAGAATGGGAAGTTCTTATTACCACCTAAAGGACCCAAAAATCATCAGATTATTGTGATGGCCTGGAACGGTAACAGTTATGACTTTAATTTTGTCATTAGAAGGGTTTTAACAGTACAAAGATGGATAAAATTGCTACCTGTTACTGGATTTATGAAGCGAGGAAATCATATTTTGAAGATGGAATTGGGTTATAATCGGTTCTTATTTTGGGATCCAGTCAAATTTTTAAATTCTACATTACATCAAGCTTGTGAAGATTTTAATGTAAATAAACAAGACAGCAAGGATATGTTCCCGCATCTTATGGTGATTAATTACGAAAGTTTAAACAAATGGGTCTCGATTGATTTGCTGAAGAAGAAAGAATATTATTTTCGTAAAGACTGGTCTACATTAAAGAAGTATGAATGGAATGAAAATAAATTAAAATCCAAATCGATCCGAAGTAAGTTTGAAGATGGTGTTGAGGTCTATTCACTTTATGATATAAACAAATACTATTTGGAACTGGATGTTACAAGCATGAAAGAGGTGGTTACAAAAGCATGGAAAACTTTTGCAGAAGATTTTGAAGTGAATTGCTTTGCCTTTATGACAATTCCATCTATGTCTAAAGCTTTATTCTTTAAAGAAAACGAATGGAAGCAATTAATTTATCGTCCTGAAAATCAGCATCAAGATTATATATTTCGTCAATCCGCTATAGGTGGTAGAGTGGAGATGTTGAAGAAAGTATTCTGTGCTAAAGGTTTTAATTTAAATCTTATTTTAGAGAACCTAAATCCGGAAGAAGATGGTAAAACAAAATTTAGTATTGGTAAGAATCATGGATACAAACATCAAGACTTTGTTGGCAAGAGTATTGTGGAATGCGACTTCACTTCACTGTACGTGTCTACCATGATTCATTTTGATTATCCTGTTGGTAGACCAGAAAGATTCACAAGAGAAGAAATTGTTATTTTAAATTCTGGAGAAGGAGAAGACTACACTAGATTGAAAGGCTACTTGTCTATTAATATTATTAATTTCCTCTCTAATATTTGGTTACCTGAAGCTATTTTACCTCATCGAGAAAAAGGAAGATTATTTTGGTCACTTCGTAATGGTATTGGCAAGATGTATACTTCAGTAGAGATTGCTATGGCTCAAGAATGTCACTATGAAATAGAGTATATAGATGGTCTTTACTGGAAAGAGAAAAAACCCATTTATCGAGAAGCCATTCAAAAGACATACAACTTAAAAGAACGTGGCGAACTATCTGGAAATGATTCTCAGAAACAGTGTGGTAAACTCATGGGAAACGCCTGCTATGGTACAGCTCTTATGAAAGATTTTTTTGAAGAGTATAAAGTGTTAAATAGGAAATCAGAATGGCAAAAATTTAATGAGGACCATGATATTGTGTATGCTGATTTTTATGGTGAAGATCTAGTGGGTGTTACTGGCAAGAAAAGAGATATGAAATTAAGTTCTATTCCTCACATTGGTGCTTTTACTCTTTCCTATTCAAAGTCGCTTATGTTTGGGATTAAAAAGATTTTGTTTCCTGAGATATTAAATCCTTTAACATGGTGGGATCTGAATAAGTTTAAAAACTTAATGCATCGCTATTCCTTTTATGGAGACACCGATTCTATGTATATTCTGGATACTGAATTAAAACATATTCAAAATGCTTCCTGGATGGTGGATGGTGAAATGAAACCTCTTATGGGGAATAAGTTGATGCAGATTAAAAATGAAGCGGATAAAGATGGTCTTATTATTGCTGGCTTCTTTACTGGCAATAAAGAGAAGTGCTGTGTTTATATTAAAAAGGATAACGAGATCTATATCAAGATTACATCCAAAGGAGTGGCACCTCGAGATGTTTCGATTTATAATTTTTTAAAGTTTTATGGATCCAACATTTGGGAAGAAAGGATTTCTACAATTGATGTTCAAGGAATTAAGAAGTTTGGTACCCGAGATCGTGAACTTGCCTACTCAATGAGATCTGTAGACCTCAAAAAAAGATTTGGAACTGTTTATTCCTCTCGTTGTCAGATTAATCTCAATGGTGAAGAAGATGAAGACAATGTTTGTAGAGTCAATAAAAAGGGTGAGTATTACATGAACAACAATTGGACAGTCCCTTTTGGTCATATTTTGAATGTGAACCAAAAAGAAAGTATCTACAGTGGACAACCTGATGAAATTGAGGATCTGGATTGTTTTGATTCAGAAGAGGAAGAAGACAACGAAGAATTTGATCAGCTGAATATCGATCAACATAAAAATACAAAAGACTGGTTAACTTTGGAAGAAAACGAATTAGTTGATTTCATGGTCGAGGATTTACGCAAAGAAGTGGAGAGCGACGAGACATTCTCTGAGGATGACTTAGATGTTGGGGAAGAAGATGATGATGCAGTAACCCAAGAAGAAACATCCAGTTTAGCAAGTTTGGATGAATCTGATTTTGAGCAACAAGATTTATCAGAGTCAGAAGAGGAAGAGGAAGAGCTAGCAGTAAAGTCAAAACCCATTCCCATCCCCAACACTGTACCACCTAAAAAGCGCAGAAGGCAAGTTGAAAAACAATTCATCGATTCTTCATGTCGTGTTGATAAATAAAAAGACTGTATAAATATAATTAATAAAAATAAAATGTTGTAAATTTTTAAAATGGCTTGTTGTGAAGCATGTAAAAAAGGGTTGCCTTGTGAAAGTAAAGATGAGCAATCTCGTGGGGAGGGCGTGCGCCAACATATTGATTTTGCTCTTGATAAACATGGAAATGGAAAATTTCATTCAGGACCCAGTAAATTTAGTAAAGGAGGTGGTATTTGGAAATATGGTTTTACTTTCCCATTGGATCAGGTGGCCACAAAAGTCGAGGGCAAACTAAAGGAGCCTACCGCTACAGGAACAAAGGCTCCCGAACTTTATCTATTAACTGGTTCAAGCGGTATACAGGGGTTAGCTAGCCCTGCCTCTTCTGAACTCTCCTTCCCTCGAGCCCCTCGCAAAGCATCGATGGAGAGACGTCAAATGAGTCAACGTGTGACGACCGGGGGAGATCGGGTTTGGTAAATTATAAATTGAGGGACATGACTCTCTTAACTCTATAACAAGATGAGTACTCCTGCTGCAAACACCCGCTCTGCCAACAAAGAATGTAGAAAATGTGACTTCTGTTTAATAAAAAAAGAACTTACTAAGTTAAATCAGATGATTGTTTGTCCTGCAAAAGCAATGAGCAAAAGATTATTAGAGGAAGCGGATTGTGAAGGAAAGAAGTTGGCTAAAAAAGCTTTGGAGGATCTATCTAAAGCAGTAGAAGATGTGATCAAGGAAGAAGGGGAAGCACTAGCAACAACATTAACATGAAAAATAAAAACTTTATTAAAAAGAACTTGTTTCCCTTTCCTCTAATTGTTGTTCTTTTTCTTGCAGTTCTTGAATTCTTTTTTCTTTTGCTTTAAGACGTTCTATAGTTCTCATAGTAACAGCATAGTCCAATCCAGTATCAGCACGATATAGACCATCTCCCACTCTCATAATAAATTCACGTTTATTCCCAGCCGGCAATGTATGCATTTTATCATTAATACTAGAGGCGTCTTGGTAAGCCCTGATAGTTAGAGGTTCATCCATTTTTAAAAACTTTTTCACTTATTCTCTTTTAAATATCAAGGGGTCTCACTGGTGATGATGCCGATAGTAACAGAAAAGTTCCATCCTTGGAAATCGATCGTATCCTCAGACATAGAAGGATCCGATCTAACAAAGTAGAGATCGAAATTGCCTGTTTTGCCACCGTTGTACTGGAACATATTATCAGGAGTAGGATTTTGGTTGGTCTCGTAAAAGACATAAGTTCCATAAGGGAATGTTCCTTGATTCACAGGGATCTTAGCAATGACGTTAGCTGCAGCATAAGCTCCTTGGTAAGTTGTGTTGGGTGTAAAGGTAGCACCACTCATAGAGTTGGATTTCAGAAGTAAATAATTATCTCGTGTTGCTTTAATAGCCCCAACAGTTTGATCAAGAGTATTAATTCCTCCCAGGAGCGGCGTTATTCCAGTACCGACTGGATAACCAAAAAGACGACATAGATATCGGGAAGCATAGTTTACAGAAGCAGGTACTAAGCTGGTTGTGCTGGGTAAAGTTGTATTGAGATAAGTAATGAGTGTAGGGCTTATATTGGTTCCCCCTGGGGCAGTAGGAGCAAATTTACCTGAAAAGTCAAAAGCCCATGGGAAATTAAACTGTGGATTTAGACCAATAAAATAAGTATTCACAACAACAAATTGAGGGTTGATTGGAGAGCTTGTAAAGACAGTATTGCCACCCACCACATTATTCAAGAGAGCATTCAACATAGTGACGATCGATGTAACATTGGGGAAATTTTGGGATTCCACAATCATATACTTGTACTGTTTTGGTGAACCATCACTATTAAAGGTGATGATACCAATGACTTCGCTTTCAGCCACATTATAATAAAAGTTAGGGAACTCTGCCGTTCTGACACAAAAATATTCAAACCTTAGTTCTTCAGGGAAAACAAAATAAGGATGGTTTTTATCTCCACGTGAAAAAGCTTCTGAATTAAAAAGAATTTCTCGATACATTTAAAAAATAATTTTATTAAAGTTAAAGGAAAACATTTATAAGAAAGAAACAAATGATACATAGATCGTTCAACGGAGAACTTCTAACTGACCCACTTTCATGATATTCAACTGGGCATCAATGTAGGCAAAAAAGGTAACCAGGACATTGCTTGCGGGTTGCTTGGTAAACATGAAGTCCGTAGAGGTGATCCCACCATTGGCCAAACCTCTGCCTGATGGGTAAGTAAGAGCTGTTGTTCTATTCCAAGAAGTACTGTTCTGCCCTGAATCTGGCCATCGGTTCACTGGGCGATTATTGAAACCACCAGTATAAGCACCGGTTTGTGGGAAGACAGCGGCGATACCTAATGCTCCATTGAGTACTTCACTGGTTGTTCCTGAAACTGTAGCATTAGCAATAGGTACTGCCAATTCGCCAGCTGTATAAAATACATTCGCGTTTTCTGCTTCACCATTGTAAGTCAAATTGTCAGGCTGGTTCAAAGCGTAAAATCCGGCATTGACCCCTCCTGCTGCCACATTGGCACCAGTTCCTTGTGTTATGGTAGTCCAACCTGGTCCAGTCAAATCATGACACTTGTATTTGGATGGCTGGAAGGCATGGTTACCTTGGTTCGCCACAAAGGTGGGATTGGCACTGCGGAATTGAGCAGCTGGCATTAGACCAGCAAATCCGCTCGGAGTATTTTGATAATCCAAAAGCAAACGTAACTCAATATCCACATTGGTAGCTGAGGTGTTAAATCCAGACAACTGACCTGGCGATTTTTCTAGATTCAAAGCCATAATGAAATTATTAGGCATAGAGTTACCACACCGCATTTCTTTCTTGTTCTCATAAGTTCTGTTTACGGTAGCGTTGATAATATCCGTATTGGCTGATCCAATAACATTAGCAGATGTTTTTTGGATTAAGGTAGTCAAAAACTGACGCTGATCGATCAAGTGGGAAGATTGCATGTTACCCACGGTTCCCATAAAGTTCTCTAATTCAAAGAGAGCGAGACCTGCCCCCAATTGGCACTGAATAGGTTGTGCGGGTTGGTACAAGTTACCCAATTTCCATTGGAACTCAACGATGTTATTGGCAGAGAACTGAAACTCATTTTTGATGTCCCCAATATCCACATTGTTTTCCATAATACACAAACCACCACGTACAGAGACGGAACGTTCCTGAAAAGAAAGAACAGTGCGGCCTGGATTCTGCAGTTGTCGTGTATGTTGGTTCCATGTGCTGTACATCACAGTTAGACCTTGCTCATTGATAGTAGATAACATTTCTTCATCGTATTCTTGAATAGGGATGACAAAGTGAACGTGAGCTTGCACATCTTGAACTGTATAGTTGGGTGCTGGGTAGGATGTAAAAGAAGACAAATCGTAAGAAGGATTTCCGTTAATAGTAGATGCACCAGCACTGATGGGTCCTACTGTTGGTGCAGCTGTCCAAGTTGGCAAAGTAGCTGTGGTTCCTGCTAGACCTCCAGGGACAATAGGAGAGGATGGCATGTTGCCATCTGAGAAGGGACCTACTACGGATGAGATGAGACAATTCACAGGATCTTCTAGGTAGAGTTCAAAGGTGATCTGACCCGTGTACTTGGTGGGGAAATACTTGTCAATTTCCAGGAACCCAGTATTCAAGCGGACGTTCCAGTACTGCCCAAAATTGGTGGCATTGGCTCCTACCGCAACAGCCTGCGCATAAAAGTTGCGTGCCATCTTCTTTTGGGACCAATCTTCCGGGTTGTAAACACCTTCATTGATAAAATCAGATGTCTTGACATGCTCCTTGGACAAGTTAGTGAGTTTCAAAATGCGATTCAATTTATTGTAGTCTAGAATATCAGCGATGACCATAGAACCTTGTAGAATACGGATGCGGTTGAAGAGAGATTGGACACCATTTTTGGTGGTGAGCCAGTGGGATTCTAGACCGTTGGTTGGATCTGTCACCATTCCATTGGCCAAATTCCCAAAAGGCAAGGGAGGGCTGATGGCTGTGCGCTGCTGTGCGACCCATGGATTGTCTTGAAAACTAGCGCTAAATGTGCTGCTATTTCCATACGTATTGGAGGTCACATGAGAGGAAGGAATTCCAGACTGTAATTGTACATTCATAGAGATAGTAAACAAAGATGTATCCCAATAGTCTTGAGATGGAATTTCCAATCTTATTTTTTGCCCTCCACTAAAAGTTCCCCCATTTTTTGGGTAAACAATAGAATGAGTGCGAGAGGCGACAATCCCCTGCGTTCTCTGATTGATCCAAGTCGCCTCGGGGCCCGGAAGTAACTGAACATCTGCACTTCCCTTAATTGACATAATTAAAAATAAACAAAAACCATTCTAAAAATAAAAATATATAAACAAAATTTTTATTAACGAAAACATGTTCTATTTTTAATGTCGTTGAGCGATCATTCTCCTGCGCCTGTGTAAATTCAATTTATCATGTTGTAATTTAGAAGCTCGAAAAGATCGAGGCATTTTGTAAGTTTCTCGTGAATCCAAATATCTTGTGAGGAGAGGTGACAACAATGCAGCACCCTCAATAGCAGCTGCACCAATACGAGCTCCAGGAATAGGGAGTGCAGCAACACCCATAGCCACTAAGGGAGCTGCAGATGCAAAGCTATCCACTAATTCGCCGTCCATTTCAGTAAGGTAGATTCAATTTAGGTGGTTGGTGAATAATGGCAGTCCAATTTTTCCTAAAGCGCTGGTTTTGATCGACTTGTAAATTGATGTGAAGAAATGAAAAAGGTTCTTCAGTAGCAATTTGATAAATACGTAAAAAATCATTTCGTGACATATCGCCCTTATATTCTTCCGCTAATTGCTCAATCGCCGTTGAATTTTTCTGTTCAAATACTACTACATTAGTTGCATTCTCACGTACAGTGGGAGAGAACTTTTTAAATTTCTGGAAGATAATAATAGCTGATAGATCAAAATGACGTCCAGTAGCAGCAATGCGATCCAACATTTGTATCTTGCCAGCTTTTAAAATATCATCCCCCATCATATCATCAAACACAAAGAGAGTTTGCACAAATTCTTTTTCACTTCTTCTTTGGATATTCTCAAATAGCTTTTGCGCTTGGATTTCATTATAAGAATGGAAAACATGTGTCTTTTTGTATTCTTCAGGGAACTGAATTTTCTCCCATTTAGGATCATTATGAAAGGATTTGCTCCAAATAAAAATTTCATCAAATTTATGGCAATACATTTCTTCGTTTGTAAGCATGTTTATAAGTAAGTTTGTTTTACCGCTATATCTAGGTGCGGCCATTAAAAGTAAAAAGGGAGGTTGGGGTAAGAGAGGACTACATTCAAAGTGTTTCTTTTGACTGTTTTTACTAATCTTGATTTCTTTCACTTCAAGACCAGGCGCATTAATATTGCTGAGGTACATAGCGTTGCTTGAAAGGAGAAGGTTTGGTTCTTGCAGCCGTCAGTGTTTCAGGATAACCAGTAAATGTTTCAACCGCTTTTCGCCCAACAAAGGGAGATTGTTTTTTAGGTGCTCTTTTAGCTGCCACGGGCGCGGGTGGATAATAATCGTCAATCGGTTCTTCTAGTGGTTCAGCCTGCTGCTTTTTATTCTCCTTGGGTTCTTCTTGAATGGTGACCTTTTTACGTTGTTTTTTAGCGACATATTGCTCAATGGGCTCGTCAAATAATTTTATAAGACGGTCTTCAAATTCATCCATTCTTTTGGTGACTACTTCATTTAATTGTTTCTCCCACGATAATTCTTTTTTGCTTTCTTTTTCACGTTTTCTCATCTCCATAAACATAGCGGCTGCTTGCTCTAGGGACTTGCGTTCATTTGCTTTTTCCTCTAGGTTCGGTAAAGTCTCTGATGAATCCGTTGCCATTTTGGGGATGGCTGCTCCTTGCGCTCCCAATCTTCGCTGTTCTTTTCTTTTTTCTCGCATCCTCTCAAATGCGGCAATTTGTTTAGGTGTGCGTTCCTTTTTCTCCTTCGGATTAAATCCAGACATTGCTGCAGTACTTGAAGGAGTATATTCAACGGGTGGGGCAGCCACATGTTCTCCTTGTTTGTCCATACTAAAATTGTGGAAATAGAAGAGAATCAAGCGTCCATTTATAGTTCTTTCAGTACTGATAAACATATCATACTATCGATGTTATATAAAACTTGTTTCTTTGAACCCAGTCTTATTTTATAATGCCTGTAAAACGTCAGTTCGAGCAATTGGATCGGGACGTGTTGGGAGGAATACAACGAGCCCGATTCCAGCAGACCATCAATGCAAAGCGTCAATATTTTGGTACCTCTTTACCAAAGTTGATTGAGCCTTTAACGAACGAAGATGATGATGCTCAAGAGATAAAAGTCGTTGTAAACCTTTCTCCTCCAGCACCTACAGCTCCTTGTGTTGCTGAGAATGAACGTCCTGGCCAAGATATGGAGAACGATGAAAACAATGCTGCTGTTAATGTTGGTACCGATAACATGCCTACTGATAGTTCCGTCAATCCTAACGCAACAACTAGCCCTTTTGCTCCTGGTGGTAGCGCAGTCCCTATGATTGGTGGAGGCGGAGAAGGTGGAGGTTATGTAGCCCCCGTTAACAAGGCTCAACCTCCAACTCCTTCTTTGATAGATCAAGCCAAAGAACAAGTGGCTGCTGCTCAGGTGGTAGCTGATGCTGAGAAAACTGCCATAGAGAAGCAAAAACAAGAAGACAAACTTAAAATGAGTAAAGAAGATTTTATGGCGAAATACAATATCACTCCAGAATCTTACGATATTGAAAACAAAGTTTTTAAAGAGGTGGATTTTTCTTTTGTTTATGTCAGTATTACCAAAGCATTAGGAAGTGGACAGAAAAACTTTAAGGGGTTTACTACTTATTTTGGTTTCCCAGATGGCTTTGATCTTACTACAAGTGACATAGGACTTAAAGTCACAGATTTAACTCATTTGGAGCAACAACAAACACAGAACAAGACCAATGTCTATGATAAAGCAGATGTTGTTATAAAAGAAATTAACACTCTCATCACTTCCAACACAGATTATTCTTATTATTTTAAAGAAGTTCCTCTTCTAGAGCCTATGAATCCGCAAGGCTGCCATGTCGACAAAGGAATAGATGCTTACAACATGCTGGGAAAAGTAAACAAAAATTATACGGCTGGTAAACTCTTTAATTTTTATGCGCTGCCCAACAAGAGAAAACAATTTACAAATTTTTTAAAAAGTGGATGGGACAAATACTTGGCTGCTGCTTTTGATACAGTCACCAATGTGAAGAATCAAGATCTGAAAACAGCTCTAACAACAGTAAATAATTATAACCAAACTATCTCTGGAGTAAATAGTCTTTGGAATTCGGCAGCAAGGATGGTGTCGGGCAGGGGAGTCAGAACTTTAAACAATGAGCAGAATCCCCCTACTTTATCAATAGAGTCTTCTTGGAAAGCATTATCTAATACGCCAGCTCCCCCTATGGTTACAGAAGTAGCCCGCCCTCCAGAAACTGTACCTTCAGTTCCAGCTACAACCGACAACGCGAATGAGAATACGCCTTCAGTTCCAGCTACAACCGACAATGCGAATGAGAATGCGCCTCCTCCTGGTGCCAAAGACCAGCCTATCGGAATATCGAATGAATTGGATTTGGTTAAATATCAGACACAACCCATTGCTCCAGCCGGTATTATCAATCCAGACCCTTTGCCTTCTACTATTCAAGAGCAAACACATACTGAGAAAGTTCCTATGATTCATGCAGCGGTGAGAGGGACAGATTCAGGAGGTGCATCAACAGGATTAGGAAGAGCTGTTAATGTGGCCAACAACACAGGTTTAACACCAGCCCAATCTCAACAGCAAGCTGTGACTTCGCAAGCCAATACAGCTGTCAACAGCGCACCTACCAATGAAGCAGCTCCCAAGATTGGGATGCCTACACCTTTTACAGGCATGAATCCTTCTGCAGCTGGAATGGTCTCAAGAACTGGACAAGGAGGTCCTTCACCCAATTTACCTGTCACTGCTAGGACATCTATTCAATCTGCAGAACCCAGCCTTGTCAATAACGCGTTAAAAGATCTACTTGCTAAAATCTTAATGCAGCACAGTCCTGTTGAAATGCCTAAAGT
>Ga0315286_10007109_pt1 | contig 10924 bp, 5 predicted proteins | sample YL17G10_0_MG_FD_205038 | JGI IMG/M metagenome (GOLD analysis project Ga0315286, IMG submission 205038) | Sediment microbial communities from Yellowstone Lake, YNP, Wyoming, USA - YL17G10_0 | ecosystem: Environmental > Aquatic > Freshwater > Lake > Sediment | place: USA: Wyoming | collected...
ACAGCCTCGTTTTCGTAAATCCCGCGTGTAAATTCTTTTGCCCTTTTAATAGACAAGCGTCCGCCTCTCCCCTAAGAACAACCTTGGCATGATAATTGCAATTATGGATGACAGGAGAATGGCGAGGCGGACCGGGACGGAGACGGACGGATGAACATCAAAGAACGACGCTCCGGGATCGAACCGCGCGGACTATTTCCGGGCGGGCGCATCCCTTTGGCCTGATCGGACGTATATACATATGGAGCGAAATGAAAAAGAGGATAGCGGTCGTCCAGGAGGACCGATCCCCGATCTGAGAACAAGGACGAAAGCGGCGACCATGGAGTGCCCGGCCTGTCGGTTCGATAATCTCGAGGGGGCCCGGTATTGCCGGATGTGCGCGGCTCCTCTGGGAGCGAAGGCTCCCGCGCCGGGTCCCGAGTCGACGACCCTGTTCGCCGCCGCGGACAAGCTATCCACCGGCGAGATGTACGCGGGGCGGTACCGGATCATCGAAGAGATCGGGACCGGCGCCATGGGCACCATCTATAAAGCGCGGGACGAGAAGATCCACGACGTCGTAAGCCTCAAGGTCCTCAAGCCGAACTGGACCTCCAATCGGAAGTCGGTCGAATTCTTCCATCGGGAGATCCGCCTCGCCCGCCGGATTTCCCATAAGAACATCTGCCGGGTCTATGATTTCGGCGAAACCGGCCTTTCCTGCTTTATCTCCATGGAATTTATTTCCGGTCAGGACCTCAAGAGCGTCCTCCGCATGACCCAGCAGCTCAACCCCAAAACCGCCGTCGCGATCGCCCGCCAGGTCGGCGAAGGCTTGTCCGAAGCCCACCGGCTCGGCATCATCCACCGCGACCTGAAAGCGAGCAATATCATGATCGACGGCGCGGGCTGCGCCCGGATCCTCGATTTCGGGATCGCCGGAACGCTGAACGGAGAGCTGAAGAGCGGGAACAGCCTGGACACGGGAACGCCCGAATACATGTCGCCCGAACAGGCGAAAAGCCAGCCCCTCGATGCCCGTTCCGACATCTATTCCCTGGGCGTCATCCTCTATGAGATGGTCACCGGATCGCTCCCGTTCGAAGGTCAGACCTATTTCAGCCTGGCCATTAAACACATCGAAGCCAAACCGCGGGATCCGCGCGAGCTGGCCGGCCAAGTCCCCCAGCGCCTTAGCCTCCTGATCCTCAAATGCCTGGAAAAGGATCCGGCCGGGAGATATCAGAGCGCCGAAGCGTTCCTGACCGAGCTGTCCGCCTGCGAACGGGATCTTCAAGCACCGGAGATCCCGGCCCGCGCCGGACGGCCGCGCCTTTTCTCCCTGCCGGCCTTTTTCTGGAAAAAAGGCTGGCTCGCGGCCCTGATCTCCGGCCTTCTCATCTACTTGACCGGTCTGGCCATAGCGACCGTTTACCGGAGCAAGACGCCCGCGGCGTCCAATGAAACGATCCTGGCCGTTCTGCCCTTCCAAAACCTCGGGGACCCGCAGTATGGGTACATCGCCGACGGGCTCACCGACGAGGTGACGAGCCGCTTATCCAACCTCCCCGGGTTAGGAGTCATCTCCCGGACGAGCTCCATGGCCTATAAAAAAAGCAATAAGACCATCCCCCAGATCGGAAAGGAGCTCGGAGCGGATTACGTCCTCGAAGGCTCCGTCCGCTGGGACCGGGGCGAGGGAAGCGGCGGACCGATGCGGATCACGCCCCGGCTCATCCGGGTATCCGACGATACGAACGTCTGGACAGAGATCTTCGATAAAACGCCCAAGGACATTTTCAGCCTCCAATCCGAGATCGCCGAACAGGTCGCCCGGAAGCTGGATATCGCCATCCTCGAGCCCGAACGGAAGGCCTTGACCGCCCGGCCGACGGAGAACATCGTCGCCTACGACCTGTTCCTCCAGGGCCGCGAATATGAAAGCCAAGCCTGGATCTCGTGGAAGTTCCAGGACCTTCGCTCGGCCTTGGAGATGTTCGACAAATCCACCAGCCTGGACCCCGGCTTCGCCCTGGCCTTCGCCCAGGCTTCGGTGGTCCATTCGCGGCTCTATTATTTCGGTTTCGACAGGACGGACGGACGGCTGGCCAAGGCCCGAGCGACGGTTGACAAGGCTCTCGCCCTCCAACCGGATCTGCCGGAAGCGCGCCTGGCCTTGGCGATTTATTATTACTGGGGCCTCATGAATTACGACCGGGCCATCGAGCTTCTGGAATCGCTTCGGATCGCCCGGCCGAATATGCCGCTCGAAATGCTCGGCTATATCTGGAGGTGTCAAGGCCTCTGGCAGCGGTCGACGCGAATTCTGGAAGAGGCCTTCAAGCTCAATCCGCGCTACGCCCATCTCGCTTATGAGATCGGCTTGTCCTATATGGCCATGCGCATGTACGGCCAGGCCGAGGAGTGGTTCAACCGCTCCCTTTCCATCAATCCGAAGCTCCTGACGCCTCGGCTGCAGAAAGCCGCCCTCGCCGTCCTGGCCGAGGGCGACCCGAAAAAAGCGCGGCTGCTGCTCGAGGCCGCCCCCCCGCACATGATGACGGCCTGCATGTGGCTGACCGTCGGCCTGGCCGACCGCAACTACCCCGAGGTCCTCTCGCGGCTGGCCTCGATGCCCGTCGAGACCTACGAGGGACCGCAATTCTATTTCCACAAGGATCTGGCTTATGCCGATGTTTACCTGGCCATGGGCCGTTCGGACCTGGCCCGGGCCCATGCCGAAAAAGCGAGGCCGGCGCTCGAAAAAGCGCTGGGTCAACGGCCCGAGGATCCAAGGCTCCACGCCGCCCTGGGGCTCATCTACGCGTTCCTCGGCCGGCGGGAAGAAGCCGTTCAAGAAGGGAATATCGCCGCCGGGCTCTATCCCGTATCCTTGGATTCCGCCCAGGGCCCGATTTATGTCCGAAACCTGGCCCGGATCCATACGATTTTAGGCAACAAAGACAAGGCCATCGATTACTTGAAATATCTTCTTTCCATTCCTTCGAGCGAATATCTTTGGGACCTCCTCTCCATTCCCTACCTCCAGATGGATCCCCAGTGGGAAACGCTGAAGACCCATCCCCGTTACAAGGAGTTGAGGGCCAAGAATCTGTTCTGATCCGAACAAAATCGACGGACTTCTCCCTCCCCCTGGAAAAACGACGATGGCGTTGAGAAAGGGCCGGTCAGACCTGCGTAGTCAGGAAGACGGGCAGGCCCATCTGCCGGATCTGGTCCAGAGTCATCTCGATCCCGTCGATGTGAGCGTCCTCGTCCTTGAGGATGGTTTCAAGCACTTCACGGGTGGCAAAGTCTTTGACATCGCCGGCAAGCTTGATGGCCGCATTGTAGGACTTGACCGCGCCGGATTCGGATTCGTGGTCGTTCCCGAACATCTTCGGGATCTCGGCGCCGATGTGCATTTTCTTCAAGTCGCTGACGATCGGCAGGCCCTCGAGGAAGAGAATCCGGCCGATGAGCTTCTCGGCGTGCTTCATTTCGTCGACGGCCCGTTTCTCGATCGTCTTGTGAAGCTTATCGTATCCCCAGTTGTCGCACATCTCGGAATGGACCATATACTGGCTGATGGCGGTCAACTCGTCCGCCAATAGGGAATTCAAGACCTCGATCAGTTTTTTGTCGCCTTTCATCGTGACCTCCTGCGGTTCATGGTTTTTAAATTTTCAGGTCTTTATTCTACCGGCAAGGACGGGCATTGTAAAGAGCTCCTCTCAACGGACGCGGCGATACCTGATCAGGAGAGATCCCGGCGCTTCCGGGATCTTGAGCGAAAGACCGGACATGAGCTCTCGGCCGCTCTTGATCAGGGAGATGCCGTAATCCTCGAAAGAAGCCTCGTAGTCGCCTTCGGCCTCGAGTTCATGAAGACGGACCACGATCGAGCTCGCCGCTTGGGGGCGGCGGAAAGCCATGATGATTCCGTCCCGCCCTTCGGGCCGGTCCCACTGAAAGGCCGCCCAGGCATCGTCCGAAGTCGAATAATCCGTTAAGGGATAATAATCGCTCCGGAAATAAGGCCGCAGGACCCGGAACTCCGCGACGGCCTCGAGCGCTAGGGCGGTGTTGAAGGTCGAGTTGAGTTCCCACCCGAGGACCACGGCGCCGTTCATCGAGCTTCGGAAGAAATATTTCTGGGGATTGTTGTTGCCCGTTCCGCTCAAAGGAAGGAAAAGATGAAGTCCGTAGGTATGGCACTGGTAGCCGTTGGGTTCGAAATACTGATAGTCCGTCCGCCAGAGCGGCACGCTCCGCCCCGTCGTTTCCAGGTCGATGCGCCTCCCTCCCGAGGCGCAGTTGTCGATCAAGAGCCCGGGATTCCTGGCCAGCAGGGCGTCCCAGAAAGCGTAAAGTCCCTCGATGTGTTTCATTTCGGCGATCCCGATACGATCAGGAGCGTCCATAGCTTTCCAGTAGGGGGCCGGGTCGAAGTTGAAGTCCTGTCGATAAATCGTCACGCCCTCCGTCTGGATGAAGTTCGAGATGTGGTCGGTCAGCCACCTCAAGGCGAGGGGATCTCCCAGGTTGAGGAGGCGGTTGGGATTCCCCGGGAGGGCGGTCAGCCAATCGGGATGCTCGCGGTCAAGCCGCGTTCCCTGGTAGACGCGCTCGGGCTCGAACCAGACGACGAATCCCTTTCCCCAGCGCCGCGCGGCGTCCGTCACGGGCTTGAGACCGCGGGGAAAATTCGTCCTGTTGACGGTCCAATTCCCCACGCCCGTCCACCAATTCCCGGTGGCGTTCTCGTACCAGCCGGCGTCGATCCAGCAGGCGTCGGGCTCGATGCCGAACTGTTTGAGGCGATCGATCATGGCCAGGGCGTAGCTTTCCGTGGCGCAGACATACTCGTTGCAGGGAAACGGCCCGCCGAATCCCACGCCATGGCTTAGCGGCAGTTCGATCGGCTTGCCCTGGATCCGAGGGGTATGGTGAGCGAGAATGAACCTGCGGAAGAGATTATGACCAGCCAAACGGTCGTCCCCTTTCCAGAAAACCAGGGCCATCGAGGGCGAGCGGACCTCTTCCCCGGGGTGGAGGCGAAAATGGCCCGCATCCATTCCGGCCGCCAGATCCAAAGTTTTGGCGGATGTCCTTTTAACGGCGGCTTTCCATTTCCCGCTCCAGCCGACGGCGGCCATGATCCCCCGGCCGGGCGCGGCGATATTGAAGAAAGGCAGGGCGGACGCATCAGAGGAGCGGCCGCCCGATGGACCGAAGCGGACGTCGGCCTTTTCGCCCAGCTTGTCCTGGACCGGAGCGAAGTCGGACCGACCGGCGTTGCTGCCGAGGGCTCGATAGAGGGTCGCCGGCCCCTCCGGCAAGTCATCGAACCGCACGGCACAGGCCAGGATATCTTCGAGAATAAGGGAATCGGCGGAGCCCGCGTTCTTGAATCTGAGAACCCATTCGACCGCCGGATAATCACTATAAACGGTGTAGACGGCCGTGACGCGGAGTTTCGTCGCCAGGTCATCATAAACGACCGTTTTGACCTTTTTATCCGCGCTCGTTTGCGTTTCCGAAGTTACTTTCCAGGTCTTAAAAAGAGCCGGTTTTCCGCCATAAATGAAAGAAAACGGCGGGCTGGAGGTTCGATCGACATTGGCGGAGACGAACTTCTCGAGACTCCCCCGGTCATGCGTTCCGGTCTGGTCCCGCCCGGAAGCGACCAAGGGAAAGGCCAAGGCCATAATTAAAGCCGCGATTTTTTTCATCGGTGGTCCCTCCTTCGAGGACGATCAACTCTTTTCGTCATGGAGTCTAGAACGAGAACTGGCCCGGGTCAAGCCCTGCGCGTTCAGACAAGTCCTGGACATCGGTTGACGCGAAGCTTCGCTCGTACTCCGCGGGCCGGCGAGAATCGATCGGTCTTTCAAGCCCCATTTCCCAACCTGATTTTAAGCGCTTCCTATCGCGGCGATTGACTCCGCCGCGCGGCCGGCGATATATTACGGCTATGGTCAGGAGCCAAGATTCATCATCAAAAACGGCCGTTCACGGCGCCGCGAAACAACGAATTTCTCATAAATTAACTCAGGAGGCATTCATGACATCACGTTCGATCGTTCTTCTCCTGTTGGCGGCGATCGCAACGGCGCCGGGCGCCGGTCCGGGCGGACAAGCCGCCAAACTGCCGGTGACGCCGCCGTCCATCAGTTCGGCGGCGATTTTGAATCACGTGAAGGTTCTGGCCTCCGACGAGTACGAGGGGAGGTTCCCGGGCACTAAGGGCGAACAGTTGACCGTCAGCTACATCGCCGACCAGTTTAAAAAGGCTGGTCTAAAACCCGGCCAGACCGACGGCACCTATTTCCAGAACGTGCCCCTCGTGGGCATCACTCCCGATCCCGGCGCGTCGCTGATATTCACGAAGGGTGCGGTCACGCGGACGCTGAAGTTCAAGGACGATGTGGTGGCCTGGACTAAGCGGGTGCAGAACTCCGTCAGCCTGGATAAGTCCGACATCGTTTTTGTTGGCTACGGCGTGCAAGCGCCCGAGTTCAACTGGGACGACTACAAGGGCGTGGATCTAGCCGGCAAGACCGCGATCATGCTGGTCGGCGACCCGCCGGTGCCCGACCCCTCCGATCCGGCGAAGCTCGACCCCAAGGCGTTCGGCGGCCGGGCGATGACCTACTACGGCCGCTGGACCTACAAATACGAGATGGGCGCCGAGAAGAAGGCGGCCGCCGTGTTTATCGTCCACGAAACGGAACCCGCCGCCTATCCCTTCTCGGTCGTCCAGAGCAAAGTGACCGAGCAGTTCGACTTGGTGGCCCCCGACAAGAACATGAGCCGGGCCGCCATCGAAGGCTGGATCACCCGGGACCAGGCGAAGAATCTCTTCGCGATGGCCGGACAGGATCTCGATGCGTTGAAGAAGCTGGCGGCCACGCGCGCCTTCAAGCCGGTGCCCCTGGGCGCGACGGCCTCGATGACGATCAAGAACTCCATCCGGACCATCGATTCCCGCAACGTGGCGGGCAAGCTCGAGGGCGGCGATTCGAAACTGAAGGACGAATATGTGATCTTTACCGCGCACTGGGACCACTACGGCATCGGCCCCGAGATCAACGGCGACAAAATCTACAACGGCGCGCTCGACAATGCCACCGGCGTGGGAGGCATGATCGAATTGGCGCGGGCATACGCGGCGCTTCCGAAACCGCCGAAGCGATCGCTCTTGTTTTTAGCGGTGACCGCCGAGGAACAGGGCCTGTGGGGATCCGACTACTACGCGCGCAACCCGATCTATCCGCTGGCGAAGACGCTGGGCGTGATCAACATGGATTCGCTCAACATCTACGGAAAAACGCGCGACCTGGTCGTGGTGGGGCTCGGGAACTCGGATCTCGACGACTACGCGCGCGATGCGGCGGCGGAACAGGGACGCGTGCTGACGCCGGACCCGTCACCGGAAAAGGGCGGCTACTTCCGATCGGATCACTTCCCGTTCGCCAAACAGGGCGTTCCCGCGATCAATGCCGGCGGCGGAGACGACTACGTGGGGCGCCCGAAGGATTGGGGGCGTCAGGTCGCGGACGAATACACCGCGAAGCATTACCACAAGCCGTCCGATGAGATCCGTCCCGATTGGGATCTGGCCGGCGCCCTGCAGGATCTCCAGATCTACTTCGCCATGGGCTACCGCGTGGCTCAGGCGGATACTTACCCCGCTTGGAAACCCGGGAGCCCGTTCAAAGCGAAGCGGGACAAGATGCTCGGACGGTGACAGGGCCCGGCCGCTTTTATTTTACCGGTCCGAGCAACTTCTTGAAGGCCTCGTCGTCCGTCTTGAAATCGCGCGCGGCCTGGCCCACCCGGACGATCCGGACGCTCCTGATCGCGTCTCCCTTTTTCACCTTCGGCAGCAGGTCGAGCCCGGCGATCGTCTTTCCGATCGCGGTGGACGTTTTGTCGAGCGCCGGATTCTTTTGAAGCGTGAGATAGAACGCGTTCGGGCCCGAGACGCCGAGAATGCCCGCGGCGTCGTGCTTGAGCGCCGGATTGGGGGTGAGCGGCAGGCTGGCGACCGCCACCGACTTCTGGACCTCGGACACGACCACTCCCTTGATCATCCCGTCCCTCACATCGATCGTGCCGATCGGCGGGACCTCCGGCCGCGGTTGGCCCGGCGCGCCCGCTCCCCGGCCGCCGGCGGGAGGACCGGCCGGGCCGGGGCCCATGCCCCGCTGGCCGGTAGCGGCGACTTTCCCTTCGAAGATGCGGATGAAGTTCGCCGTCTGCAGGGGAGCGCTGATATAGTCGAGAGTCGTCATGATCTGCATCGGCGCGTCGGCCGGCCCGATGGCGAGCGAGGCGTATAAGCCGTCGGCCAGGTAGACGCCCTCGCGCAGCAGGGCCTTGTCGAGGTTGGCCGCGCCGTAGGCAACGACCGCGGTGACCAGGGCGGAATGCTGTTGGTGCTCGGTGTAGGGCACCAGCTCGCCATAGGTGTCATAGAGGGTGTGCCAGGCGTGGTTGTAAACATAGTTCGTCTGGTTCCTGAAGCTCAGCGTGGGGATGCTCATCATCTCGAACGACGAGGAATCCGTGCCGCCCGGGCTCGTCGCGTGCGCCCTGGGCAGGCCTCTTTCGAGCTTGAACGGCCACTTCGCGTTCAGGTTCACGAGAGGCTCGGTGATCCTTTGAATGCCCGCGAACCACGTCTCGGGAACGGAGGCTCCGGTGATGGCGCTCGGGCTGCCGTCGCGATTGATCATCATGAAGATCTTCGACTGCATGTCGGGATGCTTCTTCAGCCACATCTGCGAACCGATCAGGCCGGACTCCTCGGCCGCGAAGAGCATGACGATGATGGAGCGCTTCGGCTGGCCGCCGGCGGCCCTGATGAGGCGAATGGCCTCTATGGCGGGAGCGAAGCCCGAGCCGTCGTCGACGGCCCCGGTCGCGGAGCTGAAGCAGTCGTAATGGCCGCCCATCAGGATATATTCGTCGGGGTAGGTCGTCCCGCGGAGCATCGCCACGACATTATGGTATTTGATCGGTCCCATTTTGAACCAGTTCCGGATGTCGAACTCGAGCTCGACCTTCTCCCCTTTCTCGACCAATCCCTTGATCTCACTATACTGGCTCTCGGCCAGCTTGATGTCGGGCAGGACGGGAAGCTTGTCCCAGGACTCGACGTATCCGTCCAGCATCCGGAACGGCTCCGTTTTGGAGAGCTGAATGGTGCCCAAAGCGCCGGCCTCGATCATCATCCGGGTAAGCGGAGGGATGAGTTTGGCATCGGAATATTCCGAAGTGCCGCGGCGGCCGTCGCGGGCGAAACCCGTGCTTTCGCCCGGGATCAGGATCCAAGCGCCTTTATAAGCGGCCTTGTTGGCCGTGACCTCGGCGATGGCCGCTTCGGCGGCGAGGCGCTTTTTCTCGATGTTTTCCGGAGTCGCATTGCGGCCGGGGATGGAGAAGGGATCGGCCTTCAGGATGACGACCGGCCCGCGCTGAACGCCCTTGGTCCCCGCGGTGAAGCTGGGCGTGCCGAATTGGAGCGCTTTCTCGGCCGGCTTGATCATCTTGCCGAACCAAGGGCCGCGGTTGAAGCCGACCGGGACCTCACCGGCCTCGTCGAGCTCGGCTTCGAGCCCCCATTGCTTGAACTGCCAGACCGCCCATTCGGCCGCGTCGTTGTAGGCGTTCGTGCCCGACTCGCGGCCGCCGAAGCGGTTGCTGGCATAGTCGTTCCAGGTCATGACCTGGTTGTTGAGCGTTCCGATCTCAATGATCTTCCTGACGACCGGATCGTCCTGAGTTTTGGCAGGCGTCTGAAAGCTGACGACGACAGCGGCCAGAACGAATAAACCGGCAATGAACAATAGCGCGCGTTTTCTCATCGGTCCTCCGATTCTTTGAATATTGAGACATTTGAGACGGAAGTTTTTCTCCACAAGGCCTTGATCGTCTCGATGGCCATCAAGGCCGTCAGCCCGATCAGGATGACCGCCACATATGGCACGGGATCCGCTGTCAGAGCGAAGGTTCCGTTCTTGAACCAGCCGTCGTAGACCATGCGCAGCAGCGCCCAGTTGCTCATCACGAACATCCACACGGCCGGGACCAAGGTGACAATCCACACTTTGCGATGAGGAGCCGTATTCAGCAGCCAAACGGTGATGCCGATCAAGGCCAGGCCGGCCAGAAGCTGGTTCGAAGCTCCGAACACATTCCAGAACGCTTTCCAGGCAGGGATGGGAATGCCCTTGGCATCCAGCCCCGTGCGCAAGACGAAGAAGAGAGGGACTCCCGCCGTCACGGCGGTGGCGAAGATTTTGCCCCAAAGGCCGCGCCAGCCGGTCAGCTCCTCCACGATATAGCGGCCGAGGCGAGTGCAGACGTCGAGCGTGTCGTAGACAAAGGTAGTAAAGGCCATCAATCCGAAGGAAATGCCGAACACGGCCGGAATGCCGATCAATTCCAGGAAGCGGCCGATTCCCGAGGCGTAGATGAAGTTCGGCGCTTTCCCGGCCAGCGCGTCTCCTTTGGCCAGGATCATCACGCAGGCCAGGGCGATGACGGCGACCAATCCCTCCAACAACATCGAGCCGTAGCCGATGATCTTGGCGTCGCCTTCCTTCTTGAGTTGCTTGGAGGTCGTGCCGGAAGCGACAAGCGCGTGGAAACCCGAGCAGGCGCCGCAGGCCACGGTAATGAACAACAGCGGGAACATGGGGAACCAGAACTTCCCCGCGCCGCCCGAAAGGTTGGTGAACGCCGGATAGGATATTTTGTAGCCGCCGAAAACGACGCCGATGGCGGCCGAGATCAAAGCGGCGTAAAGAAAATACCCCCCCAGGTGGCCGCGCGGCTGGAGAAGCACCCACATGGGCAGGATCGAGGCGACAAAACAATACGCCAGAATAAAGACATCCCAAAGCTTCTGAGCGGCGAGGGGTTGAATGTG
>Ga0315286_10007110_pt1 | contig 10922 bp, 8 predicted proteins | sample YL17G10_0_MG_FD_205038 | JGI IMG/M metagenome (GOLD analysis project Ga0315286, IMG submission 205038) | Sediment microbial communities from Yellowstone Lake, YNP, Wyoming, USA - YL17G10_0 | ecosystem: Environmental > Aquatic > Freshwater > Lake > Sediment | place: USA: Wyoming | collected...
GTGCTTTTGGATGAGTTTCATGAGCGGAGCTTGGCGAGCGATACGGCGCTGGCGCTGGTGAAGAGGTTGCAGGAGGGGAAGAGGCCTGATTTGCGGCTGATTGTGATGTCGGCGACGTTGGATACGAAATTGGTGAGCGAGTATCTGGGGTGCGCGACGCTCGAGGCACATGGGCGGATGTATCCGGTGAAGATGAGGTACTTGCAGAAGCGGGCGACAGCCGAGGCGTGGGAATTGGCGGCGGATGCGCTGGCGGATGTGCTGGATGGGGATGAGCCGGGGGATGTGCTGGTGTTCATGCCCGGGGTGTATGAGATTCGGCGGACGATCGAGCTGTGCCGGGAGCATGGGCGGGCGGGGGAGGAGTTGGCGGTGCTGCCGCTGCATTCGGAGTTGCCGGTGCGGGAGCAGGATGCGGCGGTGGGGCCATCTTCGAGCCGGAAGGTGATCGTTTCGACGAATGTGGCCGAGACGTCGATCACGATTCCGGGGATTCGGCATGTGATCGATTCGGGATTGGCGAGGGTGAATCGGTTTGATCCGCGGCGGGGGATTAACGTGCTGCGGGTCGAGGGGATCAGCCAGAGCTCGGCGGAGCAAAGGGCAGGGCGGGCGGGGCGGACGGCGGCGGGGACGTGTACGCGGTTGTGGACGGAATTGGAGCACCGGTCGCGGGCGGGGCATGAGACGCCGGAGATTCATCGGTTGGATTTGGCGGAGGTGTTGCTGCAATTGTATGCGATGGGGGTGGCGGAGCCGGGGGAGTTTCCGTGGTTGCAGGCACCGAATCCGCTGGCGGTGGAGCAGGCGAAGCGGACGTTGGTGACGTTGGGGGCGTTGTCGGCGAAGAGTGAGTTGACGGGGTTGGGCAGACAGATGTCGCGCCTGCCGATGCATCCGAGGTTGTCGCGGATGTTGATCGAGGCGGGGAGCCGGCATTGTTTGGCGAGGGCGTGTTTGTGGGCGGCGATAATCAGCGAGCGGGATATTCTGATTCGCGGGGCGAAGCATCATTTTGCGGAGGATTTGCCGGCGGGGGCGAGGTCGGATTTCCGGGTGCTGGAGAATGCGTTTGAGGCGGCGAAGAGGGTGGATTTTGATATCGAGCGGTGCGAGCGGATGGGGGTGCATGCGCTGGCGTGCAGGGAGTTGGATAAGACGCAGCGGTTGTATATGGAAGCGGTGAGGGAGAGGGAACATCCCAAGTCCACGGTCCGCGATGCGGCCCCTGCGAGATTGGCCAAGTGCTTGTTGGCGGCGTTTCCGGATCATTTGGCGATGCGAAGGTCGGAGGCGAATCTGGCGTGTGCGCTGGTGGGGCAGAGGAGGGGGAATCTGGATGCCCAGAGCGTGGCGAAGCGGGTGGGGTTGATTTTGCCGGTGGAAATTCGCGAGATCGGGGTGGGGCAGGGGGTGAAGACGGTCTTGTCGTTGGCGACGGAGATTGAGGCGGAATGGTTGAGGGAAGTGCATGGCGGGCGGGTGGTGCATCGGCGGGAGGCGAGGTTGAATCCGGAGACGCTGGGGGTGGAGTCGGTGGATCGTGATTTGTTTGATGATTTGGTCATTACGGAGTCGGCGAGGCACGATCCGGACCCGGCGGCGGCGGAGATATTGGCGGAGGAGATTTTCAAGGGGCGGCTGAAGCTGGAGCGGTGGGATGAGGCCGTCGAGCAGTGGATCGACCGCGTGCGGTGCGTAGCGGAGTGGTTTGCGGAGCGGAAGTTGATTACCTACAGCGATGACGATCGGCGGGTGATTTTGAGCGAGATTTGCGCGGGGGCGACGAGATATAGTCAGGTCAGGGATCGGCCGTGCCTGCAATATGTGAAGGATGCGTTGTCGTGGGAGGATCAGCGGTTTGTGGAGCAGATGGCGCCGGAGCGGATCGAGTTGCCGCGGGGGTGGAAGATGAGGATGGAGTACACACCGGGGCAAAGCCCGCGGGGAAGGGCGAAGATCCAGGATTTTTATGGGCTGGCGCAGTCGCCGACGGTCGCGGGGGGACGGCAGCGGGTGGTGTTGGAGATTTTGGCGCCGAACATGCGGCCGATCCAGTTGACCGATGATCTGGCGAATTTCTGGAAAAACCTGTACCCGACGGTGAAGAAGGAATTGTCGCGGCGATATCCGAGGCATGAGTGGCGATAGCGCCTTGACGTAATCGTGCATGGGGAGAGGATGTGGGTGGGTAAGTGGGTCCGGGTCATACGGAGGTCTTATTATGCGATGGTTTATGCCTCTTCTCTTCATCGTGTTTCTGTGCGGCGCTGCGAAACCTGAGGGGCCGATTTCGCCGCCGGAGGACGGACACGGGTGGACGCTGATTTCGGAGCCGATCATCAAGCAACTCGCGGCGGAGGGGAAGACGATCGCCTGGCCGGGCCAGACGACGGGGGTTTGCGTCGATCGCGCGAAAGGCGAGGTGTGGATTATCCCGACTGGCCAGGGGGTTTGGCGAAGCACGGATCGGGGGCAGACGTATCAGCGGATCGATGGCGGGGTGATCTCCGGGCGATGCGAGACGGGGTATTCGATCAACGCCGACCCCGAGGGCGGGCGGTTTGCGTTTTTCATGCTCGACGGAAAATGCGGCATGACGCTGGACGGCGGGAAGACCTGGGGGCAGTTCGCGGACGTGGGGCGCAACTGGGACTATGCGGCGGTGGACTGGTCCGATCCGCAGGCCAAGACGATCCTCGCAGCCAGACACGAGTCGGACGGGGAGATGTATCTCTCGGCCGATGCGGGTAAGAGCTGGAAGCAGATCGGGAAGGACGCGAAGTTCGCGGCGGTGGGGATATTCGATCCGGCGACACTCGTAACGACCCAAGGCGGCGGCATCCTGCGCAGCACGGATGCGGGGGCGACGTGGACGAAGGTTTCGGACTTGCAGCCGACGGGGCGGGTGATGGTGGTGCGCAAGGGCGTGGCGTGGTGGGTGGCTCAGAGCGGGGTGATCGTCAGCCGGGACAAGGGGCTGACGTGGGAGAAATCGGGCCAGCCGGTCGATGGAGCTGGTTGGGGACCGTGGTTCGGCAAGGATGAGGGGTCGTTGATGTTGGCGACCCGGAAGAACTTCGTCGAGACTCGCGACGGCGGGAAGACGTGGATGACGGTCGCTGCGATGCCGGACATCAAGGATTTCAAGCCATCGAACCTGGGGTGGTTCCTGAGCCTGGCGTGGGATCCGGATGCGCAGGTTCTTTACGCGTCGCGGATGGGGTTTGGGACGTACCAGTATCAGATCAAGCGGTAGGCCGGGCGGTCAAGCATGCTGGGCGCAATCGAAAGGGCGTGGCGGGGAGCCACGCCCTTGCGGATTCGAGACCGTTGTATTGTGGTTAGATGGCTTGGGAATAGGGTTGGGACGGGTTTTGGGGGTTGGCGGGCGGGGCCAGGGGGATCGTGGAGGAATTGGCGCGGGGGTGGGCGGAGTCGTAGACCTGTTTCATGCGATTGGTGGTCAGGTGGGTGTAGATCTGGGTGGTGGAGAGGCTCTGGTGGCCGAGGAGTTCCTGGACGCTGCGGAGGTCGGCGCCGTTGTTGAGCAGGTGGGTGGCGAAGCTGTGGCGGAGGGTGTGGGGGCTGATGCCGGGGTCGAGGCCGGCCATGACCAGATACTTGTCGAGCTTGCGGCGGACGGAGCGGGTGGAGATGGAGGTGCCGTGTTTGTTGAGGAAGACGCGGCCGGTCAGTGGGCCGGCAGAATTAGGCTCGCGGGAGCGGTGTTCGAAGTAGCGTTGGAGGGCCTTGATGGCCTGGCTGCCGATGGGAGTGAGGCGGTCCTTGCGGCCCTTGCCGCGGACGCGGAGGACGCCTTCCTGCATATCGAGGTCGGCCATGTCGAGCTCGACGAGCTCGCTGACACGGATGCCGGAGGAGTAGAGGACTTCGAGCATGGCTTTATCGCGGGCGGAGAGCAGGTCGGCGTCGCCGGGGGTATCGAGGAGCTTCTGGATTTCCTCGAGTTCCAGGCAGCGGGGGAGGCGTTTTTCCTGCTTGGGGGTTCGGATGGTGGAGAGGGGGTTGACGCTGATGAGGCCGCGGCGCATGAGGAACTTGTAGAAGCTGCGGAGGGTGGCGAGTTTCCGGGCCGTGGTGGACTTGGTGTAGTTCTGGCCGTAGAGATAGGCCAGGAACTCGCGGACAACAATAGGCTCGCAGCCGACCTGTTTCTCGTCGACCTGCCCGGGTGTGATGGGGGGTTCGGGCGCGGGGTCATTGGGGTGGCCGATCAGGCCGGCGAGGAACTGCCCGAACTGGATGAGATCGGCGCCGTAGCTCTTGATGGTGTAATCGCTGAAGTGTCGCTCGAACTTGAGGTAGTCGAGGAACTGCTGGACCAGCGGGGTAAAGGATTTGGGGGACGGAGCGGCCGGAGTGGCGGGAACGATTGGTTGGACGGATGGGGAGGTTGGTGAATTCATGGGATCCATGGCGTGGCGATAGCCCTTGTTTGACAGACCTGGTGGTTTTGCGTAGAGGTGCAAACACAACAGGCTGCCGCGACATGCCACGCGGGCGGCGATTCCGGTGGCCCGATTGGCGTGGCCGGGGCGTATCCTACGCCGCTGGCCTCGCATTCTGATCAGACGACCGACCTCCGTCGCGTCCGCATAACATCTTATGCTACTTTTTTCGGCAAATAGGCCTTTAATTCTTTTGCCAAATGTCGGCCAAGTTGATGGGAGAGGATGGCGGCGTCGAACCAATCGAATTGGATGTCGCCTTTGTGGACCATTTCGATGAGGGCATCGAGGACTTTGACTTCCTGCCCAACTTCGTATTTGAAGCAGAAGTACTGGTCACCCTTGACCAGGTTCAGTGTTCGCATCTCTGCCATTCTTCCTACTCCCGGAACTGAATGGGTTCCGTGCCCGAAAAAGCCCATCGTCAGGACGCTACCGCAAGGCGGGTTTGGCCAGCAACTGCTCGATCAGCGAGTGATAGACAAACCCGCAATATCGGTCCATTTCGACCAGGTACGCTCGTTCTCTGTACGGCCCGTCCGGATCGGTTCGACCTTGTGCGTATCGCATCAAGTCGGCGCGAATGGAGCCGTTGGCTGCATCGAACATCCCGACCACCTGGACGAACCCCGGCTTGGGGGTCGGGGTTTGCTGACCCGGCAGGGGCGTAGCGCGGCGGGCCAGAACATAGGGATCGACGTTGGCCGGCCGTTTGTATTCGCCCTTGCGGAACAATTGCAGGGCAGCGCCCATTTTTGGCGGATCGAACGGATCATAATCCGTGACCGCCGCCACGACCAGTGCATCGCAGCCCAACAGATCACACACCAAAGCCGCCTGTTCCTCCGATTGCACCCGGTCCATTCTCAGAGCGGCATAGACCTCAACGACGCGGTTGACCGGGAGCGGGTTGAGGCCGGTAACATCACCGAGTTGCCTGTGAAGCAGGTCGGCCTGGAGGATGGGGTCGACTTGCTTTTGGCCGCTGAGGTTGATGATCGGGGCCACGGCCCAGGTTTGGCGCGTGGTGCCCGACAGGAACAGCGACCGCTCGACGCCGTACTCGGGCTTCTTGCTCTGACAACCGAAAAGGCTGAGCAAAGCGACGAGGATCAGGGTATATGTAATGCTCCGCATCGAGCTTCTCGCATCGTCCGTGAAGGCGAATCAGGTTGTCTGAACACGCGCCCCGCACGCGGGGGCGGCTAAACGCTTTTCTTAGTGCGACAATTCTTTCTGTTCGGTGCTGCTCACGGCAGCGTTAGGTTTTGCCGCGGGGGGGCGCGATTCGGCGGCGGCACCATTTTTCGGAGCCGGGGGGGCCGGGTTGGCAGCGGCGGTGGCGGTCTTGGCAGCCTCAACGTGGACCGACCAGATATTCTCGTGGCCGCTGCGGTCGCTGACGAAGTAGATACGGTTGTCTACGGCCCAGACCGGTGAGAGGTTTGTCGAGTCGCCATCGGTCAGGCGTTGGCGGCCGGAGCCGTCGGCCGAGGCCAGCCAGACATCCTGGGGGCCGTTGGACTGGGCGGCGTCCGGGCGATTCGGCTGGAGGATGGTGGTGAAGACCAGGCGGCTGCCATCGGGGCTCCAGGCGGGGGAAATGACGGCGGCGTTCGAGCTGACGGCAACTTCGGTCACGTGCGTAGGCTCGCCATTGACGAGGTCGACGGTCCAGATGCTGAACCAACGCGAGCCACGCTGCCGAGCACGTTGGAAGGCGATGCGTTCAACGTCTTTGCGAGGGGACCAGGCGGGGAAGAGGCCTTGGCCGATGATGCGCTTTTCACGGCTGGTCAGGTCGACCACCCAGATTTCCCATTGATCGCTACGGGAGGAGAGGGCGCAGTAGACCAGGCGATTGCCGTCGGGGCTGAAGCTGGGGTGCATTTCCTGGGCGGGGGTGTTGGTGATCTGCTCGGCGTTTTTGCCGTCGATGTCCATCAGGTAGATGTCCCAATTGCCGGAGCGCGTGGAGCAGAAGGCGATGCGTTTGCCGTCGGGGCTGAAGGCGGGCTGGACATCGGGAGCGGTGTCGCTTGTTAGCTGGATTACACTAGTGCCGTCAACTCGCTGGAGATAGATGTCGGGACGTTCGTTGTGGCGGGTGCTGGTGAAGGCGAGCCATTTGCCGGTGGGGTCGATCGCGGCATCGGCGTCGTAGCCTTCGTCGCAGGTGGTATGCTGTTGGAAGCCGAACTCGATGCCGGCGGGAGCGGGGCGGCGTTCGATGCCATCGAACTCGCCGAAGATGTTGATGGCGGAGGGCACAGCCGGCTGCGGGGCGGCGGCGACGTGGGCAGGCTCGGGTTGGCTCTGGGGGAGCGCGGTTTGGGCAATAGGCGGCGGGGAAGCGGGATGGTCGGAACCGGCCGACGGCAGCAGCGAGCAGCCGGAAGCGCAAACCACCGCGGCGAAGACGACGCCGGAGGCAAGCCACTTCAGCATTCGGTAGTTCATGCTCATAGGTCTCTTTCGTTCCGGAGAAAACGGAGTGGCGAATTCCGTAGAAGCTGTTCCTCCGTCGCTATCGGCATAAACGGACCTCATGGTGAGGCGGCGCGAACTCGCGAGCCTATGAAACGGTTATCGGACGAAGACGGGCGGAGAGAAGAAAAAATCGGCGCAGAAAGCAGAAAACGGAAGATGGAAACTGGAAGCGACGCCGTAGAACCCGGGGCCTACTGCGGCTGGGCGGCACGTTGAGAACGGCGGCGGGGCTCGAACAGTTCAGCCATCTGGTTGACTCGCCAGGCGCCTTCGGGGGACTTCTGGAAGGCCATGGTCAGCCGGCGATCGCGATCGCGGTAGTTCTGGAAATGCAGTATCCCATAGGTGTAAGCCATCAGGCCACCGTCGCCGATGGGAGGGGAGAATTGGACGCAGTCGTTGCCGTACATTTCGCGCAGAGGGCCAAAACGATCGGCTGCCTGCTGGTTGGTCCAGACCTGGATGAATTGGTCAAGGGTGACTCTGGCTTTGAATTCCGGATCGAGCAGGGCGTAGGCGGCGGGGTAGTTGCCGGCCACGATGAAGTCGCCGAACTGTTTGACGAGCTGGGTAACCTTCCGGGCCTCGGCGGATTCGGCGTGCTGCTGGCGGATGTGGTTGGCCAGGACAGTGCCGGCAAAGACGACGGAGAGGACGATGCCAAGCCAAGCCAGGCCCTTGCCGCCCTGGGTGCCGTTGCTGGTATGGATCTTCCAGAGGGACCAGACCCCGCAGATTAATGCCGTCAGGCCGATGATGAGGAAAAAGACGCCGACGAAAGCAAGCGAGGTAGCCACCCCGAGCACAGCGGCCGCGACGGCGAAGCTGTTGATAGCGACGTAGTCCTGTGTCGCGACGCCAGCCGTCATGGACATTTTCTGGCGCGCCCCGATCGGGTCGGAGGATTGCATTTGCGGTTCAAGTTCGGACATGAAAATTTCCGATTCTGTTAGAACGGACCGGAAAGCAGAACTGGTCCGTTGGTTTCGCCGCATTGAAAGTTAACACCCTATGTCAAAACGTCAACTGATTGATGATATTCGCCAGCTCAACCCGACCGCGCAGCCGCAGTTCTTGGCGCAATTCGACGAGGAAGAACTGCAACAGTACCTGGATCATGTGAAGAGCGCTTTGGGCGGAAGTATCTATATTGACGGCCGGGCCAGGAAGAAGGGGGACCTGCGGGAGGTATCGTAGGGGTCAGGGACAGCGGGGGCTTTGCACTTTGGCTTACAGAAGCCTAAGTTGTCGGGTCATGGCGGATCGTATTGACACGCTTGGGACTGGTCTGGCGGCGCTGGACCGGGAATTGGGGAGCATCGGGGCAGTGGGTTCGCTCGCAGCGGCGGTCGAGCGGTGGCGGACGGATTGCCTGGCGATGTTGTTTCACCTTCGTGACAAGGGGGGGCATCGGCCGCTGGTGGGGGTTCTGGGGGGAACGGGAACGGGCAAAAGCACCGTTGTCAATCGGTTGATGGAAGCGGAGGTATCGGCCACGTCGTTGCGGCGGACGTTTACCAGCGGGGCGATTGCGATCGCGAAGAGCGCGGGGGATGTGCCGGACGGGTGGCTGGGGTTGCCGCGGGAGGTTGGGGGTGGCGGGGCAGTGCGGGGGCGGGCGGGGGTGCTCGCGGTGGTGGAACTGGATCGGCCGCTGACGGCCGCGATCACACTGGTCGATACGCCCGACCTCGATGGGGATCAGCCGGTTCATCAGGCCGAGGCGGACCGGGTATTTCGGTGGGCGCAGGCGATGGTGTTCCTGGTGACGCCGGAAAAATACCAGATGACGGAATTGCTGCCGTACTACCGGCTGGCCAAGCGCTATGCGCTGCCGGCGGTGTTTGTGATGAACAAATGCGAGGAGGCGGAGGTCCTGGAGGACTACCGGCGGCAGCTTGGGCAGCGGGAATGGGCGGATGCGCGCGTGTTTGCGATACCGCGGGATGATGCGGCGTATGAGCCGGCGGGGGATAGTGCGCTTCCGAGTCTGCGGGGGACACTGGCGGAGTTGCCGGAGGTCGTCAATAAGCAGAAGCCGGAGATTCGGCGAGGGGCCATGGGGCTGCGGCTGCGGGATTTGCTCGGGCGGCTCGATGATCAGATCCTCGAGCCGATGCGGCAGCAGAGGGCGGAGGTGGATCGGCTGACGGAGGCGCTGCGGGCGATGGCGTCACCGGCGGCAGGGGTGGACGTGAGCCCGGTGACGCAGCAGTTGCAGCGGCGGCTTCAGGAGCAGAGCGTGCTGTACCTGATGGGGCCACAACGGATACTCGACCGGGTGCGGCAGGTGCCGGGGCTGCTGGTGAGGCTGCCGCGAACGGCGTGGGATGTGCTGGTGAAAGGGCGGGGCGTGCATCTGGCAGAGCCGGGGCAAGCGGGGGCGGCGTCGAGGGCAGTGCCGGATTTCCCGAAGCTCCTGGCGGATCAGTTTACGATTTTGCAGAGCCGGGTTGAGGACTTGCTGTTGAGCAGTCCCACGGGGGCGGGATGGATGAATCGCGGGGGAGAGTCGTATCGGCAGGTGAAGATGCCGGCGGCGGAAGCGGGAAAGATCGCGGAGGAGGAGTTGGCGGGGTTGAAGGCGTGGCTGGAGCAGCGATGGCATGGGACGCCACGGGATACGGCGATTCTGCTGAAGCTGCTCAAGCTGCTGCCGGGGGGCAAGAAGCTGACGAAGTGGTCGGAAGCGGCGCCCTATCTGTTGGCGGCTGTGGTCGCGGCGCACCATGCGTTTTTCGGGCCGGTGGACCTGATTGTTCTCGGCTCGTACAGCCTGGCGATGTGGCTGGGGGAAAAATTGAGCAATGAGGTGACTTGGCGGACGCGGCAGGCGAACCGGCGGATCGGGGAGCGGTTTGCGGAGCTGTCGCAGGAACAAATCGAGCGGGTGTGCGTCTGGCTGGAAAAACAGGCGCCGAGCGCCCAGGAAATCCGGAAGCTTACGCGGATGGCGGAGTCGGTGGCGGAGATGATGGACGAAACGTTGGTGCGTGGATGATCCAGGAGTATCGGCAACTCGTCGAGGAGATCGCGCAGGAGACCGGCGTGGAAAAGCCGAACCTGCTGGACGAAGGCGCGCCGGTGCTGGAGGCGTCGGCGCTGCGCCACGGAAAAGCGATGTACCTGGTGGGGTTGATCGGCGGGAAGGATGTCGGCAAAAGCTCGCTGGTCAATGCGCTGGTGGGGCAGGAGATCACCGCCAGGACCTCCTACGGACCGGGGACCGAGATCGTGATCGCCTATGCGCATGAGGGACAGGCGGACGCGCTGAAGGAGTTGCTCGAGCGGGAAGTGAAGGGTCAATACCGGATCGTGACGCACCGGATCAAGCAGCTTTACCGGCAGGTGCTGCTGGATCTGCCGGATATTGATAGCCATTACGCGCAGCACATCGAGGTGACGCGGCGGATGCTGCGGCACATGCTGTTTCCGATCTGGCTGCAAAGCGTGGAGAAATACGCGGATCGACGGCCTCGGGAATTGCTGGCCAGGGTGTCGGAGGGGAACGCGCCGCGGAATTTCGTGTTCTGCCTGAACAAGGTGGACCAGGTGATCGCTCGCGAGGGCGAGGCGGCGGTGCGGGAATTGGGCGACGACTACGCGCAGCGGATTGCACAGCAGTTGAAGCTTGAAGAACGGCCACGGGTGTGGCTGATCAGCGCGACCCATCCGGAAGTGTACGATCTGCCAAGTTTGCGGAAGATGCTGGGAGATCAGAAGTCGGAAGAGGCGGTGGGGATTTCGCAGCGGTGGGCGGAGCAGAGGCAAGGGGCGTCACTGGCGGAGTGGGTCGAGCGGCAGAACCTTTCGCAGAAGCTGGGGGCGCTGGCACGGGTGGAATCGGCGGCGGAGGAAGAATTGGCGGCGCGGGTGGGAGTCGGGCTGATTGAGGGCGTGCTGCCGAGCATTCTGGACGACCCGGCGTATCGGCTGTCGCTTGGCGATGAGCTGATGCAG
>Ga0315286_10007111_pt1 | contig 10920 bp, 10 predicted proteins | sample YL17G10_0_MG_FD_205038 | JGI IMG/M metagenome (GOLD analysis project Ga0315286, IMG submission 205038) | Sediment microbial communities from Yellowstone Lake, YNP, Wyoming, USA - YL17G10_0 | ecosystem: Environmental > Aquatic > Freshwater > Lake > Sediment | place: USA: Wyoming | collected...
TAGACCGGGCTGCCGCTCATGCCGCCGATGATGCCGGTCGTTTCGAGTCCGCGGCCGCGGAGGCGGGCCAGGATGATGTTCCGCTTGGGCTGGACGTTTTCGAGGACGCCGAGGATCTCGACGTCGAACTCCTCGATCGTCGCGCCCTGGAAGACGCTCTTCCCCCGGCCCTTCATGCCCGGTTTGACCTGGGAGAGAGGAAGGGTCAGTGTGGCGGCGTCGGCCGCCAGGCCGAGGGCGAGGAGGGCCAGGGCGACGATGCAGGAGCGGCGGATCAAATGATCTCCAGGGCTTTGCCGCATTTCTCGAAGGCCGCCAGGATCGTGGCCAACTCTTCGTCGGTGTGGCCGGCCCCGTAGCTCGTCCGGATGAGGGAATGGCCGTGCGAAACGGCGGGATAGATGACGGGCGTCGTGAAGATCCCCTCCTCCCTCAAGAGCCGCCAGAGCATGAAGCACTTCTCGTCGTCGCGGACGAGGACCGGGATGATCGGCGTCCGGGACGGGCCGGTGTCGTAGCCCATAGCCTGGTAGCCCGTCCGCATCCTCTCCGTGACGACCCAGAGGCGGGTCCGCAACTCGGGCTGGGTCTCGAGCATGTCCAGGATGGCCAGGACGGAGGCGACGGAGCCGGGCGTCGCCGCGGCGCTGAACATCAGCGGCCGGGCGTGATGCTTGATGAAGGAGATGATCTTCGCGTCGCCGACGACGACCCCGCCGATCGAGGCGAAGGTCTTGCTGAACGTGCCCATGACCAGGTCGACGTCCTTTTCGAGGCCGAAATGCTCGGCCGTGCCGCGGCCGTTCGCGCCGAGGACGCCGATGCCGTGGGCGTCGTCGACGAGGATGCGGGCGCCGTATTTCCCGGCCAGGGGGACGATGCCCGGCAGGTCGGCGATGTCGCCCTCCATGCTGAAGACGCCGTCGACGACGATGAGCTTGCCCGCACCGGGGTCGAGGGAAGCCAGGATCTGCTCGAGGTCTTTCATGCTGTTGTGTTTGTACTTGTGGACCGTGGCGAAAGACAGCCGGCAGGCGTCGATGATGCTGGCATGGACCATGCGGTCGATGATGATATGGTCGCCCTTGCTCGCGATCGCGGAAATGATGCCCAGGTTCGTCTGGAAGCCCGTGCTGAAGGTCAGGGCGGCCTCGCGTTTCATGAAACTGGCCAGCCGCTCCTCGAGCTTTTCATGCAGGTCGATCGTGCCGGTCAGGAACCGGGATCCGCAAGTCCCGACGCCGTAACGGTCGACCGCCTCCCGGGCGGCCGCCTTGGCTTTCGGATGGTCGGCCAGTCCGAGGTAGTTGTTCGACCCGACCATGATCATGGGACGGCCATTGACGGTGATCCGGTTCCCGACGGCCTCCTGGATGGGGGTGAAAAAGGGGTAGAGGTCCGCCGCCTTGAGCTCGTCCGCCCGGGTAAAGGCCAGGCACTTGTCGAAAAGGTCCACGCTCGTCTCCTTTGACTCCGAGAGATGCACGGCGGCCTTATTGACCCCCGCGGCCGAATCTCATACAATCCGAGCCATGCGCGTCTTGGTCACCGGCGGAACGGGCTTCCTGGGGAGCCATCTCGTCGAGCGACTCCTCGAGGAACCCGGGGCGGAGGTCCACGCCCTCGTCCGCGACCCGTCGAAGCTGCGCTGGCTCGAGGGAATCGAAGGCGTCCGCTTGCTCACGGGCGACTTGCAGAACTTGCCGGCCTTGCCCGCCGGGCTCGGCTGCGTCTTCCACCTCGCCGGATTGACCAAAACTCTCAAAGCAAGCGATTATTATACAGTAAACCGGGAGGGGACGGCAAATCTCCTTCGGGCCCTCGAAGGCCAGTCAGGCGCCCCGCGTTTCATCCACCTGGGCAGCATCGCCGCCGGAGGGCCCTCCTCACCGCGGCGGCCGGTCTGCGAGGGGGACCCGCCGCGCCCGGTCTCCCCCTACGGGGAGAGCAAGCTCATGGCCGAGACGGAGGTCTTTAAGTACAAGGACCGCTTCCCTGTCGTGACCCTCAGGGCGGCCGCCGTCTATGGCCCCCGCGACGAAGATTTCCTCGAGTATTTCCGCTTGATGAAGCGCGGCATCCTGCCCCTCGTCGGCCAGGGCCGGAAATCCGCGAGCCTCCTCTATGTCCGGGACGCCGTCCGAGCTGTCCTGCTGGCGGCGAGGTCTGGGGGCCCGAGCGGAGAGGTCTTCAACATCGCCGACCCCAAGATCTACACGTGGGAGGACGTCGGCCGGACGGTGGCCGGCCTGCTGGGAAAAAAGCTCGTCCGGGTCCGCTTCCCCCTCTGGGCGGCCTACCTGGCTTCGGCCGCTTCGGAGGGCATCGGCCGCCTCGGCGGCAAGGCGAGCGCCCTCAACATGGGCAAGTACAATCAGATGAAGCCGGACGGTTGGGTGGTCGACGTCCGCAAGGCCCGCCAAGGGCTCGGCTTCGAAAGCCGCTTTTCCCTCGAGGAAGGCCTGGGAGAAACGATCGCCTGGTATCTTTGGAAGGGCCTGCTTTGACCCCGGCCGGCGGGTCCCGTTGTTTATTTTTTCGACGGCTTCCTCTATAATGAAAATGCCCATGAATAAGCGAACGGTCATCACCGGAACCGGCTACTACGTCCCGCCCCGGGTCGTCACCAACCAGGACCTCGAAAAGCTCATGGACACGTCCGACGAATGGATCCGCGAGCGGAGCGGCATCGTCGAACGCCGCCACATCGACGGGCGCATCGGCACGTCCGACCTGGCCGTCGAAGCTGCCCGGCGGGCCATCGCCGACGCGAAGATCGAGCCTTCCTCCATCGACTTTGTCATCGCCGCGACCCTCTCCCCCGATCACTATTTCCCCGGTATCGGGGTCCTCGTCCAGGCCAAGCTGGGCCTTGGCACGATCGGCGCTCTGGACGTCCGCAACCAGTGCAGCGGCTTCATCTACGCCCTGTCCGCGGCCGATCAGTACATCCGCGCGGGGACCTACAAGAGGATCCTCCTCGTTGCCGCCGAGGTCCAATCGACGAACCTCGACTTCTCCGACCAGGGCCGGGACATGTCCGTGCTCTTCGGCGACGGCGCCGGGGCCGTCATCCTCGAGCCGAACGGGGAGGACGACGGGCGCGGCATCCTGTCGACGCACCTTTTCTCCGACGGCCGTTTCGCCGCCCATCTCTGGATGGAAAAGCCCAGCTCCATGGACAACCCGACCTTTCAGCGCGGGTTTTTCGACGAGGGCCGGTTCTTCCCGAAAATGGACGGCCGGAACGTGTTCGTCAACGCCTGCCAGCGCATGCCCGAAGCCGTCCGGGCGGGCCTCGAGGCGAACGGCCTCACCGTCGACGACATCGACCTCCTCATCCCCCATCAGGCCAACGACCGGATCTCGCTCATGGTCGCCAAGGGCCTCAAGATCCCGGTGGAGAAGGTCGTCCGGAACATCCACCGCTTCGGCAACACCACGGCAGCGTCCATCCCCATCGCGCTCGACGAGGTCCTGAAAGAGGGCCGGATCAAGCGGGGGAATCTGGTCGCCTTGACCGCCTTCGGGTCCGGATATACCTGGGCGTCGGCCTTCATCCGGTGGTAAAACGAGCCTTCCGTTCACATAAATCGAGGGTGGTAAAAAGGGTTTGTCAGGGAAGTGACAAGTATGTTAGGATTTCCGAAATGGTTTTGAGGAGGAACGCATGAAGAAGACAGCTATCGTGCTCGCGGCGCTGGTCGTCCTCGCCTGCGGGGCCGGCGCCCTTCTGGCCCAATCGCCCGAGGACGCCAAGTTCAAGAAATTCCAGGACACGTTCTGGGACGCCTACTTCAAGTTCTACCCGACAGCCGGGACGCTCCAGGGCTACACGAAATACAACGACAAGCTCGAGGACCCGAGCGAGGGCAGCGTTGATAAATTTTTCGAGACCCTCGACGGGTTCAATAAGGAGCTCGTGTCCAAGATCGACAAGACCAAGCTCTCCCCGGACCACCAAGTCGAACACGAGATGTTCCTTGACTTCCTGGACCTGGAAAACCTCAAGCTCCTGAACCTCGTCCCCTGGGAATACAACCCCCTCCTGTATAACGACCTCTTCGTCAACAGCCTCCGGAGCCTCCTCCTCAAGAACGGCGGCTCCGCCGTCGCCGCCGCCTCCCGGGCCAAGCTCATCCCGGGTCTGGTCAAGCGGGCCAAGGACAACCTGAAAACCCCGCCCCAGGATTACACCCAGGCGGCCATCGACCAAATGCCGGCCATTATCGATTTCTACAGGACGGAGATCCCGAAGCTCTCGGGAGGCGCCCCCGCCCTCCAGACCGAGGTCGTCAAGGCCGTCGCGGCCCTCGAAGATTACCAGCGGTTCCTGAAGGGCGAGCTCCTGCCCAAGTCGACGGGGAATTTCCGGATGGGCGAATCGCAAGTGCGGAGCCTGCGGCTGACGACCCAGGGCCAGCTGCCCATCAACGAGGAGCTCATCCCCCGTTCTCAAGCGGACGTCAACAACATCCGCCGGGAGATGCTGTTCGTCTGCATTCCCTTCTACAAGATCATGTATCCCAACGTCGACATCGAGCAGCTCGGACGGACGAAGGGCGAGGAGCAGACCCGCAACATCGTCATCCAGGGCGTGCTCGACAAGATCAAGATCGACCACGCCGGCCGGGACGAGTTCATCGGCCGGATCAACACCGCCGCGGCCGGCATCAAAGACTTCATCCAGAAGCAGAATCTCATCAACCTGCCCGAGGAGCCCTTGGCCATCGAGCCCATGCCGGCCTATTTCGCCGACGGCCTCTGGACCCGACTGGCGACGCCCGGCGCTTTCGAAACGGGCGGTGCCTACACGCTCTATGTGCGGCCCATTCCCGAGGCCTTGTCCGCGGAGGACGCCACGTCCCTCCTCGAGGAACACAGCAATTACTACGTAGATTTCATGACCGTCCAGAAAATCTTTCCCGGCACGTTCGTGCCCACCTACTTTACCCGGAAAGACCCGTCCGTCATCAAGCGGATGGCCCCCAACCAGGGCCTCCTCAAGGGCTGGCCCATTTTTCTCGAAGACATGTTCGTCGAGAGCGGCTACGGGAACTTCGATCTGCGGATGCGGCTCAACCAGCTCAAGCTCTTGCTCAAAACCGTCATCGACTTCCAGATGGATATCTCTGTCCATCAGGGCACCTATACAAAAGAAAAAGTCATCGAAACCATGACGGTGCGGGGATTCATGACCAAGGCCGAGGCCGAGCGCCGCTGGCACTGGATCGTGCTCAACCCCGGCGATGGGGCCCAAACCTACATCGGCTACCAAGAGATCCTCGACCTGGAGAAGGACTGCCGAAAGCTCATGGGAGAGGCCTTCAACAACAAGGACTTCCTGCAGAAACTCCTCAGCTACGGCGCCATCCCGCTCCGGACGCTGAAAATCAAGATGGTGCAGTAAGACGCCGCCGCGAACAAGGACGTGAACGCAAGGGGACATGTTCCGGAGGGAGGCTTCCTGCCGCACCTCCGGTACGTGTCCCCTTTCTTTTTTTCGGGCGATCGTATTGAACGAGATTTATAAGAAGGGGGACACGCCCTGAAGGGCCGTTACCGGGCCCTTTAGGACATGTCCCCCATAACGGCCCGGCCAGCGACCAAGAACGAGAGGGAAGGATGAAGAACGGGGACACGTACCGAAAGTCCATGTCCCCCATTTCGGAAAGAACGCCGAGGCTGGTCGATTCGCACGCCCACCTCGGCATGGCCGAGTTCGACCCCGACCGGAGCGATGTCGTCCGCAGGGCCTTGGACGCGGGTGTCGTCGCCATTCTCTGCCCGGCCGACCTGACCCGCGCCGAGAGTCTGCCGGCCATCGCCGGCCTGGCCGTCGAGTTTCCGTCCGTGCTGGCCGCCGCCGGCGTCCATCCGCACCAAGCCAAAGAATTCGTTCCGGGCCACATACGCGACCTCGGCGATCTCGCCGCCCGGAGGGCCATCCGGGCGGTCGGTGAGATCGGGCTCGACAACCATTACGATTTTTCGCCCGCCGTCCTCCAACAGGAGGCCCTGCGCGCCCAGCTCGCTTTCGCCGAGGGCGCCGGCTTGCCGGCGATCCTCCACAGCCGTTTGTCCGGGCCCGACATCATCACCGCAGTCGACGGGGCGGGATTCCGGCGCGGCGGTATCCTCCACTGCTACACGGAGGACTGGGCGACGGCCCGGGCCATGCTCGACCGGGGCTTCTTCATCTCTTTTTCCGGGATCCTGACCTTCCCCAAGGCCGGGGAGCTCCGGGAGGTGGCCGGAAAAGTACCCCTCGACCGCCTCCTCGTCGAAACCGATTCCCCTTATCTCGCCCCCGTCCCCTACCGCGGCTCCGCAAGGCGGAACGAGCCCGCCTTCGTCGTCGAAACGGCCCGAGTCCTAGCCGGGATCCGGGGCCTGTCCCTGGAGGACCTGGCCGGCGCGACGACGCGGAATTTCGCCGGCCTCTTCCCGTTTGAAAAAACGGGGGGCGAGTGCTAAGATAATCCCGCCATGGGACAGGATCATTCCTTCGATATCGTCTCCCGCATCGACTTCCAGGAAGTGACCAACGCCGTCAACGTCACCCTGAAAGAGATCCGGAACCGTTTCGATTTCAAGAACAGCCACGTCGACATCGTCCTCGAAAAGGAAAAGCTGACCCTTGTCGCCGCGGACGACTTCAAGATCAAGGCCCTGCGGACGGGCCTCGAAGAGAAGCTCGTCAAGCGCAAAGTCCCCCTGCGGGCCCTGGATTACCGGAGGATCGAGGACGGCCCCAACCGGACGGTCAAACAGGAGGTCGTGTTCCAGGCCGGCATCCCCGTCGAAAAGGCCCGGGAGATCGTCAAGCTCGTCAAGAGAGAGAAGTTCAAGGCCCAGGTGGCCATCCAAGGCGACGAGGTCCGCGTCTCCTCGGCCAAGATCGACGTCCTCCAGGAGGTCATCAACTTCCTCAAAGGCCAGGACCTCGGCATTCACATGCAGTTCTTGAACTACCGATGACATCGCCGACGCCTCTCCTCGACCGCTGGTCGTCCGTCCCCAAATGGAAGGACATGTCCTTCCTCTACAAGGAGATCCGGTCCGACCTCGACCGGGTCGAGGACCGGTTGGAGTCATGGTCGCGCTCGGCCAACCCCCTGACCGCCGAGGTCAGCCGCTATGTCCTCCGCAAAAAGGGGAAGCGGCTCCGCCCGGCGCTCGTCCTGCTGACCTCCCGTCTTTTCAGCCCGGGTAGCGAGGAATCCGTCTTCCTGGCCTCGCTCGTCGAGCTCATCCACACGGCCAGCCTCATCCATGACGACATCGTCGATAACGCCGGCGTCCGGCGCGGGTCGAAATCCGTCCACGCCAAGTGGGGCCCCAACATCACCGTACTTCTCGGGGATTACCTTTATATCAAGTCCATCGGCCTGTCCCTCCAGTCCCGCCACGACCGGGTCATCCGGCTCCTCGCCGACGTCTCGGCCCGGATGATCGAGGGGGAGCTCGACGAGTACGCCCTCGCCGGCGACGCCCGCATCACCGAAAAACAGTACCTGAACATCGTCGAGAACAAGACGGCGGTCCTGTTCGCCGCGTGCTGCCGGATCGGGGCCATCCTCGGGCTGGCGTCCCCGGAGGAGGAAGACGCCATCGCCGACTTCGGCCTGAATCTGGGCAAGACCTTCCAGATCGTCGACGACCTTCTCGATTTCACGGGCGACCCCGACGTTCTCGGCAAGCCCGTCCTGTCGGACCTCGCCGAAGGGCGGGTCACGCTGCCGCTGATCCGGGCCCTCGAGGCCGGAGGGCGCTCCGACCGGGAACGCATCAAGGGCCTCATCGGCCGGAAGGACATCTCCGCCGAAGAGCAACGAAAGCTGCGAGGAACCCTGGCCGCCTGTGGGGCCTTCGACTACGCCGGCCTCAAGGCCCGCGAATTCGCGGAGAGTTCGCTCGAACTCATCAGCCGGTTCCCCGACTCGACGCCCCGCGAGACGCTCATCCGCCTGGCCGTCTTCGTCCTGACCCGGAAACGGTGAGACCGGGGAAGAGGGAACGATGACAGAGATCGAAGTCAAGATCCGGATCCAGGATCCCAAGGCCGCTCGCGAGAAGATCCTCGGCTTGGGCGCCGTGATCGCCCGGGACCGGCACCTCGAAAGGAACGTCCTCTTCGATTTCGCGACGGGCGGCCTTCGCGCCAACCGCCGGGCCCTCCGGCTGCGGGCGACAGGAAAGCGGGCGACGCTGACGTTCAAGGGCGAACCCCGAAAATCCAGGTCTTTCAAGGTCCGGGAGGAATTCGAAACCCAGGTCCGCGACCCCAAGGAGCTCCGCAGGATCCTCAAGGCCCTCGGGCTCAAGGAGACCTTCGCCTACGCCAAGCACCGGACCGTCTTCCGGAAGAGCCGGCTGACCATCTGCATCGACGAGACATTGGTCGGGGATTTCCTCGAGCTCGAGGGGGAAAGGCATGAGATCACCCGGTTCGCCCGGTCCCTGGGCTACGGCCGGACGGATTTCATCACCAGCGATTACGTCGAGATGATCGTGCAGGCGGGGGAAAAAAGCGCGCTTATCTGAGACGCCGCCAGGGCCGGATCATTCGTCCTTGTCTTCCTTGACGCCGTCTTCCTCGGCCTCTTCGCCCTCTTCGTCCTCTTCTTCGACTTCGGGCCCTTCCTCGAGCTCGACGCCGGGCTCTCCCTCGGGGAGGTCCTTGACGGCGATCCCCTCGAGATCCCCGTGGTCGTCGGGGATCGCGGCTCCCACGAAGACGCGATCGTCCCGTTCGGGAACGTCGTCCATCCGGACGGGGATGATCTCATACTCGATGAGCCCGGCTCTGACCTCGGCCTCGGCGATCCGGATCAGGCTCTTGGATTTGCCCTTGATCTTGGGCTTGGCGCCCTTGAGCAGCTGCTTGGCCCGCTTCGAGGCCAGGATGATGAACCGGTATTTGCTGTCGATGTTTCCGAATTTATCCACCGTCTATCGGCTCCTCGCAGAGAATTGCCTTGAATGGGCTCCCCACCATACCAAAAAACCGGGGAATTATCAAGCCGGCCGATTTTCTTTGACAGGGATGGCCTCCTATGGTATTAAATTTTTCTCCAGATCTCGAGGAGGTCCCATGACTCAAGGCATCACCACCAACGGCTGGTTTTTCCTCGTCTTCGGATGGGGATTCATCCTGACCCTGACCATCTACTGTTTCTCCCGCGTCCTTTTCGGCAAGAAGCCCGAAGTCGTCGTCGAGGCCGGCGGCCGCGAACAGTGGGGCTCGCGCATCGGCCTCATCCTGGCCGTGGCCGGCAACGCCATCGGCCTGGGCAACTTCCTGCGTTTCCCGGCCAAGGCGGCGGCCAACGGCGGCGGCGCCTTCATGATCCCCTACTTCGTCGCCTTCATCCTGCTCGGCATCCCGATGATGTGGGTCGAGTGGACGATCGGCCGCATGGGCGGGGTCAAGGGCCACGGCACGACCCCCGGCATGTTCCACCTCATGTGGAAAAAGGCCCCTTCCAAGTACCTCGGCGCCCTGGGCATCGTCATCCCCTTCGTCATCGTCATCTATTACAACTTCATCGAGTCGTGGTGCCTGGGCTACTCCTGGTTCTCGGTGACCGGCAAGTACTTCGGCCACGCCAACCGCGACGCCATGGGCCAGTTCCTGCGCGGCTTCCAGGGGATCGAGTCGAACCAGTTCTTCAGCTCGCTCGCCCCGATCCTCATCTTCTGGGGCATCACCATCGCCCTCAATTTCTACTTCCTCTATAAGGGCATCTCCAAGGGCATCGAGATCCTGGCCAAGTACGGCATGCCGCTCCTCTTCATCTTCGGCATCATCCTCGTCGTCCGGGTCCTGACCCTGGGCACGCCCGACCCGGCCCATCCGGAAATGAACATCGCGAACGGCATGGGCTTCATCTGGAATCCGGACTTCAGCCGCCTGGGGTCGGCCTCGGTCTGGCTGATCGCCGCCGGGCAGATCTTCTTCACCCTGAGCCTCGGCCAGGGCATCATCAACACCTACGCCTCGTACGTCCGGGAAAAACAGGACGTCACCCTGAACGGCATCTCGACCGCCTCGACCAACGAGTTCGCGGAAGTCATCCTCGGCGGCACGATCGCCATCCCCGTGGCCGTGGCCTTCTTCGGGTTGGCCGAGACCAAGCTCATCGCCGAGGGCGGGGCCTTCAATCTCGGTTTCCAGGCATTGCCTGTTATTTTCCAGAAGATCCCGTTCGGCCAGATCTTCGGCGGCATGTGGTTCTTCCTGCTCTTCATCGCCGGCATCACCTCGTCGGTGGCCATGACCCAGCCGGCCATCGCCTTCCTCGAGGACGAGTTCAAATGGAAGCGGGAGAAGGCCGTCATCGCCGTCTTCTCCGTCCTCGTCACCATGTCCGCCATCGTCATCGCCTTCTTCAAGTTCGGCTTCCTCGACGAGCTCGACTTCTGGGCCGGCACCTTCGGCCTGGTCGTCTTCGCGGCCATGGAGATCATCCTCTTCTCCTGGGTCTTCAAGATCAAGAACGGCTGGGCGGAGATGCACAAGGGCGCCGACCTCAAGGTCCCCAAGGTCTTCAAGTTCATCATGACCTACATCACGCCGGTCTACCTGCTCGTGCTTCTGGGCGTGTGGACCTACCAGGACGCGGTCAAGAAGTTCCTGATGAAGGACCCCGAGAACGTCCACTATGCGGAAGCCGGCAGCCGGCCCTACCTCTGGGGCGCCCGGGTCATGATCGTCGCCCTGCTCCTCGTCATGCTGCTCCTCATCCGCAAAGCTTGGAACAAGAAGAAGGGGGTCAAGGCCGAAGAGCCGACGACCTGAGACGTGGGCTGACAAAACAGACCAATCTTTGCCCCCAGGCGGGGAAGTCCACTATTCGGCTTTGCTCAGGATATCGCCCTTAGCCCCCCGGCCCCCCGGGAACCAGTCCCGGCGGT
>Ga0315286_10007113_pt1 | contig 10919 bp, 6 predicted proteins | sample YL17G10_0_MG_FD_205038 | JGI IMG/M metagenome (GOLD analysis project Ga0315286, IMG submission 205038) | Sediment microbial communities from Yellowstone Lake, YNP, Wyoming, USA - YL17G10_0 | ecosystem: Environmental > Aquatic > Freshwater > Lake > Sediment | place: USA: Wyoming | collected...
AAGGCGGAGCTGCCCGGCATCCTGCGTGACAAGCAGGACGTCTGGAAGAAGGGCCTGGAGCGGCTCCAGGCGGCGGAGAAGGCCTACGGCGCCGCGCTCGAGACGGGGACCGTCGAAGATAAGCTGGCGGCCGCCGAGGAGATGCACTCGGCGTACGAAGGCCTGGCGCGCGCCATCCGGCCGGTGATACCGGAGCTCGCCCAGTTCCACGCGGTGCTGTACCGGATCTACCATTACTATCTGCCCGACAAGGATCAGAAGGCGCTCGTCGAGGTCCTGCCCGAGCTGACCGCCGAGATGGACACGCTGAACCACGCCACGCTGCCCAAGCGGTTCGCCGATCAGAAGAAGGGATTCGAGAAGGCGCGTGCCGAGCTGTCCAAGGGAGTGAAGGAAGTCGCCAAGGCGGCCCCGAAGGCCGACTGGGCGAAGACCGAGAAGGCCATCGAGGAGATGCACTCGGCGTATCAGGCGGTGGAGAAGGTCTTCGACTGAGAGGTGGCGGGGGCGGAGTCGGCCGGAGCCCGGACCGGACGGGTCCCGGCCTGAGGCAGGGGCGCGACACGCCGATGGAATCTTTTGTCTACCAAACCATTAGGGGGCTTCGCCGGACTCCGCGGCGAGCCCCCTTGGCCGTCTTCTTGCCCCAGCCCATTGAGGTGCTTGCCGATAATAGTTAAGCTACATTAACAATCTTGAGCGAGCCGCCCGGCACCTCGTCGCGGCACTCCGCGCCACCCGCTCTCTCCGACAGGAGCCCCGCGTTGGAAATCTGGAGCCGCTTCGCCAAGAAGGAAGTCTCGCACTCGATGGCGCACTACCTGCAGGCCGTGGCGGCCCTGAAGCTGGAGAAGGGCTTCGTGCGCGTCGGCGACGTCGCCGAGAAGCTGGGCGTGTCGAAGAGCGGGGTGACCTCGATGCTGCGCACCCTGCACGGCCGCGGCTACGTGGACCACGAGCGCTACGCCTGCGTCGAGCTGACGCCGGCGGGCAAGCAGCTCGCCGAGCGCACCGAGTCGAACCGCCGCGTGCTCACCGTGTTCCTCAGCGAGACGCTCGGCGTGCCGGAGGAAGTCGCCGCCGAGGACGCCTGCATGATCGAGCACCTGGTCAGCCCGCAGGTGATGGTCGAGCTGCTGCGCCTGACGTCTTTCATGCGCTCCGACCACCCGGACGCGGCCCGCTTCCGCGCCGCTTTCCGCGCCAGCCCGGCGTGCGGCGTCGGGGCCGCCGGCGGCTGTGACATCTGCGAGACGGCCTGCTTGCACGAGGCGCTGGCCGGCGACGGCGAGCCCGTCGCGCGCCGCAAGGCGGGCGCGTGACCTTCGAGCCCGAGCACCCCGGCATGGTCGAGCGCCGGCTGGCCGACCTGGTCCCCGGCGAGTCGGGAGTGATCGCCGGTATCTCCGGCGATCCGGCGATCGCGCGCCGCCTCATGGAGCTGGGCCTGGTGCCCGGCACGCCGGTCGAGGTCGTGCGCCTCGCCCCGCTCGGCGACCCGGTCGAGCTGCGCATCCGCCAGATCCATCTCTCCATCCGCCGCAGCGAGGCGAACCGCATCCGTGTCACGGAGGCCTGAGGCCGGAGCGGGACCCGCGGCCGCCCTGCGGCCGGTGCCGCCGGCCGCCGGAGCGCCCGTCGCCGCCGCTGCGGCTGCGGCACGCTGCATCGCCATCCTCGGCAACCCCAACGCCGGCAAGTCCACGCTCTTCAACCAGCTCACCGGGCTGCGCCAGAAGGTCGGCAACTACCCGGGCGTGACGGTCGAGAAGAAGCTCGGCTACTGCGACCTGCCCTCCGGCCGGCGGGCCGAGCTCACCGACCTGCCGGGCAGCTACAGCCTGCACCCGGGCTCGCCGGATGAGGTCATCGTGCGCGACGTGCTGCTGGGGCTGCAACCCGACACGCCGCCGCCGGACCTCATCGTCTTCGTCGTCGACGCCACGCACCTCGACCGCCACCTGTACCTGGCGCTGCAGGTGATCGACCTGGGGCGCCCCTTCCTCCTGGCGCTGAACATGATGGATGCCGCCGAGGAGCAGGGCATCCGGATCGACGAGGAGGCGCTGGCGCACCTGCTGGGCGTGCCGGTGATCGGCATCTCGGCGGCCCGCGGCACCGGGCTCGGCCGCTTGCGCCGCCTGATGGACCGCGAGGTCGAGCCCTCGACCCAGCGCTTCCGGCGCCGCCCGCCGCACGTCGAGCGCGTGCTGCAGAGCCTCGAGTCGCGGCTGCCGCGCCACCCGCTGGTCCCCGACCGGGCGCGCGGCGACCTGGCGATGGCCCTGCTGCTCGACGACGGCGAGGACGACGCCCTGGCGCGCGTCGCCCCGCCGCACGTGCTCGACGACCTGCAGGTGCTGCGCCGGCGGCTCGACGCCGCCGACCCCGAATGGCGCGCCCACGAGATCGAGGGCCGCTACGAGCGCATCTCCGAGATCCTGGCGCGCGCTGTGGCCGCACCGGGAGGGGCGCGAGACCGCGCCACCCAGCGCATCGACCGGGTGCTCACCCACCGCGTCTTCGGGCCGGCGATCTTCCTCGTCCTCATGGGTGCGATCTTCCAGTCGGTCTTCGCGTGGGCGCAGCCGGCCATGGACGCCATCGACCTCCTCGTCCACCAGACCGGCGGGCTGGTCGGCAGGCTGCTGCCGCCGGGGCCGCTGCACTCGCTGGTCGTCGACGGGGTCATCGCCGGCGTCGGCACCACCGTGACCTTCGTGCCGCAGATCGCCGTGCTGTTCTTCTTCATCGCCCTGCTCGAGGACAGCGGCTACATGGCGCGCGCCGCCTTCATCATGGACCGGCTGATGGCCAAGGTGGGACTGTCGGGGCGCGCCTTCATCCCGCTGCTCTCGTCGTTCGCCTGCGCCATCCCGGGCATCATGGCGACCCGCACCATCGACAACCGCCGCGACCGGCTGACCACCATCATCATCGCGCCGTTCATGTCGTGCAGCGCGCGCCTGCCGGTCTACGCCATGCTCATCGGCGCCTTCGTGCCCAACCGCTGGGTGGGATTCGTGACCCTGCCCGGCATCACCCTCTTCGCGATGTACTTCCTCGGCATCGTCGCGGCGGTCAGCGTGGCCTGGCTGCTCAAGCGCACGCTCTTGCGCGGCGGCAAGCCGCTCTACGTGATGGAGTTGCCGCCCTACCGCCGGCCGGCGTGGCGCTCGATCCTGTTGACCGTGCGCGACCGCTCGCTGCTCTTCCTGCGCAAGGCCGGCACGGTGATCCTGGGCGTGTCCATCGTGCTGTGGTTCCTCGCCTCCTATCCGCGCAGCGGGGCGGAGACCGACGCGCTGCGGACGCAGCTCGGCGCGGCCCAGGCGGCGGGGGACGCGGCCCAGGCGAAGGTCCTCGAGGGCGACCTGGCGGGCGCCACCCTGCGCAACTCCTTCGCCGGGCAGGTCGGGCGGGCGCTCGAGCCGGTCATCGCGCCGCTCGGCTTCGACTGGCGCATCGGCATCGGACTGGTGACCTCGTTCGCGGCGCGCGAGGTGATGGTCTCGACCATGGCCACCGTCTTCAACCTCGGCGACGCCGACGAGGCGCCGGTGTCGCTGCGCAGGACGCTGCGCACCGCCGTCGACCCGGCCACCGGGGCGCGGGCCTACACGCCGCTGGTCGGCATCACCCTGATGGTCTTCTTCGTGCTGGCCTGCCAGTGCATGTCCACGCTGGCGGTGGCGCGCCGCGAGACCAACTCGTGGCGCTGGCCGCTTTTCATGCTGCTCATGATGAACGCGCTCGCCTGGGCGGCGTCCTTCGCCGTCTACCAGGGCGGGCGGTTCCTGGGCTTCGGGTAGGGAGGGGCGGTGTCCGGTCTCGGGTGGCAGGACGCGGTGGCGGCGGTCACGGCGCTGGCGGCGCTGGCGTGGCTGGCGCGCGGCTGGTGGCGGCGCCGGCGCCGGCGCGGCGCGGGCCGCTTGTGCGACGCCTGCCCGGGGAACGATCCCGACCACCCGGACGCGTGGCACTCGCCGCGGGTGACGCGGCCGAAGCAGCGCTAGCGTGACCGGCGCGCCCGAGCGCGGCGCGGCGGGCGGAGCGGCCCCGCGCGGCCCGGCGTCGCTGCGGCGCGTCGTCGTCCCCGCCGAGCACGGCAGCTGGGCGTTCCTCGGCGAGCCGATCCTGCTCGGCCTTCTCGTCGCTCCGTCGGCCGCCGGCTTTCTCTTGGCGTCCGCCGCCTTCGCCGGCTTCCTCGCCCGCCGACCGCTGCGAATCGTCGTCTCCGATCGCCGGTCGAAGGAGCGCTTTCCCCGCACCGCGGTGGCGGAGCGCGCGTTCTTGTTCTTCGCCCTGGTCGGCGCCGCGGCCCTCGGCGGTGCGTTCTGCCTGGCGCGCGGGCCGGCGCTGGTCGCGCTCGCCGCGGCCGCGCCGCTGGGGGCGGTGGCGCTCGGGCTCGACCTCGACCGCCGCTCGCGCGAGGCGGCGGCGGAGGTGACGGCGGCTCTCGCCCTCGGGAGCGTGTCCACGGCGATCGCGCTGGCGGCGGGCTGGCCTGCCGCGCCGGCTTTCGCCCTGTGGGGCGTGCTGGCCGCGCGGGCCGTGCCCACCATCACCTATGTCAGGGCGCGGCTGCGGCTCGACAAGGGGCACCCGGCGCGGGTGTCCGGGGCAGTGGCGCTGCATCTGCCGGCGGTCGCCGCCGTTGCGGGGCTGGCGGCGGCGGGGCTGACGTCCTGGCTGGCAATGATCGCGATCGCGATCCTCGCCGCGCGGGCGGCGTACGGCCTCTCCCCGGCCCGGCCCCGCCTGACCACGCTGCAACTCGGCCTCAGCGAAGTCGGCTTTGGGCTGGCGACGGTCCTCTCCGTCTGGCTGGGGCGGGTATCGCGCTTCTAAACCTGCGAGAGCTTCGTTCCCTCGCCACGACCGCGGTGCTATCCTCTTTGTGAACTACACCATCCTCCTGTTGTGTGCCTTCGCCTCGCCGGGCCGCACCCACCACGGCGCCGGCGGCGTGTACTCGCTGCCCGGAGGGTTCCTCCATGTCGCCCCGCGCCCGGTTGCCGCGCCGTGTCGCCGCGGCCGCGTTGTCTCCCGCCCGCTTGCGCCTGCCGCTCGCCGCGCTCCTGCTCGCCACGGTCCTCGTGTCGCCCGCCGTCGCCGCCTTCGGCCTGATCTCCGACGTGTGCTACACGACCACGCCGGTGCCCGCGTGGTACCAGTGGTTCCAGACCACCAACCAGTGGATGGGCGTCGCCGTCGGACCGCATCTCTATCCCAGCTACTCCACCTACCTCGGCGTCCACACCTCCGAGGGCGGGGCGCAGGTGTACTCGTCGGAGATCCCGCACGAGACCAACCTGCTCGTCCGCCGCCACACCGAGGGCGGCCTGGCGGGCTGGGCCCAGGTCTACGCGGCGGGCCCTGGCGGCTACGCGTACTCGGTCCTCTGGGACGACGGCCAGGGGGCGCTCACCCTGCCGGCGGCGCTGTGGAAGAACTACGGCGGGCTGGCGGGGGAGTGCGGCGTGATGCGCGTCTGGGATCTGGCGCTCACCGCCGGGCACACCTACGCGTTCCGGGTCAGCACCACGGAGGCCGCCGACGACGTGCGCACGGCGTTGCTGCTCTCCGGCGGGCAGGGCGGCTGGCTCGGCCGCGCCGACGCGATCTTCGAGCAGCCGGCCGGCACCGACACCACGCGGGCGCCGTACACCTACACCCCCACGTCGACCGGGACCCACGCCTTCGTGGTGTTCAACAACACGCTGCTCACCGCCGGCGGCCGCTATAAGGTCGAGGTCTGGGACCAGGGCGCCGCCGCCAAGCCCAACCTGGTCATCGACCACATCGAGCCCGACCACGCCACCGCGGGCACACCGGTCACCGCCACCGTCTACATCCGCAACACCGGCGCGGCCAACGCCGCCGCCTCCGATACGCGGGTGAGCCTCGACGGCACGGTGAAGTGCGCGCTGGTGACCACGGCGGCCATCCCGGCCGGCGGCACCACCTCCATCACCTGCAGTCTGGGTTCGCTGAGCGCCGGCAGCCGGGGCGTGGAGGCGTGCGCCGACGCCGACAACGAAGTGGACGAGGGGGTCGCCGGCGAGACCGACAACTGCCGGACCGAGTACATCTCCGTGGGGGCGCCCGACCTCGTGGTCACCGGCCTCTCGCCCACGTGGGCGCCGGCGAACCAGGCGCTCACCGTCACCGTCACCGTCAAGAACCAGGGCGGCGCCGCGGCGGGGGCCTCGGCCACGCGCCTGCGGTTCGACGGGGTGACCAAGTGCGCCGCCGTCAGCACGCCGGCCCTCGCCGCCGGGGCCAGCGCCTCGGTGACCTGCGGGGTGGGCACCCTGGCGGCCGGCACGCACACGCTCGAGGCCGTCGCCGACATCAACGGACAGGTGGCCGAGAGCGACGAAGGCAACAACACCAAGACCGGCTCCGTGGTCGGGTTCCTCCCCGACCTGCACGTCAACGGCATCATGCCCGACGAGGAGCCGGCGGGGACGGACGTGACCGTCTACGTGCAGGTGCGCAACGCCGGCTACGTGCCGGCCGGGGCCAGCCAGACCCGCGTGCGCCTGGACGGCGGCACCGTCTGCGCCGCGCTCCCCGTCGGCGCCCTCGACCCCGGGTCGTCGACGATCGTCTCCTGCCACCTGGGCGTGCTGCCGATCGGCGAGCACCTGGTCGAGGCGTGCGCCGACATCGGGGGGGCGGTGGTCGAGGGCATCGAGGACAACAACTGCTCCACCGAGACGGTGACCATCGTCGGCCCCGATCTGGTCGTGACCGGGATCGACCCGCGCTACGGCAGGGCCGGGGAGGCGATGATCATCGACGTCACGGTCCACAACCAGGGTGCGGCCGCGGCGGCGGCCAGCGCGACGCGGGTGAAGGTGGAAGGGGTCACGAAGTGCAACGCCATCAGTACGCCGGCCATCCCGGCCGGCGGCACCGCCGTCGTGCAGTGCGACCTCGGCAGCTACACGCCCGGCATCTACGACCTCGAGTTGATCGCCGACGTCAACGGCCAGGTCGCCGAGTCGAACGAGACGAACAACACCCGCCTGGACGACATGAAGATCGCCCCCAGCGTGACCTGGGTCGTGAACCCGCAGGGCACCGGGGATTACCCGACCATCCAGGCGGCCATCGACGCGGCGAGCGACGGGACGGTCATCGGGCTCGCCGACGGCTTCTTCGACGGTCCCGGCAACATCGACCTGGACTACCTGGGCAAGCGCATCACCATCCTGTCGATCAGCGGCCGCCGCTCGGAGTGCGTCATCGCCGTGAAAGCCAACAATTCGAACCGACACCGGGCCTTCTTCTTCCACCACGGGGAAGACTCGCTGTCCGTCCTGCAGGGCGTGACCGTCGCCGGCGGGTACATGGACAAGGGCGGGACCATCTACTGCTACGCCAGCTCGCCGCGGCTCGTGAACTGCGTGATCGCCGAGGGCTACGCCACCAACGCCGGGGGGGCGATCGCCTGCGAGGAGACCGCCTCGCCGATCCTGGAGGATTGCCTGATCACCGACGCCACCGCCGGCCAGAGCGGCGGCGGGCTGTACTGCTGGTACCAGTGCTCGCCGCGCATCCGGGACACCGGTTTCTCCCTGTGCACGGCCGGGGCGCGCGGCGGCGGCGCGCTGTTCCTCGACGAGAGTTCCCCGATCCTGACCAACTGCACGTTCGCCAGCAACCACGGCGGCACCGGGGGCGCGGCGATGTTCCAGAATTCCCCGGCGACGCTGACCGGCTGCTACTTCCTCGACAACAGCGCCGCGCGCGGTGGGGCCCTGGCGTTCGGCTCACCGGTGGCGTACGCGGTCGCCGGCGCCACCTTCGCCGGCAACAGCGCCACGATCCTCGGGAGCGATCTCTACCTACAGAGCGCCGCGTCGCCGAGCGTGCAGACGTCCATCCTGGCCTTCGGCAGCGGGCGGCCGGCGGTGGAGCGGGAGACGGGCGACACCGGCAGCAACCCGGTATTCTCCTGCTGCGATCTCCACGGCAACCCCGCGGGCAACTGGAGCGGCTTCCTGGCCGGACAGCTCGGGGTCCGGAACAACTTCAGCGCCGACCCGCTGTTCTGCGACCGCGCCAACGGCAGCTATCTGCTCAGCGGGGATTCGCCGTGCGCCGCGTCCAACAACGCCGCCTGCGGCCAGCTGGGCCGCTTCCCGGTGGCGTGCCACTACGTGCACATCGTGCGGGCCGGCGGCGCCGGGGACTACCCGACCATCCAGGCGGCGGTGGACGCCGTGCCGGCCGGCGACATCGTCATGCTGGAAGACGGCACCTACATGGGGGCCGGCAACCGCGACATCGACTTCGGCGGCAAGAAGGTGACCGTCAAGTCGCGCAGCGGCGTGCCCGAGCAGTGCGTCCTCGCCGTCCAGGGTTTCGAGGCCGACCCGCACCGCGCCTTCTACTTCCACAGCGGCGAGGACTCGACCGCGGTCGTGGAGGGAATCAAGATCCTGGGCGGCCTGACCAGCGTCGGGGGCGGCATCTACTGCAACAACAGCTCGCCGCGTCTGCGCAACGTGACCTTCCAGAGCAACGTCTCCCCCGACGACGGCGGGCACCTGGCGTGCGTGAATCACGCCTCGCCGATCGTCGAGAACTGCGTCTTCAACAGCGGGTCGGCCAACGACCAGGGCGGGGCGCTGTACTGCTCCGACTGGTCCTCGCCGCGGCTGACGGACTGCGTCTTCTCGCACGGCAGCGCCGGCTACCGCGGCGGCGGCGCGGCGTTCAGCGTCAACTGCTTCCCGACCCTGAGGCGCTGCACCTTCGAGCACTGCAACGCCCCCAACGGCGGGGCCCTGTGCTTCGTCTACGCTTTCGGGCCGGTGGACAGCTGCGTCTTCTCCGGCAACACGGCGACCAACGGCGGCGGCATGCAGTGCTACGGCAACGCCCAGTGCACCATCCGCAACTGCACCTTCGTGGGCAACGGCGCCTCGGGCACCGGCGGCGGCATCGATTGCCGCAACAACTCGTCGCCGACCATCGCCAACACCATCATCGCCCAGGCCACGCAGGGCGGGGCGGTGGCGCGGCTGGAGACCAACTGCAACCCGACGCTGACCTGCTGCGACCTGTGGGGCAACACGGGGGGCGACTGGACGGGCTACGTGGCGGCGCAGTACGGCGTCTCCGGCAACGTGTCGGTGAACCCGTACTTCTGCGACGCGGCAGCGGACAACTACCACGTCGAGGCGGCTTCCTACTGCCGCGAGGGCAACAACCCCTGCGGGACGCGCATCGGGGCGCTCGGCTCGGGTTGCACGCACACGGTGGACGTGCCGGCGCCGGAGGCGCCGCCGCCGGTCTCGTTCCTGGGTCCCGTCGCTCCCAATCCGTTCACGGCGGGCACCACCGTGCGCTTCGGGCTAGCGCAGGCGGCGGCCGTGGCGGTGGATGTCTACGACGTCGCCGGGCGCCGGGTGCGGCAGCTGGCCGGCGGCGTGCCGTATCCCGCCGGGTTGCACGCGCTCGAATGGGACGCGCGCGACGACGAGGGACGCACGGTGCGGGCCGGCGTGTATTTCTGCCGCCTGCGGGCCGGGGCGTACGGCTCGGTGAAGCGGATGATCTTGCTCAGGTAGACCTGGCTATCTGGCTTTGCGGCATCTGCGGGGCCGAGCCCGGCGAAGGTCGGGCGCGGCCCCGCAGCCTATGGGCCGCCCGCCTACTTCTTCCCCTGCTGTTTCTCGATGCGCGCCCAGGCGTCCTTGAGCGAGACCGTGCGGTTGAAGACCGGTGCGCCGGGCCGGGAGTCGCCGCTGTCGGCGCAGAAGTAGCCGAGCCGTTCGAACTGGTAGGCGGCGCCGGGAGCCGCTCCGGCCAGCGACGGCTCGAGCTTGCAGCCGGGCAGGACCTCGAGCGAGGCGGGATTCAGCGTCTCGGCGAAGTCCTGTCCGTCGGGCACGTCGTCGGGGCTCTCCCAGGTGAAGAGCGTGTCGTAGAGGCGCACCTCGCCGTCCACCGCGTGCGCCGCCGATACCCAGTGGATGGTGGCCTTCACCTTGCGGCCGTCGGGCGTGGCCCCGTGGCCGGTGGCCGGGTCGTAGCGGGCCCGCACCTCGACCACCTCGCCGCTCTGCGGATCCTTCACCACGCCGGTGCAGGTGATCAGGTAACCCCAGCGCAGGCGCACCTCCACCCCGGGGCTCAACCGGTAGTACTTGGGCGGCGGCACCTCGCGGAAGTCGTCGCGCTCGATCCAGATCTCGCGCGCGAACGGCACCTGGCGCGTGCCCATCCCCGGGTCTTCGGGGTTGTTGACCGCGTCCATCTCCTCGACCTGCCCCGCGGGGTAGTTCTCGATCACCACCTTGAGGGGGCGCAGCACGGCCATGGCGCGCGGGGCGCGGCGGTTCAGGTCCTCGCGCACGCAGTGCTCGAGCAGCGCCAGCTCCACCAGGTTCTCGCGCTTGGCCACCCCGACGCGCTCGACGAAGTCGCGGATGGCCACGGCCGGGTAGCCGCGCCGGCGCATGGCCGAGAGCGTGGGCATGCGCGGGTCGTCCCAGCCGCGCACGCGGCCCTCCTGCACCAGGCGCAGCAGCTTGCGCTTGCTCATCACCGTGTGGGTGACGTTGAGGCGCGCGAACTCGTGCTGGTGGGGCAGGGGGCGCGGCAGCTCGAGGGCTTCGAGGATCCAGTCGTAGAGCGGCCGGTGGACCTCGAACTCGAGCGTGCAGATGCTGTGCGAGATGCCCTCGATGTAGTCGGAGAGCCCGTGCGCGAAGTCGTACATCGGGTAGATGCACCACCGGTCGCCGGTGTGGTGGTGCGACGCGTGGCGGATGCGGTAGAGCACCGGGTCGCGCAGCCAGACGTTGGGCGACAGCATGTCGATCTTGGCGCGCAGGACGCGGGTGCCGTCGGGGAACTCGCCGGCTCGCATGCGCGCGAAGAGGTCGAGGTTCTCG
>Ga0315286_10007114_pt1 | contig 10918 bp, 8 predicted proteins | sample YL17G10_0_MG_FD_205038 | JGI IMG/M metagenome (GOLD analysis project Ga0315286, IMG submission 205038) | Sediment microbial communities from Yellowstone Lake, YNP, Wyoming, USA - YL17G10_0 | ecosystem: Environmental > Aquatic > Freshwater > Lake > Sediment | place: USA: Wyoming | collected...
CCTCGGCCGTCAGGGCTCCACCGACCTCCAGGACGCCGGTCACGGTCCCCGAAGGGGCGGCAAGGCTCGCGGGCACCAGCTGAAGCAGCAGGGCCGAGGCTGCGACGAACCCGAGCAGGACTCGCCTGGCGGACCAGCGGCTGTGACGACGGCTCATGGTTCGAGTTCCTCCAGGCACGGGCGCCCGCGCGGGCCGCCGCGGGTCGAACGCGAGACCGTCATCGTAACGCCCGGCGGAGGCGGGCGGTCGAGTGCGGCCGGACCGCATGTAGGCCAGGTGTAGGCCCATCGTCCCTGACGTGGGCGCCGATCGAACGCTTGCGTCGACGGACCCGCGTCGGGCACCCTTCGCCCATGCCGCACCTTCGCGTACCCCGGTCGCCCACGCTCGTCGCCGGCGCCGTCCTCGTCGCCCTCCTCGCCCCCGTCCCGCCCGCCTTCGCCGCGGAGCCCGACTACCCGAGCTATGACAGCCGGTACCACACCAACGCCGAGATGGTGGCCGAGATCCACGCCACCGAGGCCGCCTATCCCGGGCTCGTCGACGTGATGTCGATCGGCAAGAGCGAGCAGGGGCGCGACATCTGGGTCGCCAAAGTCTCGGACAACGTGGCCGTGGACGAGACTGAGCCCGAGGTGATGGTGGACGCCCTCCACCACGCCCGCGAGCGGCTGACGCTCGAGCAGGCGCTCTACCTCCTCAGAACGCTCACGCGGGATTACGCCACCGATCCGGCCGTCCGCGCGGTCGTGGACTCGCGGGAGACCTGGATCATCTTCTCGGTCAATCCCGACGGGCATGTCTACGACCTGGGTGGGAACCCGTATCGCCTCTGGCGCAAGAGCCGCCAGGCGAACCCCGGCTCGCGCTTCGTCGGCACCGACCTGAACCGCAACTACGACTACCGCTGGGGCTGCTGCGACGGGTCCTCGTCCAAGCCGGCGGCCTGGAACTATCGAGGTCCGGCGCCCTTCTCGGCGCCCGAGACGCGCGTCGTCCGCGACTTCGTGAACAGCCGGGTCGTCAACGGCCAACAGCAGATCAAGGTCCACGTGTCGTTCCACACGAACGGCCAGCAGGTCCTCTGGCCGTACGGCTACACCAAGCGGGACGTGCCTCCCGACATGACGATCGAGGACTACCGCACGTTCGTCACCATCGCGCACCGGATGGCCGCCCGAAACGGCTACACGGCGATGCAGTCGAGCGACCTCTACGTCACCGACGGCGATCAGATCGACTGGATGTACGGGCGCCACCGGATCTTCTCGTTCACCTGGGAGCTCTACCCGCCGGAGACCCCGTCCCACGGGCCCGACCACTACTCGCCGGACGAGATCATCGCCCGCGAGACGAAGCGAAACCGGGAGGCGCTTCTCTACACACTCCGCGTGGCCGGCTGCCCCTACGGCGCGATCGATCGCCAACAGGCCAACTGCGGGGCGTTCTTCGACGACTTCGAGGGCCCGAAGGGCTGGACGGTCGATCCGGACGCCACCGACACCTCCGTCGGCGGCCGGTGGCAGGCCGGCAACCCGGCGCCGACCTCCACGAGCGCAGTGCCCCTGCAGCTCGACGCGACGACGTCGGGGAGCCGCGCGCTCGTCACGGGAACGACGGCCGGCGTGTCTCCAGCCGACAGCGACCTCGACGGGACGACGACGATCCGGTCGGCGCCCATCGCGCTGCCGGCAAGCGTCGGCCCGCTCACGCTCCGCTACTACCTCGCCCACGCGGCGAATTCAACGCCCGATGACTGGCTCCGCGCCTGGGTTGAGGCCGCCGACGGCGCGCGCACGCTCGTGCTCGATGAACTCGGCTCCGCCGAGGACGACGCGGCCGCCTGGGCGTCGGCGCGCATCGGCATGGACCCGTGGGCCGGACAGACCGTGCGCATCGTCCTGGGAGCCGCCGACGAGGGCGCCGACAGCCTCGTCGAGGCCGCCGTCGACGACGTGAGGATCGAGCGGCCGTAGCCGAGCCGCGGGCGTAGCCGAGCCGCGGCCGTAGCCGAGCCGCGGGCGTAGCGGCGACCGGCGCGCTACAGCGAAAGCGGCGCGGCCACGCACGGCCGGCCTTGGAAAAGCAAGAACCCCGGCGGGCGGACCGGGGTTCTCGACGTCATTATGCGGCTTGGTTGCGGGGAGGGGATTCGAACCCCTGACCTTCGGGTTATGAGCCCGACGAGCTGCCGCTGCTCCACCCCGCTAGCGAAGTATGAGCCCAGTAGGCCAACTCGTCAAACGCTCAACGCAACGTCCACGCAGCCGCGCATACCAGGCACCCGCCGTGGCGTCAGCGCCCCACCGGTGTGGCGTCAGCTCTCCACCGGTGTGGCGGCACGACACCCCGGCACACGGCCGCAGAGTCGCGCTACAGTGAGAGGCCCTCGTCGGGCCGATGCGCCGCGAGCGAACCCGGAGACGCCCTGCCGATGTCCGCCGACGACCTCTTCGCCGCCGCCCTCGCCGTCCGCGAGCGCGCCTACGCCCCGTACTCCCAGTATCTCGTCGGCGCCGCGCTGCGCGACGAGGCCGGCGCAATCCATCTCGGCGCCAACGTGGAGAACGCCGCCTACCCCCAGAGCCAGTGCGCCGAGGCGTCGGCCATCGGGGTCATGATCGCGGCGGGCGGCCGGAAGATCACCGAGGTCGTCGTGATCGCCGACGGATACCTCGGCATCCCGACCCCCTGCGGGGCCTGCCGGCAGCGGCTCCGCGAGTTCGCGACGCCCGAAACGCCGATCCACCTCGCCGTCCCGGCCGGGGTCATCCGGACCTTGACCCTCGGCGATCTCCTCCCCCTGAGCTTCGGGCCCGAGCACCTCGGCAAGGAGGCCGTCCGATGACGCACGGCACGATCGATCCCGCGACCCTTGCCGCGGACGTCCTTCGCGAGCACGCGCCGGGGTTCCGGCCGCGCCTCGGGATCGTGCTCGGCTCGGGCCTGGGCGGCCTCGCCGACGCGCTGGACGACCCTGTCGCCGTCCCGTACGCCGAGATCCCGGGCTTCCCGCCCTCGACCGTCGCCGGGCACGCCGGCCGGTTCGTGCTGGGAACGCTGGAGGGCGTGCCCGTCGCCTGCATGCAGGGCCGCTTCCACCTCTACGAGGGCCACCCGCCGGCCGTCATCAAGCTTCCGATCCGCACCTTCAAGGCACTCGGCGTCGAAGCCCTGCTGCTGACCAACGCGGCGGGCTCGCTGCGCGCGGAGGCCGCCCCGGGCAGCCTGATGCTCATCACCGACCACCTCAACTTCATGTGGACGAACCCCCTCATCGGCCCGAACGACGACGAATGGGGAGAGCGTTTCGTGGGCCTCGAGGATGCCTACGACGCGGAGCTGCGGGCACGCCTGGCCCGGATCGCCGGCGAGCTCGGGATTCGCCTTCACGAAGGCGTCTACTGCTCGCTCCTGGGGCCGCTCTTCGAGACGCCGGCCGAGATCCGTGCCTACAAGGTCCTCGGCGCCGACGCGGTGGGAATGTCCACCGTCCCCGAGGTCATCGTCGCCCGCCACGCCGGGATCCGGGTCGCGGCCATCAGCGCGATCACGAACCTTGCCGTCGGGATGAGCACCGAGCCGATCGACCACGCGCAGACGCTCCGGGGCGCGGCGCTGGCCGCTGCCGACCTGACGCGCCTGGTGCGTGCGTTCGTGGGCTCGTTCGCCGGCGAGGCCGGCCGACCCGCGGGCGGCGGCGGGACCGCCGGTCCGACCGCGGAGGCCTGACGCATGCTTCCGCAGGAGGTCATTCGGGCCAAGCGCGACGGCCGCGCGCTCACCGACGCTGAGATCGCCTTCTTCGTCGGCGGGCTGACCGACGGGACAATCACCGAGGGCCAGGCCGCCGCCTTCGCGATGGCCGTCCTCTTCCGGGGCATGACCCGCGCCGAGCTCGTGGCCTTCACCCTGGCGATGCGCGATTCCGGCACGGTCCTGGACTGGTCCGACGCGGACCTCCAGGGACCGCCGCTCGACAAGCACTCCACCGGCGGCGTCGGCGACAAGGTCTCGCTCATGCTGGCCCCGATCGTGGCGGCCTGCGGAGGCGCCATCCCGATGATCTCCGGGCGAGGCCTCGGCCACTCCGGCGGCACGCTCGACAAGATGGACGCGATCGACGGCTACACGACGGCGCCCAACAACGCCCACTTCCGTCGGGTCGTGCGCGAGGTCGGCTGCGCGATCATCGGCCAGACGGGCGAGCTCGCCCCGGCGGACCGGCGGCTCTACGCCATCCGCGACGTGACCGCGACCGTGGAGAGCATCCCCCTGATCACGTCGTCGATCCTGTCGAAGAAGCTGGCCGCGGGCCTCACCGGGCTCGTGCAGGACGTGACGTACGGCACCGGTGCCTTCATGACGACCGTGGAGGGCGCCCGGGCGCTGGCCGAGAGCATCGTGGCGGTCGCGAACGGAGCCGGCTGCCGGACGACGGCGATCCTGACCGACATGAACGAGGTGCTGGGCACCACGGCCGGGAACGCCGTCGAGGTCCGCGAGGCGATCGCGTATCTCACCGGCGAAGGCGGGGCGGGCGCGGGCGACGGCACGGGCCGCATGAGCAGCGCCTCGGCCCGGGAGCCGCGCCAGCACGAGGTGACGATGGCGCTCTCGGCCGAGCTGCTCGTCACCGGCAGGCTCTTCGCGACCGTCGCGGATGCCCGCGCCGCCTGCGAGCGTGCGCTCGCCTCGGGCGCTGCGGCCGAGCGCTTCGCGCGCATGGTGACCGCCCTCGGCGGCCCCGCCGACCTGCTCGAGCGCCCGGACGCCTACCTGCCGCTGCCCGAGGTGACGATGCCGGTGCTGCCGGCGCGGGCGGGGTTCGTCGCCGCCGAGGACGCCAGGGCGATCGGCCTCGCGATCGTCGGGATGGGAGGCGGACGCGTCCGCGCGGACCAGGCGATCGACCACGCGGTCGGGTTCACGCGGGTGGCGGCCGTCGGAGCCGAGGTCGGGCCGGCGCGCCCGCTCTGCCTCGTGCACGCGCGGACGGCCGCCCAGGCCGAGGCCGCCGCCGCCGAGTTCCGCGCCGCGGTCACGATCGCCGACGCGCCGCCGCCGCCCGCCCCGGTCGTGCTCGAGCGGATCGCGGGGTAGGCTTCGCCGGGGCTCACGGGGAGCTGCCGGCGCGGTGCCGGCCGCCAACGCTTGAGCGAGCCCTCAGGAACGGCGGCAAGACCGCGCGATCCTGGACAGCGGCGCGCATGGACGCGCAGGGGGAACCATGAACAGTCGTCGGATCGCCATCGTCGTCGTCGCGCTCGTCGCCGCCGTCGCCGTGGGCGGGATTGCGCTCTACGCGACGTTCCTGGCCGGCGACAATGTGGCGGAGCTGGGGCTCGACACGCCCGCGCCGTCCGCCGCCGTTGCGACCCCTTCCGCCGCAGTGTCGTCCGCGGTCCCTTCGACCGCCGCACCGGGCTCCTCCGCCGCCACCGGCGACCTCGCCGGCCCTTGGACCGTCGTGTCGGGCGTCGCAGGCTACCGTGTGCGCGAGACGTTCCTCCAGCAGAACGCCGAGACCGACGCGGTCGGGCGCACGGAGGACGTCACCGGCTCGCTCACCGTGGATGGCGAGGCCGGATCGTTGCGCCTGGCCTCGACGCAGGTGGTCGTCGAGATGACGACCCTGAAGAGCGACAGGGACCGGCGCGACGCGCAGCTGCGGGGGCGCGGAATCCAGTCCGACACGTTCCCGACCTCGACCTTCGACCTCGCGACCCCCGTCGCGCTCCCGGCCGACTTCGGCAGCACCGACGTGGTGGTGGCCCTCCCCGGCAAGCTGACCCTCCACGGGGTCGTCAAGGACGTGACGATCGAGGCCCAGGCTCGCGTCGAGGCCGACGGCACCGTGGTCGTCGCCGGGAGCTTGCCCATCGTCTTCGCCGACTATGGCATCGAGGCGCCCAACGTCGCCGGCATCATCGCGGTCCAGGACAACGGCACGATGGAGTTCCGCGTCGTCTTCGCCAAGGGGTAGGCGGTCGGGCCGGTCGGCTCTCGACCCCAGCCCGGCGCCGGCGAGACCGGCCGGACGGCCGTGGTGACCCGATCGAGCGGAATCGGTCGTCCCTCAGCTCCCGCCGGATCCGGCTTGCGTTCAACTCAACACCGCGCACCATCGCCGGGCCGGTCGAGGCCCGCCTGCAGGTTCTCGCCGGTCAGACGCAAGGCGGCTGCCACGCTGGTGCGAGGACCGCAGTCCAATGGGCGGCCTGGGCAGGGAAGCCGCCGTCCGACGCAAGATTCCCGCCTTCGGACCATCTTGCCGCCCGCGGGTCGGCAGGATGCGTGCGCGGTCGTGCGTTCGACGCAACTCGGGTGGCGGAGCGGGCGTCGAGGCCGCGGCCCGAGGCAGCCAGCGGAGGGAGGCGGCCGCGGCTGGATGCCAACCGACCCTCGACCCCGGCTGGGCGCCGGCCAGACCGGCCGGAACGGCCGAGCCGTCCGAAACGCTCCCGGCCCGCCGTTCGTCTCACGCGCGGTGACGATCATGCCCGGGGCGCACCTCCTCCCCCGGGCCGGGAGGCATGGCGATGCAGCAGCTCGGTATCTCGCGGACGGTCTCGGCGATCGCGGTGGCCATTGCGGTCGCTGGGTGTGGCAGCGTCACGCCCTCGCCGTCAACGCCCGCCAGCCCTTCCCTCGCCCCCTCCCTGTCGCCAACGCCGGTCGCCGACGGATCGGTCTGGGTCCCGGCCGGCACCCTGCTCGAAGGCCGCGCCAGCACGCACGCGGTCGCGTTGAACGACGGCCGCGTCCTCGTCGTAGGCAGCGACAACGTCTGCACGCCGGGCGCAGCGTGGGACGAGAGCGCTGCCGCGGACGTGTTCGATCCGGCCGCCGGAACCTGGAGCGCGACGGAGAGCCTCAACGCGCCGCGCGACGGCTTCGTCGCGGTCACCCTGGACGACGGGAGAGCCCTCGTCACCGGTGGCCTCACGGGCAGCAACCCGGCCTACGGTGTCTACGGCGCCTACTCGAGCACGAAGCTCTACGACCCGCAGACCGGCACGTGGTCGGCGACGAGTCTCCTCAACGTGGCGCGGTACGAACCAGCTGGCGCACTCCTCCACGACGGGACGGTGCTCGTGGCGGGCGGGACCTACATCGACACGTCGACCGACAGCAGGCTGGCGAGCGCGGAGATCTACGATCCCGAGTCCGGGGAATGGTCGCGAACGGAGAATCTCGGGACCGCCAGAACCGGCGCGCGGGCGGTCACCCTGGCCGACGGGCGCGTTCTCGTCGTCGGTGGTAACGGCGACATCGAGGGATCCTGGCCGTTCGCCAGCGCCGAGATCTACGACCCTGCGGCGGGGACCTGGGCCTCGGCGGGCTCCATGAAGCTTCCCCGCGAGGCCTTCAGTCTCGTGGCGCTTCCGGACGGGGGGGCGCTGGTGGTCGGCGGGTTCGCGGGCGCGGACTCCCGCGACGGGGCCGGGTGGCCGGCCACGGCGAGCGCCGAACGCTTCGATCCCCGGACCGGGCGGTGGTCCGACGCCGGGACGATGCAGAGCGCGGCGGCCAACCGGACGGCAGTCCTGCTCGGCGACGGTCGCGTCCTGGTGGCTGGCGGCATCAGCGGCCCAGAATTCACGGAAGGAAGCGTGGCCGTCGTCGACGCCGAGCTCTACGACCCGGCAACGGGGACCTGGACCGTCACGATGCCCCTCCCCGGACCCCGCGAGCGCGCATCCGTCGTGACCATGACCGACGGGTCGGTGCTCCTCGTCGGCGGCGACACCGGCTACACGCTCTCGAGCGAGGGCGTCGCCGTGCCGTGGTGTCCAGGCGCGCCAACGGCGGCCGTTCGGTACATCCCGGCGAATCTCGCCTCGTTCCCTCAGCCGACACCCCGGCCCGTCCCCGCCGACCTCGCGATCTCGGACGTGCCGCGCGCCTCGGCACCGGCATCCGCCGCGAAGAAGGCGGCCGCCTCCATCAACGCGTTCGGCATCGACCTCTACCGGCGGATGCTCGCCGACGGGTTGCTCGAGCCTGCCGAGGGCGCGGTCATCTCGCCGACGAGCATCGCCCTGGCTCTCGCCATGGCGCGCGCCGGCGCGAAGGGCGAGACCGCGGCAGAGATGGACGCCGTCCTCCACGCCGCGGGCTGGGGCGCGTTGGAGCGAGGGCTCGGTGCCCTTGACCAGGCGCTCGCCTCCCGCGATGCCACGTGGACTGACGAGGAAGGAGCGGCCCACCAGCTGGCGCTCCGGATCGCGAACGCCGCGTTCGCCCAGCGCGGCATGCAGATCGCGCACGCGTACCTCGACGCCATCGCGTCGACCTTCGGGGCGGGCCTCAGGCTCGTCGACTACAAGGCGGACCCAGAAGGGGCACGCAAGCTGATCAATGCCTGGGTCAGCAGGCAGACGGCGAGGCGGATCCCGGAGTTGATCCCGCAGGCGGAGCCCCCGATCATCAACACGCTGACCCGGCTCGTTCTCGTGAACGCAATCTACCTGAAGTCGAACTGGGAGATCGAGTTCGCCAGGGAGTCCATCGCCAGGGAGCACGTCGGCGAGCCGACCGAGCCCCGGCGGTTCACGCGGCTCGATGGCTCGCCTGTGACCGTTCCGACGATGTCGCTGTATGGCGAGGACACCGTCCCATACGCATCCGGCCCCGACTGGAAGGCGACCGAGCTGCGGTACCGGGGGGCGGACGGCACGACCCCGCTGGCGATGACCCTGATCCTCCCGGACGACCTGGCGACGTTCGAGGCCGGCCTGACGACCGGAAGGCTCAAGGAGGTCACCTCGAAGCTCGACACACAACGGCAGTTCCTGGCGCGGGTCACGTACAAGACGCCGGTCGACGTTGGCGATTGCGGCACGTATCCCTATAGCCTCCTCCTGTTCATGCCGCGCTTCGGGATCGAGACGCAGGCCCGCCTCGCGTCCGCCCTGAAGGCGCTGGGGATGCCCGTTGCCTTCGATGTCAACCGGGCGGACTTCACCGGGATCGCGACGCTGCCGGAAGGGTTCTACATCTCGGACGTCATCCACCAGGCGAACATCGACGTGGACGAGAAGGGCACCGAGGCGGCCGCGGCCACGGCCGTCGTGATGGCGACGGGCGGCTGCACGGGAGCGTCACCGGCCAAGACCATCACCATGCGCCTGAACCGCCCATTCTTCTTCGTCCTGCGGGATATCGAGACAGGCGCAATCCTGTTCATGGGCCGGGTCACGGACCCGTCAGTCAGGTAGCTGGAGCCTCCGCGGAGCGATCGGCGGGCTCCCGCAGCGCCGTCGTCGCGCCCCAGGCGGCGAGCCCCAGCCCGGCGGCGAAGACCGGCCACGGGAAGTCGGTCGGCGTCCCGCCGTCCAGCACGAGCGGGGCGTTCCAACAGAGGCTCGCGACGACGATCAGCCCGCCGGTGACGCCCGCGCCGACCTGGGCACGACCTGCGCGCACGGGCCCGCCCGCGCGGAGGCGTCGCGCGGCAGCGAGGCCGAACCCGACGAGCGCCACGCTGACCGCCACCGGCGTCCAGACGGGCCCGGTCCACGGCACCGGGATGAGGAAGAGCAGGTCCCACGTGGCGAGCGAGGGCGGCCAGCCGATGAAGACCCACAGCCAGGCGTAGTAGAGGATGTCCCACGTCCCGAACGCGACCGCGGTCCACGCGAGGCGCTCCAGGCCGCTCTGCCCGGCCAGCCAGCCTACCGCCCCGAGCATCACGAGGGTCGCCGCCTCGCGGCCGACCTCGATGAGCGCGAGATCGCCCGTCAGGGCCGGGTCGCGGACCGGGAAGAGCGCCCGCGGGTCGATCCCGAGCGCGCGCTGGAGGTAGACGACGACGGCCGACTCCAGGAACGCCATCGCGATCGCGTAGGCGACGATGACCGCCGCGACTGACTGGAAGCCGGCGGGCGCGCCGGGAGGGGGAACCCGCGGCACGGGGGCGGTGTCCGTTCCGTCGATCAAGCGCATGGTCTCCAGTATCGGCCACCACGGTGGATGGGGCCGCCGGTTCGAGCTGCGCTCCGCGACGGCGGGCCTCGGTCTCCGCCGCGCGCTGGCCCGGCGTCAGGCGATTGCGCCGTGAGTGCGGGCGCTGCTGGCGCCGGCCGAATCCGTTCCATTCATGGATCCGGGGCATCACCCGGATTACGCCTTCCCGGGACCCGCCCGCGCCGTGCCAATCCGCGGCCTCGGCCACCTTGACCTCGCTCGCAGCCGCTGCATGCATCTGACCGCGGCCAGGGCCTGGCCTCCCGCCCCCGTCGACGGAAGCCGGTCGACCGGCCGGGGCCAAGCGGGGCGGCGACGCGCCGTTGTGGACGGCCAGCCCCTCGTTCATGCATGCAGGGCGTACGCCCCGCCAGGCGCGGCGTGGGGGGAGGGGCGAGCGGTCGAGTGGGCGGAGGCGCCGCCGGGCGAGGGCGAGGGCCAGGGGCGGAGCGGGCGCGCCGGTGAGCGCGGCGTGGTGAGCGCGGCGTGGGGGCGCCGCGTGGGGGGCGCCGCGTGGGGGGCGCCGCGTGCCGGACTGCGTGATGTATCACGCGTGATACACTCCGGGCATGGCCGAAGTCACGATCCGCGAACTGCGCAACCACGGCGGCGAGGTGGTGGACCGCGTCGCCGCCGGCGAGCGGCTCATCGTCACGCGAAGCGGCAGGCCGGTGGCGGAGCTGCGCCCGGTTCACGCGGGACGGCTCACTGCCGCCGCTCTCCTGTTGCGATGGCGGCGGTTGCCCCCGATCGACCCGGCGGCGCTCCGCCGCGATCTCGACGCCGTGATCGATCCAGCGCTGTGAACCAACCTGGGACCGGGCTGCTCGACACGAGCACGCTGATCCTGCTGCCTCTGCTCCGGGACTCGTCGGACCTCCCGGAACGTCCGCTGATCTGCGCCATCACCCTCGCCGAGCTCTCCGTCGGGCCGCTCGTCGCGAC
>Ga0315286_10007119_pt1 | contig 10917 bp, 9 predicted proteins | sample YL17G10_0_MG_FD_205038 | JGI IMG/M metagenome (GOLD analysis project Ga0315286, IMG submission 205038) | Sediment microbial communities from Yellowstone Lake, YNP, Wyoming, USA - YL17G10_0 | ecosystem: Environmental > Aquatic > Freshwater > Lake > Sediment | place: USA: Wyoming | collected...
TTGACCGCCTCATGGTGCTGGTGCGTCAGTTCCTCTCGGATATCTCGCATGGGCCCGAGCGTAGCGGAACAGGTGTTGTGTGCGCCAGCCGGCTCGAGTGGGAAGCTCAGGCGTTGCGCTTTGGGCGATATCTGGCGAGATATCGGGACGTGTCTTCAGGTGCGCGCCTCTCCAGATACTTCTCGATGGGCATTATCACGAGCCACGAAGCCAGGCAGAGATTGCAGCTCACCCATGCAAGCGGTGACGCCACGGCGAAGACGACGATCGGCACGACGGATCCGACCATCCAGTACCTGTAGACCTCGTGAGGGACGGCCTCCGTGAAGAGGTCCAGCCGGTGGGCGCGATGGAACTGGATGATCTCGAGGCCGCTGATGACCGCGAGACAGAGCGCGAAGGTGAGCACCGAGAGCGGGTTCTCCTCGTACTTGACGAGGAGGGCGGTCGGGAACGGCAGGAAGGCGACGAACGCGAGGTAGACGAGGTTGATGCCGACGAAGCGCCGGTCCACGGCCCGCAGGTGGGAGAGGAACACGTGGTGGGCCATCCAGTAGCGAGCGATGAGGATGAACGCCACGAAGAAACCCACGAACTCCGGTTCCTTGTCCGAGAGGGCGTCGAGCATCGTCTGAGGGTCGGACGTGTTGCCGCGCAGGATCGGAACCGTGACCGAGAAGATGAGAAGCGTTAGCGCGATCGCGAACACCGCGTCGGTGAAGAACACCACGCGGTTGAACTCGAGGCCCTGGTTGGAGCGGACCCAACACCCCTCGGGCAGCGGTCGGGGGTCCTCGCCGGGCGTTTCCTCGTCCATCTGGGTCAGCCTAGCGGCTTCTCCGACTGCCCGTGGGTGCGGCCGGGGTTGGCCCCTCCGTACAGTCACCCCCCTGACCTTCGGCATTCCCGACTGGCGCCCGGGATGCCGGCCGAGTGATACTTCGGGGGTCGAGAAGACATTTGGCGGCCCTTTGTCCCCAGGGAGGTGGTGCTCGCGTGGCAGCCAAGAAGATGTTCATCAACGGCGAGTGGGTCAACTCGTCGAGCGGCGAGACGGTCGAGGACATCAACCCCGCGACCGACGAAGTCATCGCGGAGACCCAGCGCGCGACCGCTGAGGACGTGAACAAGGCGGAAGCGGCATCCGCGAAGGCCTACGAGGAGGTCTGGTTCGACACACCTCCCACTGAGCGCGCGGGCATGCTCCTCAAGCTCGCCGACAGGCTGGAAGAGGACGCCGAGGAACTGGCGCGCCTGGAGTCGATCGACATGGGCAAGCCCATCTCGATCGAGAATGACGAGATCCCGTTCGTCGCCGACAACCTGCGCTTCTTCGCGGGCGCCGCGCGTCTGCCCGAGGGCAAGAGCGCGGGGGAGTACCTCAAGCTGGACGGTGTGCAGTACACGAGCATCATCCGCCGCGAGCCCCTCGGCGTGACGGTCGGCATCTGCCCGTGGAACTACCCACTGATGATGGTCGCCTGGAAGATCGGACCGGCGCTCGCCGCCGGCAACACCTCCATCATCAAACCGGCCGAGAACACGCCGCTCACGGCGCTCCGCCTGGCGGAGCTCGCGGCCGATGTCTTCCCGCCGGGCGTCCTGCAGGTCATCACCGGCCAGGGTTCCGTGATCGGAGAGGCGTTGACGAAGCACCCGGACGTTCGCTTGGTCTCGGTGACGGGCGACACGGCGACCGGCAAGAAGATCGCAGCTGCGGCCGCTGACACCGTGAAGCGTTGCCACCTCGAGCTGGGCGGCAAGGCCCCGGTCGTCGTGTTCGACGATGCGGACATCGACGCTCTCGTCGAGCTCCTGAAGTTCGCCGGCTACACGAACACCGGCCAGGACTGCACGGCCGCCTGCCGTGTCATCACGGGCCCCAAGGTCTACGACGAGGTGCTCTCCAAGCTGGTCCCGACGGTGGAGTCCATCAAGGTGGGCTCTCCCCTCGATCCCGAGACCGAGATGGGCCCGCTGGTCAACCAGAAGCAGCGCGAGAGCGTCGCGGGGTTCGTGGACCGCGCGCGCGAGGCGGGTGCGGAGGTCCTCACCGGAGGCGAAGCCATCGAAGGCCCCGGCGCGTTCTACAAGCAGACGGTCATCGCGAACCCAGATCAGAAGTCCGAGATCGTGCAGAAGGAGGTCTTCGGTCCGGTCGTGACGGTCCAGCGGTTCTCGGACGAGGAGGAAGCCGTCAAGTGGGCGAACGACGTCGAGTACGGCCTCGCGTCCTCGGTCTGGAGCAGGGACACGGCACGTGCGATGCGGGTGGCCCGGAGGCTGCAGTACGGGGCGGTGTGGGTGAACACCCACTTCATGCTCACCCCCGAGATGCCGCACGGCGGGTACAAGGCGTCCGGCTACGGCAAGGACATGTCCATGTACTCGCTCGAGGACTACACGCAGATCAAGCACGTGATGATCTCGCTCGCCTAGAGAGCGAAGCACCCACAACTGGATAGCCAGAATGGGAAAGGTTGATGAAGTATGGCCACAACTCCGTTCTACGTAGCCGGTGAACGACGCAAGGGCGAAGGGGTGCTCGAGGTCAAGAGCCCCTGGGACCAGAGCGTCGTCGCCGAGGTCGGCCTGCCGACGGCGAAGGACCTGGAAGACGCCACCGTGGCCGCGGTGGAGACCTTCGAGGAGAGCAGGAAGCTGCCCGTGCACGCGCGGGCCGACGCGCTGGACCATATCTCGAAGCGCTTGGGCGAGATGGCGCAGGAGAACGCCGAGACCATCGCGCGCGAGGGCGGCAAGCCGCTCAAGTGGGCGAAGATCGAGGCCGTTCGGGCCGTCTCCACTTTCAGGTGGGCCTCCGAGGTCGTCCGTGCGGGCGACGACGAGATTATGCGGCTCGACGCTGAACCCGGCATGGTCGGCCGCCTGGCCATCATCCGGCGGTTCCCGCTCGGGCCGGTGTTCGGCATCTCACCGTTCAACTTCCCGCTGAACCTGGTGGCGCACAAGCTGGCGCCATCTATCGGTGCTGGCGCCCCGATGGTCCTCAAGCCGGCGTCCGCGACCCCCCTCGGAGCGCTGGTGTTGGCGGACCTGTTCGACGAGACCGACCTGCCGAAGGGTATGTACTCGGCGCTGCCGGCGAAGTCCTCGCTCGCGGAGAACGCGGTGAGGGACCCGCGTTTCCGCAAGGTGACTTTCACGGGTTCAGCGGAAGTGGGCTGGCATCTGAAGGGGATCGACCCGAAGAAGCGCTACACGCTGGAGCTCGGAGGGAACGCGGGCGTCATCGTGCACTCTGACGCAGACCTCGACTGGGCGGCGCAGCGCTGCGCGTTCGGCGGCTACTACCAGGCCGGCCAGTCATGTATCTCGGTACAGCGCATCTTCGTGCAGGCAGACGTCTACGAGGAGTTCTGCACGCGGTTCGTGAAGCAGGTCGAGGCGCTGAAGACCGGCGACCCCATGGACTCGGCGACCGACGTCGGACCGGTCATTGATTCCGGCTCGCTCGACCGCATCGACCAGTCGGTCTCCGAGGCGGTCGCAGCAGGCGCCAAGGTGCTGACCGGCGGTGAGAGGATGGACCCCTGCTACAAGCCGACCGTGCTCGCCGAGACGATGGCCGAGATGACGGTCCGCTGCGAGGAGATCTTCGGGCCGGTCACCGCGGTGATCCCGTACGGGACCTTCGAGGAGGCCATCGCTGCGGTCAACGACTCGCGGTTCGGCCTACAGGCGGGTGTGTTCACGAACGACATCGCCCGCGCTCTGCAGGCGCACCGGGACATCGAGGTCGGCGGCGTCATTGTCAACGACCAGTCGGCGTTCCGCGCGGACCAGCAGCCGTATGGCGGGTCGAAGGATTCCGGATTCGGACGTGAGGGCCTGCGCTACGCCATGGAGGAGATGACGGAGCCGCGAATAATGGTCCTCTCGAACGTGCCGCTCTGATGGCCGCGCGGGTAGCCGTCCTCGGCGCGGGTGCGATGGGGAGCACCGCCGCGGTGCTCCTCGCGCGTCACCCTGAGGTGGAGATGCTGGTCCTGGACGTGGACGCCTCGCGGGCGGCGGAAGTGGCGAAGCAGGTCGGGGCCGAGGGGCGCGGGTTCGACGCGACCTCCGGCGAGCTGAACGACATCCTCCGCGATGTCAAGGCGGTGGCGGCGTGCCTGCCGTACCGACTGAACATCCCGGTGATGGAAGCCGCGCTCGCGGCAGGTTGCCACTACGCGGATCTCGGCGGGCTGTTCCATACCACCCTCAAGCAGTTGGAGCTGGACGAGCGGTTCCGCGGGGTTGGCGTCGCGGCGGTGCTCGGCATCGGTTCGGCGCCGGGACTGACGACCATCCTCGGCAAGATGGGCGCAGACGCGCTCGACCGTGCCGATTCCATCGACATGGTGGACGGTGCCATCGAGGAGGGCGGCGGCGAGTTCTGCGTGCCCTACTCGGTCGAGACGGTGTTCGATGAGTTCACGATGCCGGCGATGGTCTTCGAGGATGGCGAGATGAAGCAAGTGCCGGCGGCCTCGGGCCTCGTGCAGTGGGACTTTCCCGAGCCGCTCGGGACGTTGCCCGCCGTCTACACGCTGCACTCGGAGCCGGCGACGCTGCCGAAGACCGTGCCGGGCGTGCGTGACGTGCGCTGGCGTCTGGCGCTGCCGGCCGCGATCCATGAGGGTTTCGCGTTCCTGACGCAGGTGGGGCTGGTGTCGTCCGACCCGGTGGAGACGCCGTCGGGGAAGGCTGTCCCGCGCGAGGTGACGGCCGCGGTGCTGAACGCGTTGCCGGTCCCGGAGGGGGAGCCCGCCGACATCGAGTACATCGATGTGCGCGTACGAGGCGAGAAGGACGGCAAGCCGGCGCTCTGGCGCGGGCTTGCGAAGTTCGTGCCCACTCCCGAAGGGATCTCGGGTGGTTCGTTCGGAACCGCCATCCCGATCGCGACGACCGTTCGCTGGATGGCCGAGGGCAGAGTGGAGCCGGGCGTTCACGCGGCCGAGGTCGCCTTCGACAACGAAGCGTTCATCGCCGACATCGAACGCGAAGGCGTGGAGTTCACCTTCTCGCTCGAGAACTGAGTTCGGCCGGTCCTAGCTGGTTTTGCGGAAGCGCTCGAAGCGCTCCTCGAGCAGCGCGACATCGGGCCTTGCTGCATGCTGGCTCGGCAGCATGAGCAGTGAGCTGTGGATGCCCTGCAGTGAATGGCGGAGCGTCGGCCCGTCGTCCTCCCCCGGCACGTCGTGCCGGACCTCGATCACGAAGTCCGGCCTGACGCCCATCACGAAGCTGTCGAACGCGCGATGGTGGATGGCGCACATCGACACGCCGTTCGTGACGGTCGGTTGGCCCGTGCGGGTCCAGAAGTGGGTTCCGGGCCGTGACCTGCGGGAACACGGGATCGCCAACGACGGCCGCAGCCAGCGTCCTACCGCGGTAGGACGGAACCAAGGGTCGGCGGTACCCCGCCGATCGCGGTCTTGCTCGGGTAGGAACGGCTGACCCAGGTCTCGGCGTTTCCCCTGGTCAGGGTGCGAAACCCACTTCTGGACCGGACGGGATGAAGTAGACAAGCGAGAAGCCCATGACCGGCGGAACCTACATCAGCGCTGGTCAGAGCGCGAACTATGAAGGCCGGTCGAAAACAGTAGCGGTAGCCGGTCGAATCCAGTAGCACCTCGGGTGGGATGCTAGCTGGTTTCCTCACCTCCTTCCAGCGGCTCCAAGGGCCCGGCGGGGGCCTCAGAGGTGGGGCCCTTCGCCCCGGAGGCCTTCGCCCCGGCGATCCGGGCCTTGGCGTCACGCAGGCGGTAGGACTCCCCCTTGGTCTCGATGATCTGGCAGCGGTGGGTGAGCCGGTCAAGGGTCGCTCCGGTAAGCCGCTCTGAGCCCAGGACCTCGGTCCAGGACTCGAACGGCAGGTTGGTCGTGACGATCAGGCTCGTTCGCTCATACGCGGTGGAGATGACGTCGAATAACAGCTCGGCCCCGACCTTGGAGGCCGGCACGTAGCCCAGTTCGTCTAGCACCAACAGGTCGAGTTTGGCCAGGCGGCCCTTCAGTCCGAGCAGCGCGTGCTCGTCGCGGGCCTCGATCAGGTGCGTGACGAGTTCGGTCACCCTCGAGAAGCGCACCCGGTAGCCCTTGGAGCAGGCCGCGGCTGCCAGCGCGATCGCGAGGTGGCTCTTGCCAGTCCCGGGGTTTCCGACGAAGAGCACATTCTCTCGGCGGTCGATGAACTCGCAGCGTGCGAGCTCTGCGATCATCACCTTGTTCACCGATGGCCGGGCGGTGAAGTCGAAGGTTTCCAGGGACTTCAGGACCGGCAGGCGTGCCGCCTTCAGGCGTCGCTCCGCGGCTCTTCTCTCGCGCTCCAAGAGCTCCAGCTCGGTGAGCTGCAAGAGGTAGGAGAGGTGGTCGGCGTTGTCAGAAGCGCAACGGGCGGCCACCTTCTCGGCTTCGGCCCCCATCGTCGGCAGGCGAAGCGCCTTCAGGTGATGGTGCAACAGCACCACGGACTTTGACTCCAGCTTCTTCATCCTCATGCTCCTTTCAAGGTGGCGTAGGCGTGAAGGTCGGGTGGCTCGATGGCGTAGGGCTTGAGGTGCGGGTGCCCGTCAAGAGAGAACAGCGAGATCGGCCGCTCGGCGCGATGACGAAGGATGAGTTCGATCGCCTCCGGGGCGGTCGCACCGATCGAAAGGGCGTAACGCACCGCGCCGGCGAGTTGGCGAACCGAGGCGTGTTCGAGAAGCCGCAACACCTTTATGTAGGAACGGGTTCCCCGATGCCCGAGTGATGCCTCCAGGCGGCGGCGGAGCAGGTGAAAGCACCCGGGAAGATCCCAGTCCTCAAGGGGGCGAGCGGCATCGAAGGCTCCAGGCTTTCGCTCGAGTAACGCCAGGTAGTGGCGTGGATCGAAGAAGACCTCCTCCTTGTCCCAGGACCGGGCGTGGGTAGCCACGAGCTCGTCGGAGCAGGCGATGCGGACCTCCTCGATGCCGCCTTCAACCGTCACCTCGTGATGGGCGACCGCGGTCGGGACCGAGTAGTCGTTTCGGTCGAAGCGAACGAGCGAGAACGAGGTCGCTCGTGTCTTCACGACCTTCACGGCCTCGAAGAGCGTGGAGGGGAGTGGAAGCATCGCGGCCCGGTCGACCTCGAGCAGCTCGGCCTTCGTCTGGGTCTTTCCCCGCAGGACGCGTGAAAGGTCGGCCTCACAGCAGCTCACCAGGTGGGCGTTGAACTCCGCCCAGGTCCCAAAGTGAGGGATCGGCACCATGAAGTTCCGTCTGCCGTAGCCGACGCCGCCTTCGACTACCCCCTTCTCGTTGCCGTGGGCGACGCGGCAGAACCGGAAGGAGAACAGGTAGTGGCTCTGCAAGCGAAGGAACTCTCTCGTGAGGTCTCTCTCACGCCCGATGATCTTCGCCACCGCGATCGAGGTGTTGTCGTAGGCGGTCTTCGTCGGCACGGCTCCGAAGAACTCGAAGGCCCTGACGTGCGCTGCCTGGAAGGTCTCGGTGTTCTCCCTCGGGAAGGCCTGGATGAAGAGAGCGTCCGAGTACGGCAGGCTCATCACCGCGAAGTGCGCCTGTTGCTCGACCCCGCCGATCACAACCGTCGCCTCCCCGAAGTCGAACTGGGCTTCGCCGGGTGGATGAGAAAGGGGAACGAAGACCTCGGCGGAGTGACGCTTGTGGTGGGCGACCACCTCCTTCACCTGGGTGATGCCGCCGTCATAGCCGTACTCGTCGCGCAGGCGCTCGAAGATCCTCTTCGAGGTGTGGCGTTGCTTGGGGGGTGCCTCACGATCGAAGCGAAGGATCTCCTCGATCACCCTGAGGTAGGGCCCCAGCTTGGTCTTCGGGCGGGGCTTGTCGAGTCGGTAGCCCGGCGGTTCGGGATGAGCCAGGATCTGCTCGAGGGTCTCCCACCCGAGGCGGTAGTCCTTGCAGATCTGCCGCTTGGACACCCCGTCGACGAGCACCTTGCGGCGGATCTCGGTTCGTTCTTCCATGTCGGTTCGCACTCCTTCTCCCGTCTGCTCGGTTCCTCCAGGTCACCCTGGAGGCACGTCCGGGCAGAACGTGGATTTGAGGGGTGCTACCGTTTTCGACCGGCTTTTCTCAGGCGGCGGGTGCTACTGTTTTCGACCGGCGTTTACAACACGCTCAAGGAGGAGCGGCGACTTCGAAAGGCCGTTTCCAGGGGAAGGATCTCACCGGGCGAAGCCTGCGCCAGGGCCGAGGGAACCCGGGCCTACTGGGAGGCTCGTCTCCACGGTGCGATCGCCTCGGGGCGTACCGGCGAACTGCTGATCTGTTGGCTAAGCGCCGGGCACGCAAGAACGCTCTCGAAATACCTGACCCTGGTTTCAGACGGCCAGGACCCTGAGCAGGCCGAGGCTCAATCCGGCCACCAGCAAAGCATCGAAGTCATGGGCCTATATCTGGAGGCGTTGAATGATCCCAAGGCCCCGGTCGAGGTAGTCGAGCGCCTTGAAGGCGAACTCGCCGAACTCTGGGGGATCCCTGCCCCGGCGGGCATCAACGCGTAAGGTTCATGAATGGACAGATTGGTCGGTTCGAAGAACGCCGGACGAGCGGAACTGACTTTTGGACCTGCACGAGCCGCAGATGCCTGCTTGGATCGCGTCGGAGATCGAGGCGCGGGACTCGTCGATCGTGAACAGAACCACCTTGGCATCAGGGCACACCTCGTGAAGGGCCCGCGTGGCCTCCACGCCGTCCATCCCCGGGAGGACCACCTCCGTGAAGACGACATCGGGCTGGAGTCCGGGTGCGGCCTCAAGCGCCTCCTCACCCGTCGAGGCCTCGCCCACGACCTCAAAGTCCCCGGCCCGGGACAAAGCGGCTCGAAGCCCATCCCTCGTCACGGGGTGGGGATCGACTATCAGGACGCGCATCTTGCTCCTCCCGGCCGAGGGTCGCCTGCGGCGGCCCACAGAGTAGCGGTTGGAGAACGGACAGGCATCGGCTTTGCGCCGGTGCTACTCCTTCTATATGGGGCTCTTCCTATATGGGGCTCTTCACCGAGGCCTTCGTCTGAGGCGCATCCGCAAGCGGTCTGGGGAACCGCAGTATGCAGGTGCCTACCCAACGAAGCCGAAGGGGGGCGGCAAGCGCCCCTTTTGGGTAACCCGTCCGCTGTATTCCTCGCCCCGAGGATGGGGCGCGCTCCTACCGCGCCCCATCCTCGCAGGCTCTTGCCTGTTCGTTTCGCCAAGTTGCATCTGAGGGGGCAGGTCCTACCAGTGGGGGACAGCGCGCTCCTTCGCCCGAGGCCATGCGAGGCGGATTTGACAGCCGCCACATGAGGGGCAGACAATGGGCCAATCGTCGCCGAACAGGCGACGCCCTACCAGGGGGGTTGGGCCATGCGGCTGCGTTCCAGCACCCGTGTTCTCGTCGTTCCGCTCGTCCTCGCGCCTGGTGCAGCAGTCGCCGCTCCGAGAGCGGCATCTCCTGGGCCATGACGGATCCAACCCGATGAACGCCACGGCGCGCAACCAGTACGTCCACCCGAACGAAGGAGTCCTTTGATGAAGCACGACCGTCGCGCAACTTCCGTCTTCGTCGCGCTGGTTCTCCTAACACTCGGCCTGGCGGTCCCTGCGGGCATAGCCCATGCCGATGAGCCCCCATTGCTTGCCACGCCCGAGCCGATGCCCGATCCGCTTGCCGAGGCCGAGCGAATCCCAGAGCCTGCCCCCGTACCCCAGCTCGGTGAAGCTGCACCTGAGGTCACAGACATCACGACCGGGGATGCCGCAACCCCTGAAGAAGCGATGGCGAACCTCGTCGCCATAGGAGGCGGGGGAAGCGTGCAGATCTACGCCCCGGGTCCCGATCGCCCCGCCCACGTCGCGCTCGTGCGCCCCGGAGACAAGGCAGACTTCGGCTCGCTTTCGCGCTCTGGAGCGGGTTGGACGGGCGAGCTCGGCAAGGCAACCGTCTTCTTCCCGAGACACCTGGCCCCGGATTCCGGCATCTCCTTCTCGGTTCCCGAGGGTGCCATGACGGTGACGCCTGAGGGGATCTCCAAGACCACCGGGCAGGAACACCCCGTGGCGATCAACTACACCTCGGCCAGGCCCTACACCGACTACCTCTATTCCCTCTCAACAGGCGGATACAAGGAAGAGGTTGACCTCACCTCCCCGAAGGCCTCGTCGTCGCTTTCCTGGCTCGCCTCTTCAACTGAGCTCTCGCTCTCTCTTTCCTCGGGCCAGATTCTCGTCTCGGCACCTTCGGGCGTCGTGGGCTTCATGCCCGTGCCCATAATCTCCGATCAGAAGGGATCGGCCGTGGTGGGGACCTACGCCCTCGCGCCGGCTGGGGAAGGCATCACCCGCATCTCGCTTCAGGTCCCCGCCGACTTCCTCGCATCTGCCACCTATCCGGTGTCCGTTGACCCGGGTGCCTCGAGCATGCATCCGCTCACCGATACCTACGTCGACAACGATCCCCTTCTTGCCAACAAGAGCTTCGAGGGACTTGACCACTTGAAGGTCGGTCCCGGCCGCCGCGCGTTCCTTCGCTTTGACACCGGCTCGCTAGTCTCCCCCGGACGCCTGGTGTACGAGGCGAACGTCATGGTCCATGCGCAAACGGCCGATTCCGCAGCAGTGGTCGCCGCCCAGCAGGTGATTGCGCCTTGGGAACCCCAGCCGATGACCTGGGCAAATCAGCCTGCGGCCTCCTCCACCAACGTCGATACGTCATCCGCGAGTGCAGGGGAGTTCTCCACGATCCACGCCGAAGCCATCTACCAGGGCTATCTCGACGGCTCGGCGACCGACCGGGGAATCCGCCTTACCTCGGACAAGGACATCAGATTCGACTCCGCAGAGGCGGGGGGAGCAAACCGCCCCGCGCTCGTGCTTGCGTTCGACGACCTTCCCGGGGCCCCCGGTGCCGCAGGACC
>Ga0315286_10007120_pt1 | contig 10917 bp, 7 predicted proteins | sample YL17G10_0_MG_FD_205038 | JGI IMG/M metagenome (GOLD analysis project Ga0315286, IMG submission 205038) | Sediment microbial communities from Yellowstone Lake, YNP, Wyoming, USA - YL17G10_0 | ecosystem: Environmental > Aquatic > Freshwater > Lake > Sediment | place: USA: Wyoming | collected...
GTGGGTTTTCACTGGTACAACTGGCATCAGATTCCGTTCGACAACGACTATCCCCACTACTTTCCCGCCAAGGCCAGCTTCGCCCAGGGCGTGGCCGAACTGCAGCAGGCCGGTGTCTTCGTCATGCCCTACATCAACGGCCGGCTGTGGGATTCCCGGGACCGCGGTGCGGAGGACTTCGAGTTCAGCCGGGTGGCCCTGCCGGCGGCGACGAAGAAGGAGGACGGCCAACCGTTCCTCGAAAGCTACGGCAGCAAGGAAACCAACGGGCAACCGGTGAGCCTCGCCGTGATGTGCCCGAGCACGCGGCTCTGGCAGGGCCGGGTGCGCGACCTCGTGCTGCGGCTGCAACGCGACGAAGGCACGCGCGGGGTTTACATTGACCAGATCGCCGCGGCGGCGCCCACGCTGTGCATGGACGCGAGCCACGGCCATCCGCTTGGTGGCGGACATTGGTGGACCGAAGGCTACTGGGACTTGCTGAAGGCCATCCGGCGCGAGATGCCCGCCGACCGGATGCTCACGACGGAATGCAACGGCGAACCGTTCATCCGCTGGTTCGACGGCTATCTCACCTGGCACTGGCAATACGATGGACAGGTGCCGGCGTTCCCCGCCGTCTATGGCGGCACCCTCCAGATGTTCGGCCGCGCGTACCGCGGCGGTGCGACCAAGGATCTGGCCTTGCGCATGAAGGCGGCGCAGCAACTCGTCTTCGGCGAGCAGATCGGGTGGTTCGATCCGGGACAGGCCGGCGAACCGCAGAACCGCGAGTTTCTGCGCAAGGTCATCCACACGCGCTGGAACCATCGCCGCTACTTCTACGCCGGTGAAATGGCGCGTCCGCCCCGGTTCTCCGGCGACCTCCCCAAAGTGACGGCCGACTGGCAGTGGTCGGGGGAATGGCCGGTGACGACCGACGCCGTCCTCGCCGGTGCGTGGCGCCTTCCGGCGGAGAAGCGAGTTTTGCTGCTCTTCGCGAACGTGAGCGACGCCGCCGTGAAGGCCCCTTTCCATCTCGACCCTGAGGCCTACGGTTTGAAAGATCACCGACTGCAGCGCGCGGTGAGCCAGGATGGCCGGAAACCTTCGGAGGCTTCGCCCGTCTCAAAGGCAATCGTCGAAGAGATTGAGTTGGCGGCACAGTCGGTGTTGAGCTGGGAGTTGACGCCGGCCAATTAGGCCATCCGCGGCATGAATGTCCGCCACTCCATTGGGCCGCGAGGATCATGGCTTTCCCCAAGGCTCCTGTTGCTCACCCTCGGGCCTGTCCTTGCCGGAGCCGCGGAGTCCACCCCGCTGGTCGCGCATGACCCGGCGCATCAAACCGTCACGATCGCCGACAGTGCCCGCACGCTGGCGCTTCGTCTGCGGTATGATGAACGGTGCGTTCTCGACCAAGTGCTGGTGGGTGGTCGGAACGTCGTGGCCACGAACTCCGGCGCCTGGACGGGCGTCAAGATCGGCGGGCAGTGGTACACGACGCGCCAGAACCTCGCGACGCCCAGAGTCTCCACCACGAAGGACACCGCCACGATCAGTGAGATCGTTTGCACTGGCGGCGGCGTTCAACTCAGGGAGACGTGGCGGTTCACCGCCAGAGATGACCGGATTCTCTGGCGCATCGACCGGGAATACCTGACCGGCGGCCGGGTCGAGGACATCGGTTTCGCCAGTTGGGATTTCGCGACAATGTCCACTTGGACGGGTGCCCTGCTCGGCCATGGTGGCGTCGCGTGGTGCAAGCTATTCGGCCAGCCGAACGCCACTTACGGCGTGCATGCCGGCGCGGTAACCTTGTGGAACCGAAGCGAACGAGCCGGTCTGCGGATCAGTCCCGGCAGCGCGGCAGGAGGGCACGTCGCGACCCGGTTCAGCCGCCAGCCCAACGGGGTCTTCACGCTGGCGCACGAGCTGAGCGACGACCGGTTGACGCCCCAGCACGGCCAGTGTCGGTTCCTGCGCGACCGCCAGGACTTGTGGACACCGTGGACCGTGCGTCCGGGCGCAGTCGCCGTGGAGTTCACCCTGCAGGCGCTGGACTATGACCGGGCGTATGACCGCGGAAACTTCGCGCATTTCAACGGAGCGTCCATCCGTGAAATTCTGAACACGATTGCGCGCATCGGGGCCATTGATGACGAGGTCATGGGGAGCAATGGGTACTACAGCGGGTTTGCGGTCCTGCATGAGCCTTGGATCGCGCAGCTCGGTCTGGCGATTGACGATCCCACTTATTTCCAGGCCTATGCCCGCACCCTGGACCACCAACGCGATCATGCGCTGGGTCCGGACGGCCGGCTGAAGCCGCGCTGGTCTTACTCCGCTGGCGACGCCGCGCCCGGCACCTATGACGCATACGGCTATTACGAATGCCAGTGGGGTCGGATGATGGACTCGCAGCCAAGCTACGCCATCAACGTGGCCGAACTGTTCGATTACACCGGAGACCTCGACTGGCTGGGGCGCCACAAGGCGAGCGTCGAGAACACCCTCGAGTTCCTCCTGCGCCGGGACGCAGACGAGGACGGGTTGGTGGAGATGGAGACTGAGTCGTGCCGCACGGGGAAAGGGAGCGACTGGATTGACGTCATCTGGGCCGCCCACGAGAACGCCTTCGTGAACGCGCAGCTCTACCATGCCCTCAAGCTCTGGGCCGACTTGGAGGAAGTCCTCGGAGACGACGTCCGTGCCCGGGATTATCGGCGGCGTGCGGCGCGGCTCAAGACCCGCTTCAATGCGCCCACCACCGCTGGGGGGTTCTGGAACGACACCAAGCGCCGGTTCGCTCACTGGCGGGACAAGGATGACTCCATCCACGGGGAGAATCTCGTGGTGCCAGTGAACTTCATGGCCATCGCGTACGAGCTCTGCGAGCCAGCGGAACGCGCCCGGGACGTTCTTGATGAGGTGGAGGTGCGCATGCGGCAGGAAGGCTTGTTCTTCTGGCCGCTCTGCTTTGATTCGTACCAGCAGGGTGAGGGCGCCGCCTGGCAGTTCCCGTTCCCGGTCTATGAGAACGGTGACATTTTCCTGGCGTGGGGAGAAACCGGCACCCGCGCCTACGCCGCACACCATCCCGCGGTTGCGGTGAAGTACATCAAGAATGTCCTCGACCAGTACGAACGCGACGGCCTGGCCTTCCAGCGGTACCTCCGGAAAAGCCAACGCGGCGCCGGTGACGACATTCTCGCCAATAACTGTTCGCCCGTCGTGGGGCTGTATCGGAACATCTATGGCATCCAGCCGAAGTGGAACCGCCTTTATCTCGAGCCCCATCTCACCGCCGAGCTCGATGGAACCCTGCTCAAGTACTGGCTGCGCGGTCAATTGTATGAGGTCGCTCTCCGCGTGGGCGATTACCAGATCGCCGTGGACGGGTTTGCGCTGCGCAGCGGTGCACCGTTCGCTTTGGCCGTCGGCCGCGACAGCGCCAAATACTTTCACGACCGAAGTCCGATGCCGTCGCTAACGTTCATCCGCCCCGCAGGCACGCCCGTGGAGGTCAGCATTCAAACCTGGTCGGACGACCCTACGGTGGGGCGGGGCTGGACCGTGGTGGGTCGGACCATCGGAGCGATCCTGGAGCAGACGCTGGCCTTGCTGGCGCCCGACACGGACTTCCGATTGCGGCGCGATGGGGTCGATCAGGTGCTGGTGCGCAGCGACCCGCAGGGACGGCTGGTTCTTCGCCAGCATGTGGACGGCACGCGGCCGCAGTGGTTCGAACTGAGACCCGTGAAAGCGCAGGAATGACCGCCGCACGGCACGGTGGTTATAGGCAACACCACCTCATCTCCCCGGTCATGGCGGTGATTCCATCTGGCCCGAGAGGACTCGGATTCTCAAGGGTCACATCTCAGTAAAGCCTGGGTTTTGGTCTAAAACCAATCGCAACTGAGATTCCCGTTGTTGGTGGCGCGTTCAGTTGAGGATCATGCGTGTTCGATTTTCGTGGGGTGCTCATGGTGTTCGATGGAAGTACGCGATGAAACAACCCGCCCGTCGCTCGCGGGATATCGGCGTGGAAGGAACGTCAGAAACTGGCCGCCGAGGTTCCAGAATGGGTGCTGGACCGGTGGGGCGGAGGGCTATCGAGGAGGCTTCGGAGTAGCACCCGGCAAGGACTGCCTTGTGCCAGTCGTATGCCAGTGAAGTTGCAGGTCGTTGATCTGGAAAGTGGTGGCTGGGGACGGAATTGCCCCAAAACACACCGTTTTCCGGGGATAAGATGCCCGGTTTTGCGGACTAATCAAGCGTACTCCGCCAGTACACCTCCACTACCCTTCACTACTCGCTTGGTGTCCGTTCTGGTGTCCGTCCAGATTCTCGGTTCGAGGCTCGAGCGCAAGGAGTGTGCTCCGTTTGGAATGGCGGAAGGCCAATCCGCTGACAATCCGCCCGGTGCTCGACCGCGGTGCCTGCCCAGGCAGACGATCCCGCCTGAAAACCCTCAGGCGGCCGGTAAACTGCGCTCGCGGGCACACGAGATCGCAGGAACAGAAGGTCACACGCCAGCGCCGTTGGTCGCCCATCAACTCCAGCGCGCGGCGGGCGATCCGCCGAAAGATAGGTCCGCTCATTCATTCACCTTGTCTCCGGGGCCTACACCCGGCTCCTCCGACACCGTGCTGACGCAGATCTCGGGCTTGCCGGCCGGACAATAGGCAGGGTCTCTCTCTTTCTATTTCACGGCGCCCAGAGCGCCGGCACAGGGACGAGCCAGAGCTTGTCGCCGGATGGTACGATTTGGTCCCCCAGGTGGAGCACGGCTCCGGCGCGGAATTGCTTACCGAGTTGATCCCGCAGCGCTTTGAGCGCCGCGAAGTCCGATGCCGCCACCGTGGCGCTGGCCTTGACCTCGATGGCCACAACTGAGCCGTCAGGCCTTTCCATGACCACATCCACCTCCGAGCCGGTCGCGGTCCGGAGGTGGCAGAGTGTCGTCTGCGGATCAGTCCAGGAAAGCTGTTTGCGGAGTTCGCCCACTACAAAGCTCTCCAGCAACCGTCCCAGCAACGGGCGGTCTTCGGACAGACGTCGGGCATCGGTGCCGAGCAGGTGACACGCCAGACCGGTGTCCACCAGGTGCAGCTTGGGCGCTTTGACCAGGCGCTGGCCCAGGTTGCGCGACCAGGCTGGCAGGCGATGGACGAGAAACACGGTTTCCAGTAAGGCCAGGTAACGGGTCAGTGTGGTGTGCGGTAGGCCGGCGTCGCGGCCCACGTCGGCGAGGTTCAACAACCCGGACGCGCGGGCGGCCAGCAGCTTCAGCAGATTCGGCAGGCTGTGCAGCGCGTCCACCCGCGCCAGATCGCGCACGTCGCGTTGCAGGATCGTCGAGATGTAGGAGGCAAACCACGCCGCGCGGCGGTCATCCGCCTGACGCTGGGTCGCTTCCGGGTAACCGCCGCGGGTCAATCGCACCGCCATGTCCTCGGATGTCGAGGGTGTTTTCGATTGGCCGATGTGGCCAGCGAAGAGCCGGGGCAGGAACCCCTCGGCTGCGCCCGCCAGTTCGCCGGCCGAGAACGGAAACAGCGGAATGATCTCCATGCGCCCGGCCAGCGATTCGGAAAGGCGCGGCAGAGTCATGACGTTGGCCGAACCGGTCAGCAGAAAGCAGCCAGGCTGGCGGTTCTTGTCCACGGCAAGCTTGATGGCGGGGAACAGGTCGGGGGCCTTCTGGATTTCGTCGAGGACGACGGGACCGGTGAGATTGCGGATGAACCCGGCCGGGTCGCTCGCAGCAAGAGCGAGCGTGGCAGAGTCATCGAGGGTGAAATACCGGGCTCCGGACTCGGCGGCCATCGCCTGGGCCAAGGTGGTCTTGCCGGTCTGTCGCGCGCCGTTGAGCAGCACGGCCGGGGTGTCGGTCATGGCCCGCCGGACGGAATCCTGAATGTTGCGCCGAATCATGGAGATATATTCACCGGTTCGTGGTGAATATGCAAGTCCAAGCGAGCCCGTATGGTCAAGAAGCTCCTGCGGGCCTCCGGGTGGTAGGACTTGAGCAGCCCCCGAGGCGCTCGCGGGTGCAGATCCTCCCCGCCGTATCGCCAGCCGCGCGCTCAGGTTGCGCTCCCGCAGAGCCTTATCCTCTCGAGCTGCAACCCAAAGCCATTTGATGTGCCTGCACAAGGCGAACCGACCCGCTTTTCCCTGGACAACTTGCTGGTCGGCCACGCATGGACCACGAACCCGAAGCGTGGCTGAGGAATTCAGCGCAGTGCCGGGGACTGATCGTGGCGGGTCTGAGCCTCACGCTTCAGTCGGTGGCGTGGATTCGAGCAACGGGCCAAGATGCGTTTCCAGCCATTTCGGGCTGCGGTCGCCTCTTGCAGGATATCGATCAATTCGTCGAGCTCGACCCGGTCATCAGAGTGACAGTGGCGGCTGGCGTAATGCGCCAGCAGCTTGGCTCGTTGGGCGGGATGGCGCGACTGTTCCAGGATCCGGCCGTAGATCTCACAGGCGTAGGCAAACGTCTCCCGCTTGGCAAAGGACACATCCGGCAACCACTCTGTGCGGGGGGAATGCGGCAGCCCGAGGCGCCTTCGCTTGCAGTTGTGAAAAAGGTGCGCAACCTCGTGCACGACGTAATCTGCAAAGGGGTTCTCCTCGGCAAAGTACTCCGGGGACACGTAGCATTGTGTCTCTTGGCTCAGCCCAACGATCTGGCGACCATCATCACCCAGGCTGGGCGCACCGAGGCTGTGCAGATATATGTTGGCGATCGTCCAGGCGCTCTCCAGGCAAGGAACTTCGCGGATGCTGCGGTGGGTCGCATCCCGCGTCAGCAGGATGATCGAGCGCTCGGCCATTCCGAGCACGATCTCCCATTCGGCGGCAGGGAAAAGGCCGGTGATCATTGGCCGGACCTTGTGCCGCGTCCAGACGGTCGGATTGAAATCCAGCGGCACCTGGGTTTGCCGCCGACCGTGCTCCCGCCGCAAAACCTCATCGAGCAGGGCATTGCGGAGGTGCCGATCGTAGCCGGCTAGTCGTTCGAGGACGTCGCGGCCGGGGAAGGCACACCCGAGAGGATCGCATTCGCCGGTCGCCAGGTAATGGGCGACCTGCCGCCCAAGCCCCGCGTTGCATTCTTCTGCGTTCATCTTCGCGACCGGCCTGCTCGCATCAGGCAGATCGGCTGCCCGCTTTGGAGAGCGATTCTCGAACATCCTTCAAACGCAGAGGCACATCGAAGTCGTCCGCATCTTTCACGCGGTAAGCCAACGCCTGTTCGAGAAGCTCCCTGGCACGCTGCAAACAGGCCGCCGGATCAGAACGGCGCGATGCGCGGCGAGCCAGCCCATCGGAAAGAAGGACATATCCAACGGCACGATCGGGGTGGTCATGGATAAGTTGCTGGCAGCAGCGCTCCGCCTCGGCATCCCTCTGCAAATGGAAGTAGAGCATCGCCAAATCCCCTGAGAGATGGAGGTCCTTATCCTCACCGGGTAGTGACTCGCGCAATTCCTGGACAAAACGGATGCCTAGTTCGCCGCAGGCGGCGTCCCCAAGCGCAGCATTCACTGCCTCCAGACGAAAACCTACGCTCCAGTTGGAGAGGCACTGGGACATGCGAGGGAACAGTCGCTCACCCGCCTCGTGGAGGTCGCGCATCTCGGCCGTGAGCCGCGGACGCAGCGCCTCCCACAACATCCACCAGGATTTCAGCGCTTCAGCCGGAGTCCCCCGATGGACGTACCCGTAGCCCTCGCACAGCCAGTCATCCAGCATCTCCAGTGAAGGACGTTCGGGACAAGGCCGCCGCCAGAGCTCACACGCAGCCAGGCCCACAAACTCTTGGTCCGCCATGCTGAGAGTATGGGCGTCCCGCTCCCATGTGTCCGCCACGGTCCAGGCCGACGCGTGAGCGCGTGCCTCCTCGATGAACCGGGCCCGATCATACCTAACACCCAGCAGGCTGAGCCGGCCCTCGATTTCCTCGTCGGACATCCTGGCCATCGTTGAGGGCTGCCACAGTTGCCGCAGGTGGGCACGGTCGCTTGGGGCGGCAGATTCGAGCAAGCGCGGATCGCTGCGCAGCTTGATCAACACGTAGGGATGGATTTGGACCATCCCGCCCGGCTTCATCGCCTCGGCCAGCGCGGCATGGGTGTAGTACGACGTTGCCGGAGAGAAGAACCTCGGTTCGGTCACGTCGGCGGATGCCGCAGCCGGCTGCGGTGTCGCCCTGTTGAGGCAACACTCCTTGTACTTCTTGCCGCTACCGCAAGAGCAGGGATCGTTTCGGCCAAGGGTCATACTACATCTTCTCCGGCGGCGCCGCGTGCGAACACCGAGCGAGCCTAGGGTGTTGCCGATCACAAGCAAGCGAACGCTCCGGCGAGGAATGATCGAGAGGCGCGGTCAACTGCCCCCTCTCGCGCTCGTGGTTCCCGTCAGGTGCCTTCTCGCTTCGAGCGTGAAGGCCAGATCTCGAACGGCTGGCTCAACCTGTCAAGCGAGGAGTGGGCGAGTACGCACGAATTCTGCGGGAGTACTGAAGGAGTAGGTGGTGGCTGGGGACGGAATTGAACCGCCGACACAAGGATTTTCAGTCCTCTGCTCTACCAACTGAGCTACCCAGCCAGCCGAGGGGACTGCATTCAACTGGGCGTTCCCGCCTTTGGCAAGGTCTATTTCGCCGTCTGTCTATTTCGCCGTTGGTGAATCCCAGGACGGAATCGCGGGTAGGGTCTGATCGGGCAGCCGAGCAGTTTCCTGTAACGTTCCGTCCCTGAACCGTGATTCTTGGAGTGATCGGTCAATGGGCGCCCGCCGCCGGACCCGCGCCCCGAACAGCAGAACAAACCGAACCTGTAACCGTCGGATTCATGTCCATCACGCTTATGAAACATCTCCTCCCAACCCTCGCACTCCTTATGGGCGCCGCCGTCTCCGTCGCAGCCGGCCCGATGCAACGAAACCAGGTATCCGCCGATGCCAAGTGGCTGCTGCACCTGGATGCCGACGCCTTCCGGAGCACCGTCCTCGGCGGGCAGTTCATGACCGACGTGCTGGACAGGAAGTCCGCCAAAGCGAAGGAAGACCTGAAGGCGGGCCTGGACTTCGAGCTGGATTGGCGCCAGATCCATTCGATTACCGCCTACGGGAACCAGCACAGCCAGCACGGCGATCCCAAGGGCATCTTGGTCATTCAGACCGACATGCTGGTGCAGCCGGCCTTGGAACGTGCCATCGCCAAGAACATCCCCAATCTGCGGGTCGAGCGGTTCGAATACTCGCCCGCTCCACTCTACCAGCTCAACGGTGATCCGTGGGTGGCGTTCCAGCCCGGCGGTCTGGTCATCCTGAGCAAGGCTCGTGAATCCGTGGAGAAGGCGCTCGCGGTTCTCTCAGGGGAGCGCGCCAACCTCACGTCCACGGCCAGTTTCGAGGGCTATCCAGCAGCGCCGTTCACCTTCTTCATGCTCGGCGTTGCCGAAGGGCTCGGTCAGGATGCGAACCTGCCCCCGAACGCCGCCGTGTTGAAGAAGGCCGAAGGCGGCCGGCTGGTGATCGGCGAAAAAGGAGATCGCCTGGCGGTGAACCTCGACGTGAAGACCGCATCGCCGGACGTGGCGCAGCAAATCCAGCAGGTCCTCCAGGGTCTGCTGGCGTTGGGCGCGTTGAGCGCCGACCAGAAACCGGACCTCGCCGCCCTGGTGCAGGGCGCCAGCGTCACCCAGAACGGAGCGATGGTGAGCGTCGGCGTCGAACTGCCGGTGGCGAAAGTGCTCAACAAGATCAAGGAAAAGAACTAGGATGCCGCGTGCGCGAGCCGCAACGCAGCGATTCATTCACGCCCTGTTGGCCGCTGGGGCGCGCCAACGGGGCGGCGCGGTAATTCCGCGGTTGAAAAGAAACCTTCATGATCCTCACGACGGCAACAGTCTCGGTTGGCCGTCCCGGCACCTCTCGCGCGAACGAGGCTGCAGGCGACGCGGAACGGTTCTCTGGCGACGCGACGACCTCCGAGGAGCTGGCCCGGCGGGCGGGCGCGGGTTGTGCGGACTCATTCACCGCACTGGTGGCGCGTCACGGCGGCGGCGTGTTCAACTACCTGCTCCGCATGACTGGCAATCCCCACGATGCCGAGGACCTTACGCAGGAGACCTTTCTCAAGGTGTTTCGCAGCCTCGGGCGCGCCGACGCTCCGGTCGCTTTCACGGCCTGGCTTTTCACGATCGCCCGCCGCACCGCGCTCAACCACTTCCGCGCCGCCCGCCCGGTCGGGGAACTCGATCCGGAGACGGCGTCCGGCGCGCCGGACCCGGCGTCCGTCGCTGCTGCCACGGAAGACCGCCGCTCGCTCTGGGCGCTGGCGAAGCGGCTCAAGCCGCGGCAGTTCGAGGCACTGTGGCTGCGTTACGCCGAGGGACTTTCCGTGAAGGAGGTCGCCCGCGTCATGCGCCTTCACTCCATCCATGTCCGCGTTCTGCTCCATCGCGGCCGCCAACAACTCGCCCGCCGGCTGGCCGCTGCTCCCCGCCCGACCGGCTTTCGTTCGCTGCCGCACAACCCGGAAACCATGGTCCCATGAAACCTTGTCAACCTTACCGAACGCTGGCTTCTCTGTGGCTCGACGATCTCCAGCGTCTGCCTGCGTTCATCGAGAAGCACGTCCGGCATTGCCCCGACTGCCGCGAGCATCTGGAGCGGGAAACGAGCCTGGCGCAGGAGCTGCGAAGCACCGCTGCCACCGAGCGGGAGCCGCTGCCGCAGTTTCTGCCGTCCCGCCTCCAATCCCGCCTCCGAAGCGCAGGCGCGGGTGGTGAACCCATGCCCGCACAACCGGTGTTCTGGCGCTGGATCGCCTGGGCCGGGGCGGGTGTGGCCGGAGTGTTTCTCGTCTGGATGGCTTTCTCGTTTTGGTCTCAACCACCAGCGGGCCCGGCCCCAGCG
>Ga0315286_10007121_pt1 | contig 10917 bp, 9 predicted proteins | sample YL17G10_0_MG_FD_205038 | JGI IMG/M metagenome (GOLD analysis project Ga0315286, IMG submission 205038) | Sediment microbial communities from Yellowstone Lake, YNP, Wyoming, USA - YL17G10_0 | ecosystem: Environmental > Aquatic > Freshwater > Lake > Sediment | place: USA: Wyoming | collected...
GCTGGGGGCTTTTCAATATCGCCCATGGGACTAAGGCGCGATCCCTTCGAAGATCATGGCGTCGGCATAGCGCAATGCGCGCTCGCGCTCTTCTTTGGTCCGCACAGTCCAGGTCAGAAGCGGGAGCCCGAACAGGGTCTGCGCGAGGAACGGCGCGAGCGCGGGAAGCGCCTTGATATCGTAAGCGATGAAGTGGGGCCGCGCGAAGGCGGAGGTGAGCAGGTTGCGCATGGCGAGGCGCTGCCAGAGCGTAAGCTCCGACCAATAGCGCTCGTCGTCGAACCGCTCGCCGACCAGGCCGCGCGGCAGTTGAGGCGCGATTTCGCGAAACGCCGCCACCGAATAAGGATCGAACGACATCACCGCGACAGGCCCTTTGTAGGATTCGAGCATCTTGGCGATGTTCGCCTCGAATTTGCCGTCGCGCGTCCAGGTGCTCTTCACTTCGAGCACGAGCGGCACGTGTCCGTTGACGAGAGCGAGCAGGGCCGGCAGCGAGAGAATGCAGTCGGGGCTGTTGCGCAAGGGGATGCTCGACAGCGCGTCCGCGGTCCGCGCGGCGACGGGGCCGGTCTCCAGGGTCAGCCGGTCGAGTGTTGCATCGTGGAAGACGATCGGCATATCGCCCGCGGCGCATTGCAGGTCGACCTCGATGGCGAGGCCGGCGCCCATGGCGGCCCTGACCGCGGAGACGCTGTTCTCGACGATGCCCTTGGCCGCGTCGTGCAGGCCGCGATGGGCGATCGGCCGCTGCAACCAATAAAGCTCGGCCATGTGAGGCGCTCAGGCCAGGAGGGCTAATTTATCGCAAAAATCGCATCGATCTCGACGGCGGCGTTGAGCGGCAGGCTCGAGCATCCCACCGCGATGCGCGTGTGGCGTCCCTTCTGCCCGAGCACCTTGACGATCAGCTCAGAGGCGCCGTTGATGACCTTGGGATGGTCGGTGTAACCGGGACCGGCATTCACGTAGCCGTTCAGGCGAAGGCATTGGACGATGCGGTCGAGGTCGCCTAAGGCCGCTTTCGCCTGGGCGAGAATATTCAGCGCGCAGAGCCTCGCGGCATCCTGGCCCTGATCGAGATCGAGGTCCGCGCCGAGCGTGCCGGTAACGGCGATGCGCCCCGCCTTGAACGGGAGTTGCCCCGCCACATAAAGCTGGCCGTTGAGATGGAGATAGGACACGTAGTCGGCAACCGGGGTGGGCACCTCCGGGAGGACGAGGTCGAGCGCCTTCAGCCGTGCTTCGATCTCTCCTGCCATGTCGCCTCCTCATCGCCTTTCGGCACGCCTTGCCTTAGAGTCCTAAAGCATCGAGCAAATTTGGCGGTCCTGCAAGCGAAGCCCCATTGGGGGCCTCTTGTCCGGCAAGGCCGTTGATGCGAAAAACGCTTGGCGCGCCCGCCATTTGCCCCGGCGCGATCGACTTAACGAGAAGTGGAACAGCATGGTTCGTTTTGGCGAGCGTCTGGCGCTTGTGCTGCTTGCGGCCCCGCTCATCGGCTTGACGCTCACCGGTCATGCTCAGGCGCTTGCGGCCAAAGAGCCGAACAAGCTCGTGGCGCACCGCGCCATCTACGAGATGACGCTCGACGATGCCCGTTCCGCCTCGGGCATCACCGGCATCGATGGCCGCATGGTGTTCGAGTTCACCGGCTCCGAATGCGACGGCTATTCGCTCAATATGCGCATGGTCACGCAGATGACCGATTCCCAAGGGCAGACCAACCTGACCGATCTCAGATCCTCGACCTGGGAGCAGGGCGACGGCCAGAAGTTCCGCTTCCAGTCGGCGCAATATCTGAACGACAAGCTCGGCGACGTCACCATGGGCCGCGCGGTGCGCGAGACCCCGAGCGAGGCCGTCAAGGTGAAGCTGAGCCAGCCCGCGCAAGCGGAGCTCAACCTGTCAGGCCAGGTGCTGTTTCCGACGCAGCACAGCCTTGCCCTGATCGAAGCGGCCCGCGCCGGGCAGGTGCTGTTCCAGGCGCGCATCTATGACGGCTCCGAGAAGGGACGGAAGGTCTACGACACGACGGCCTTTATCGGGACCATGGTGCCGCCGGGCAACGACCCCAAGCTTGAGCCGGCGGCCAAGGACAAGGGGCTGGGCGATCTCGCCTCATGGCCGGTGTCGATCGGCTATTTCGAGCCCAAGGGCGGCGATCTGACGCCGAGTTATCAAATCAACTTTCGCCTCTACGAAAACGGCGTCAGCCGCGAGCTGCTCATCGATTATGGCGACTTCTCTATCCACGGTACGCTGACGGCGCTCGAATATATCAAAGCCCCAGAGTGCCGCTAAAGGCCGCCAAGGGCCTCCAAGGGCCTGCCTAGGGGCCCACCGAGCGGGGCGCCTGCGGTTGCTGCCAAATTCTCCACCAAGAATGGCCCCGGGCCGTGCTCGTTCGGGCCGATCAGGGGCCCACTTTGGGCGTTAGTCATGCCGAATTATTCCGGTTTCCCGCGTGCTTTGCCTCGTCTCTAAAGAAATTGGTTACACGTTTACGGTGAAATCGGCGCGCTGAGCAGGATGGGAGCAAGCCGCAATGTTTTGGAGGGTCAGACCCGCTCCGAGCGCCATGGCGCATTACAGGGAGATCGCCCATCATGGGCCGACCGAATCGCCGGGGCCGAGGCCGATGACGAAGACCGTGCTGATCGTCGAGGACAACGAGCTGAACATGAAGCTGTTTCATGACCTGCTCGATGCCCATGGCTACAAGACGTTGCAGACGCGGAACGGCATGGACGCGCTTGCGCTCGCCCGCGAGCACCGGCCGGACCTCATCCTGATGGACATCCAGCTCCCCGAGGTCTCGGGGCTCGAGGTGACCAAATGGCTGAAAGAGGACGACCAGCTCAGGCAGATTCCGGTGGTTGCGGTCACGGCCTTCGCCATGAAGGGTGACGAGGAGCGCATCCGCGAAGGGGGCTGCGAGGCCTATATCTCCAAGCCGATCTCCGTGACGATGTTCCTCGACACGGTCAAGCAGTTTATCGGCGAAGCACGGTAGCAAGACCATGACCGCGCGCGTTCTTGTCGTCGACGACGTCGACGCCAATGTGAAACTTCTCGAAGCACGGCTCACCGCCGAATATTTCGAGGTGCGCACGGCGCGGAGCGGTCCCGAGGCGCTGCATATCTGCGCGCGCGAGCGGGCCGACGTGGTTCTGCTCGACGTGATGATGCCCGGGATGGACGGGTTCGAGGTCTGCCGGCGGCTGAAAGTCGAGCCGCGCACGCAGCATATCCCGGTGATCATGATCACCGCGCTCGATCAGCCCTCCGACCGGGTGAAGGGGCTCGACGCCGGAGCCGACGACTTTCTGACCAAGCCCGTCGACGACATCGCGCTGATCACCCGGGTGAAGAACCTGGCGCGGCTCAAGATGCTCACCGACGAGATGCTGATGCGCGCCTCGACCGAGGAACAGATGGGTCTTGTCGCGACCATGGGCATCAAGCTCGATGAGCTTGGGCGGGGGGGCCGCATCCTCCTGGTCGAGGACCGTGACCGCTCGGCCCAGCGCATCCTGGGCGCGCTGCAAGAGGAGCATCATATCGAGCGCGAGACAGATCCGGCGCGTGCGCTGCTGCGGCTTCCTGACGGCAATTTCGATCTCATGATCGTCAGCCTCAGCCTCGAGCACGCCGACGGCTTGAGGCTCTGCTCGCAGGTGCGGTCGCTCGACCGGACGCGGCATTTGCCCATTATGATTATCATCGAGCCGGGCGAAGACGCGAGGCTGCTCAGAGGCCTCGATATGGGCGTCAACGACTATATCGTCCGCCCCGTCGATTCCAACGAGCTGCTCGCCCGCGTGCGCACCCAGGTCAAGCGCAAGCGCTATACCGACTTTCTGCGTACCCGGCTCGAGGAGACGGTCGAAATGGCGATCCTCGATCCGCTGACGGCGCTGCACAACCGCCGATATATGTCGAGCCATTTGAAGACGCTGTTCGACGAATCCTCGCAGCGCGGCAAGCCGCTCTCGGTGCTGCTGCTCGACATCGACTATTTCAAGGCGGTCAACGACAGCCACGGCCACGACGCGGGCGACTCGGTGCTCAGGGAGTTCGCCGCGCGCGTACGCCGCAATATCCGCGGCATCGACCTCGCATGCCGCCTCGGCGGCGAGGAGTTCGTCGTGGTCATGCCGGATACGGACCTGGCCAAGGCCTATCTCGTGGGCGAGCGGTTGCGCCAATGCATTGCGGCGGCTCCCTTCTATGCCGGGGAGCGGATCGGCACCCTCGAAGTCACGGCAAGCGTCGGCGTTGCCGCGCTCGAATTCGCCGACGATACGCCCGAGCTTATTTTGAAGCGGGCCGATCAGGCGCTTTACTGCGCCAAGCGCGACGGCCGCAACAGGGTTGTGGCCGACGCGGCCTAAACCACGCAAGGCCGCGCGGGCCTTGCGCCCCACGAATCACTTTTGGCCAAATCCGTGTGCTGAAAGTCCGTGCTCAGGGCACCGGCTGACTTGAGGCGTCACCTGAAGGCTTAACCTTAATGGTTTACAATGCCTCACATTTTATCGTATTAAGCGAAAGAATAAGATTGATTTCGTCCCTTCGATGGCTGTTTTATGGTTTGACTGTCGCCGACGAATTCGACGGGGAGGCACTAAGGGGTAGGGGGCATTTCGCGCTGATCTATAGCGCGCCCCGAGACTCAGTTTCCCTTCTCGTAAGTGATAACCCTACGGAGTGCTCAGGTCCGCCGCATCTCCTGGGTCCGTGGGGTTCGGCCGGCCGGAGCGCGGTTGAGTGGCCTCCTCGTTAGCGCCGCGTTTCGGCCGGCCACCAAGTCGAATGACCTATGGCTGTCTTCCGGTCTTTGGCTTGATGGTCCGGCCCGCAGGCCATGCGGACTCTGTTCGCCATCAGCCTCGCATCGAGGCCGATCATCGGTGCCGAGGGCTAACCCTCCAACTCCGCTCTATTTGATCTTGGCTTCCTTGAATTCGACGTGCTTGCGCACGACCGGATCGTATTTCTTGAATACGAGCTTCTCGGTGTGATTGCGCGGGTTCTTCTTGGTCACGTAGTAAAAGCCCGTGCCGGCTGAGCTCACGAGCTTGATCTTCTGGGTGACGGGCTTGGCCATTTCTGTCCTCGATAAGGCTGAACCGGAGTTTGCCGGGAACCTACTCGCTCAAGGCTGGAAGTCAAGGCGGCGCGGGCGCGGCGAGCCCTGGGCAAGGTCGGCATCGAAGCCCGGCACGATCTCCTCTTTGGCGTCGGGATCGAAGCCGTGCATGCGAAGCGCCCATTGCAGACCGACAAGCGCGCCTTTGACTGACGGCAAGAGGACCAAGGTGAGGATCATGGTCAGTGGCAGCCAAAGGGCCGCATGCAGCCAGAGCGGCGGCCGGTAGGCCATCTCCACCGCGAGCACGAGGCTGACCACGATGTGGCCGACAATGACGATGGTGAAATAGGCAGGTGCGTCGTCGGCGCGATGATGATGCAGCGCCTCGCCGCAATGCGGGCAGGCATCGGAGACTTTCAGATAGCGCCGGAACATAGCGCCCACGCCGCAGGCCGGGCATTTATGCGCGGCGCCTCTCAAGAGTGAGGTGAAGATCGGGCGTCCACCTTTCGAGCTGCCCTCATAGCGGTAGACCTGCGATGGTCCAGTCCTGTCCTGCATCACTCGATCCTCATCGCCCGCGTTTGCGGGAGCCGCCGCGACCTTGCCCGCTCGGCTTGCCCTTGTAGCTTTGCGGCCCTCTTTTGTCACGCGGGCCTCTGCCGCCTCGCGGTTTTGCTCCGATCGAGCGCCCCTCGCTCAACATCTCGAAACGCAGCGCGCCCGCGGTCGGGATCGCCTCGACCAGCCGCACCTCGACCGGATCCCCGAGGCGGTAGGCAAGACCTGTATCTTCGCCGACCAGCGCCTGCCGCACCTCGTCGTGAAAGAAATATTCGTGCCCGATCGAGGAGGCCGGCACGAAGCCGTCGGCGCCGGTCTCGATCAGCCTGACGAAGAGGCCGGTGCGGACGAGGCCCGAGACGCGCGCGTGGAACTTCGCGCCGATCCGGTCGGCAAGATAGGCCGCGATCAGCCGGTCGGCCGTCTCGCGCTCGGCCGCCATGGCCCGGCGCTCGGTGTCGGAGATCGCCTGGGCGATCTCGGCCAGTTCGCCGATCTCGGCATCGGTCAATCCGTCGGTGCCGGCGCCCAGCGCTCGCACGAGCGCACGATGGACGATGAGATCGGCATAGCGGCGGATAGGCGAGGTGAAATGCGCGTAGCGGCGCAGGTTCAATCCGAAATGGCCGTAATTGCCCGGGTTATATTCGGCTTGCGCCTGGCTCCTTAGAATGACCTCGCCCACGAGCTCGGCGGTGGGCGTGGCGCGGGTTTCGGCCAGGATGCGATTGAACTGGGCCGGCTTCAGCGTGCCCGATTTCGGCAGCTTGATCCCGATCGTGTTCAGGAAATCTCCCAGCGAAGCGAGCTTCTCCTTCGTCGGGGTGTCGTGGACGCGATAGATCAGCGGCGTACGCTTCGCCTCCAAGGCTTCGGCCGCGGCGACATTGGCGGCGATCATGAACTCCTCGATGAGGCGATGGGCGTCGAGCCGGGGAGGGCTCGCCACGCCCCTGACGCGCCCCTGATCGTCGAGCAGGATCTTCCGTTCCGGCAGATCGAGATCGAGCGGTCCCCGCTCGGTGCGCGCGAGCACGATGCTCGCATAGGCGCCCCATAAGGGCCTGAGCACGGGCTCGAGCAGGGGTCCCGTGACCTCGTCGAGACGCCCGTCGATTGCGCTTTGCGCCTGCTCATAGCTGAGGCTCGCGGCGGAGCGCATCAGGGCGCGGAAGAAGCGGTGGTCGAGCTTCGTCCCGTCTTTGTCGAAGATCATGCGGACGGCGAGGCAGGCGCGCGCCTCGTTCTCCTTGAGCGAGCAGAGGTCGTTGGAGATGCGCTCGGGCAGCATCGGCACCACGCGATCCGGGAAATAGACCGAGTTGCCGCGCTTGCGCGCCTCCTTGTCGAGCGTGCTGCCGGGACGAACATAAGAGGCGACGTCGGCGATGGCGACGATCACCACCCAGCCGCCGCGATTGGCGGGATTGGGGTCGGCTTCGGCCCAGACCGCGTCGTCGTGGTCGCGGGCGTCGGAGGGGTCGATGGTGACGAGGGGGAGGTGCCGCAGATCCTCCCTATGCTTCAGGTCTGGCTCCTTGGCGGCCTCGGCCTCGGCGAGCGCCGCTTCAGGGAAGGCATCGGGGATGCCGTGGGCATGGACCGCGATCAGGCTCGTCATCTGCTGGGCGCCCGGGTTGCCGAGCCGCTCGGTGACGCGCGCGGTCTGCACGCCAACGCGCGAGGACCGGGCAAGCTCGTAGCGGACCAGCTCGCCGTTTTGCGCCTCGCCTGTGCCGCCTCGCGCCACGGGCCATTCTTTCAGCTGCTTGCGGTCGATGGGATCGATGACCCCCGCGCCGCCCGGCAGCGCGCGGAAGATGCCGAGCAGGCTTCGCGTTGCCCGCGCCAGGCGCTTGATGGTCCGCGCCTGATAGGGATAGCCGGCATCGGGGCCGAGGGCGGTGATGCGCGCCAGCACGCGGTCGCCCACGCCCGCAACGGGACCCGCTTCGCGCTTGCTCTCGGCCATCAGGATGCGGGGCGGGGGGCCATGCTCCGCCTCGTCCCACGCGGCGGGCCTGGCGATGAACTCGCCGTCGGCGTCGCGGCTCACGATCTCGATCACCGTCACCGGCGGCAGGACGCCCGGCCGCGTCAGCTTGCGGCGCGAGCCGGCGATCAGCCCGTCATCGGCCATGTCGCGCAACAAAGCTTTCAGCGCGATGCGGTCGCTGCCCTTGATGTTAAAGGCGCGCGCGATCTCGCGCTTGCCGGCCTCGCCGGTCGCGGTTGCGAGAAAGTCGATAATTTCCTGCTTGGAGGGTAGCCTGCCGGAAGTCTTGTTGCGCGCAGCCCCCTTGGATTTTGCCACGGTCGCCGCTCAGCCTGCCGTCTCCTCGACGGCCTCTTTGTTGCTCTTTCCGCCTTTACGCGCAGGCTTCTTGGCGGGCTTCTTAGCCGGCTTCTTCGCGGCAGGGGCTTTGGCGCTCCTGGCGGCGATCAGCTCGACCGCCTCTTCCATCGTCACCTGCTCGGGCTCGCGATCCTTGGGCAGCGTGGCGTTGACCTTGCCATACTTCACGTAAGGTCCGTACTTGCCGGTCAAGACCTGCACCTTGCCGCCAAGCCCGGGATGCTCGCCAAGCTCCTTGATCACACTCGCCCCACGCCGAGCACTCGAGGACGCGGCCTTTTCGGCGAGCAGGGTCACCGCGCGATTCAAGCCCACCTCGAACACCTCTTCGGGTCCGCCAAGGCTCGCATATTTGCCGTCGTGCTGAATATACGGACCGAAGCGGCCGAAGCCCGCCATGATCGGCTTGCCCGACTCCGGATGCAGACCCACCTCGCGCGGCAGCGAGAGCAGGGAGAGCGCGTGGCGGAGATCGAGGCTTTGCGGGTCGGTGCCCTTGGGGATCGACGCGCGCTTCGGCTTCTCTTTTCCGTTGGCCTCGCCAAGCTGGACGTAAGGGCCGAAGCGGCCGCTGCGGACCGTCACGTCAAGGCCGGTCTCGGGATCGGTGCCGAGCACTTTCGCTTCGGCGCCGGCCGAGCCTTTGTCGCCGGTATCGGCGAGCTGGCGGGTAAAGCGGCAGTCGGGATAATTGGAGCAGCCGATGAAGGCGCCGAATTTGCCGACCTTGAGGCTGAGGCGCCCGATGCCGCAGGAGGGGCAGCCCCTGGGATCGGTGCCTTGACCCTGGTCGGGAAAGATATGCGGGCCCAACAGGTCGTTGAGCGCATCCAGCACCTGGGTAATCCGCAGATCGCCGATATCGTTCACGGCGGCGATGAAGTCGCGCCAGAAGTCGCGCAGCACGTCCTTCCATTCGAGCGTGCCCGCGGAGATGAGGTCGAGCTTCTCCTCCAGATCGGCGGTGAAGTCGTATTCGACGTAGCGGCTGAAGAAGCTCTCGAGGAAGGCGGTGACCAATCGGCCTTTGTCCTCGGGGTAGAGCCGCTTCTTGTCGAGGCGGACATATTCGCGTTCGCGGAGCACGTTGAGCGTCGAGGCGTAGGTGGACGGCCTGCCGATGCCGAGCTCCTCCATCTTCTTGATGAGGGTCGCCTCGCTGTAGCGGGGCGGCGGCTCGGTGAAATGCTGCTTCGCCTCGATCTTGCGGGGGTCGAGCGCGTCGCCCTTGGCAAGCGCGGGAAGGGCGCCGTCCTCGCCGACCGCGTCGTCGATCCCTTCCTCGTAGATCTTGAGAAAGCCGTCGAAGCGGATGACGGAGCCCGTGGCCCTGACGCCGTAAGGCTTGCCGTCCTTGCCGGTGACGTCGATCTCGGCTGTCGTGCGCTCGATCTCGGCGCTCGAGGCCTGGCTTGCCAGCGTCCGCTGCCAGATGAGCTTGTAGAGCTTGGCAGCGTCCGCTTCGAGATAGCGGGCCACCTTGTCGGGCTCCTTGGTGAAGTCGGTCGGCCTGATGGCCTCGTGAGCTTCCTGCGCGTTCTTGGCCTTGGCCTCGTATTGGCGCGGCGAGGCGGGCACGTAGCGATCGCCATAGAGCTTGGTGACGAGGCGGCGGACGGCCGCGACCGCTTCCGGCACGATCTGCACGCCGTCGGTCCGCATATAGGTGATGAGGCCTTCGGCCTCGCCACCCATCTCGACGCCCTCGTAAAGCCGCTGCGCGAGTTGCATGGTCTGGCGCGGCGAGAAGCCGAGCTTGCGCGATGCCTCCTGCTGGAGGGTCGAGGTGGTGAAGGGGGCCGCGGGGTGACGTCGCTGCGCCTTGCTTTCGATGCTGGAGACCTGGAAGCGTCCGCTTTCGAGCGCAGCCTTCAGGCGCTCGGCGGTCGCCTGATCGGCGACGTCGAACTTCTCGAGCTTCTTGCCGTCGGCCGCGACGAGCCTCGCCTGGAAGGTCTCGTTCTTGACCGTGGCAAGCTCGGCCAGGATCGACCAATATTCCTGCGTCTTGAATCGCTCGATCTCCAGCTCGCGGTCGCAGACGAGGCGGAGCGCGACCGACTGCACCCGGCCGGCCGAACGCGCGCCTGGCAGCTTCCGCCAGAGCACGGGGGACAGCGTGAAGCCCACGAGATAGTCGAGCGCCCGGCGGGCGAGATAGGCATTGACCAGGGGACCGTCGATGGCGCGGGGATGCCGCATGGCTTCGAGCACGGCCTCTTTGGTGACGGCATTGAAGACGACGCGCTCCACCGGGATGCCTACGAGCGCCTTCTTGCGGTCGAGCACCTGGAGGACATGCCAGGAGATGGCCTCGCCCTCGCGGTCGGGGTCGGTGGCAAGGATCAGCTTGCTCGCGCCCTTCATGGCTTTGACGATCTCGTCAAGCCGTTTGGCGGCCTTGGGCTCCACGTCCCAATGCATCTCGAAGTCCTTGTCCGGCTCGACCGAGCCGTTCTTGGAGGGCAGGTCGCGCACATGGCCGTAGGACGCCAGGACCTTGTATCCGGGCCCGAGATATTTGTTGACGGTCTTGGCCTTGGCTGGCGATTCGACGATGACGATGTTCATTGAGACGTTCCTAGCCGCGCAAATTGCGTCAGGCTGAGGGCGTGGGACCGGATGGACCCCGCCTTACGCGGCGGAAAATGGTGTGTTGACCCGCCTCTGTCAAATTTGGTTGAAGCCGATTGACAACTTCTAAGTGTGTATACTTAACTAAAACAACCGCAGGCTGTTAGGCCGGAAGGTGTCTTTGGAGGGCGTCCGCGGGCGAAAATCAACGTTTCGGCGCGGTGCTGGGGTCCAATCGGCGCGAAAACAAGGCAATACGAAATGGCAGGGACCCGCGCCCAGCCTCCAGCAGGCGGTGCCAGCCCATCGAACCATGGGCCTGAGC
>Ga0315286_10007123_pt1 | contig 10914 bp, 8 predicted proteins | sample YL17G10_0_MG_FD_205038 | JGI IMG/M metagenome (GOLD analysis project Ga0315286, IMG submission 205038) | Sediment microbial communities from Yellowstone Lake, YNP, Wyoming, USA - YL17G10_0 | ecosystem: Environmental > Aquatic > Freshwater > Lake > Sediment | place: USA: Wyoming | collected...
TCCAGGTCGCCGGCGATCTTGCCGATGACCGCGTCGGTCTCCCTGAACTTGTTCTCGTCGACCAGAGTGTCGTAGATGCGGTCGATGAACATCTCGCGCAGTTTCAGGTCATCGATCCTCGGCGAGCATTTCCAATGTGAGTAGCCACGGGCTTGATAGAAGTCCTGGTATGGGATCGCGCCGATGGTGACGATGGCGTCAACGATACCATAGCGCACCATGTCCGCGATCACCTTGCGCAGGCCAGCCGCGACCAGAGGCCCGGCCAGACCGAGAACGATCGTCGGGCGGGATTCGTCCTTCAGAGCGTTCTCGTACGCCATCGCACAGGTGGCCAGAGCTCTGCTTTGGACCGAGCTGTCTTTATAGGCATCGACCAGGTCGGCGACCGTCGATATCTTGTCGAAATCGATGGCCTTGACCTTTTCTTTCAGGACGTCGGACTTCTTTACCATAATAACAACTAGAGGTAACAGGAACTAATATTTTCAATTTTCTCGCGAAATCGAACGAGAATCGGGTCAATGCTCGTTCTCTAAGCTTTTTCGGGGGCACTCTTCGGGCGGCTGCAGATCGCGTATTGGTCGCCATCGAAAAAAACGTCCAACTCGGGGTTCTCGGCCTGGATCTCCTGTATCTTCTTGAGGACCTCCCTTAGGGTGAGATCGCTGCTTCGGTCTATTCTAACGTGAACCCTGGTCTCCATTTTTTGCCTCTGGCCCAGACACTTAGTAAGGCTATTTCTGCGATATATAACCTTTTTCTATGACCGGGACTTGTCTAAATCGCACTACTAGCTCGATGCGAAGTCATTGAATTGCGCGTAATCACCTATTATTATCAAATTGCGACTCCAGACTAAGACCAGAATCGATTCGGAGGCCGAAATAATAAAATATCCCCCCTGTCGTCGGAGATGACAATAGTGCGATAAAAACGCAGGTGTTTGATTGGGTGGGAATCGCAGAGTGACCAACGGAAAATTCGATGGAACCGTCGCCCCATTGACGACCCTTCACGGTGACGCCGACCAGAATGGCACGGTGGCAGATTCCGATCCCAAGACCGATGATCTTAGAAAGTGGTTAACCGGCAAAGAGGAAAGCCTGCTCAGTTGGTTGAACGAGGATGAATCCAATAAGGATGCGCAGGGTACAGATTCCTTCATCGAAGTCGAAGAAGTGCTCCATGAGGACGCTGCAGAGCTGAAGAGCAAGGCGGAGCAATACGAAAGAGAGCTTGCCGAGCTGAAGTCGACCATACTCCTGCAGCTGCAGAAGCAGGGCGTGCCCATGGACATGGCCAGTTCCGACCTGGTTGGCAAGCTGCAAAGTTTATTCGATCACAATGTCACGTTGCGAATAGAGGTATCCCGGCTCATCAAGCTGAACGAGGAGATCAAGAAGGAGTACGAGGACGCCGTTTCCTCGATGCCAAAGGACCAAGCGGCTTTGCTCCAGAGGCAGCTCGAGCTGAAGGAACGAGAGAGCCTCTTGGAATCGAAGGAGAACAGATTCTCAAATCGGGTCCTGGAAGGGGACGACGATATCCAAAACGGTAACGGCGGGCACCTGGAGGAGAAGTTCCAGGCCGAACTTCGCGATAAGGAATCCGAGTTCCGAGAGAAGGACAAGGATTACCGGGCGAAGGTGGAATACCTTGCCGAGGAACTGAAGCGGAAAAGCCTGGAACTGAAGCAGAAGGAGGAGGAACTGGCGTTAGCGAGAATGTCATCCAAGGACGGCTCCCAGGAACTGGACCAGAAGCTTCACGAGATCCAGATCAAAGAGAAGAGCATGCTGTTCATGGAAGAGGAGCTTTCCCGACTGAAGATCGAAGTGCGGGAACGCGACGACGAGCTCAAGAAGATAAAAGAGGTCGTCGGTTACAAGGAAAAGGAACTGCTGAGACGTGAAGAGGACCTTGACTACCGTGAGAAGTTGCTCACTGGTGAAAGGGACAAGGTCGATGAGGCCAAGCGTGAAGCAGCGGTCGGGATAGAAGAAGTCGAGCTTAAGAAACGCATTGAATTCCTGAAGGAAGAGGTCGCACATAAGGAAGAGGAGCTCATCGCGAAAGAGCGGTTCCTCAATTCCAAGTCGGAAGAGCTGAGGCTGAGGGAGCAGGGCATCATCGGTGACGAGATCCAGCAGAAGGAAGAAGAGAGAGCGATGGAGTTCACCGTGGCCAAGGTGAAGACCGGGAGCGCGCGATTAGACGACCTGTTGCTCGGAGGCATACCGTTCGGTTCGAACGTGCTGGTCCACGGCCCGCCATTCATCGGCAAGGAGGCCATGATCGGCCAATTCGTTGCCGACGGCCTGAAGAAGGGAGTCCCTTGCATCTGGGTCATTACCGATAAGACGCCCAAGGACATCCGCGACGAGATGCGCAACATCGTCTCCGGTTATGAGGAGTACGAGAAGTTGGGCCTGGTGCACTATGTCGATACCTATTCCCGAGCGATGGGCGAGGTCACCAACGACCCCTATACCACTTACATCGATGAGCCGACCGACCATGATAAGATAATGCAGGCCACCGAGCACGTCGCCAACGACTACAAGACCAAGCACAAGTACTACCGTCTGGCATTCCGCTCGCTGTCCACGTTGATCGCCTACTCCGACCCGAACACCGCCTTCCGTTTCCTCAGCCCCTTCTGCGGGCGCCGCAAGCGTGACGGTGCCGTCTCGATGTACTCAATCGAGAAGGGCGTCCATGGCGAGCAGGAGATCCAGATGCTGGGATCGATCATGGATGGCATGATCGACTTCAAACTGGACCAATTGAAGAGCCTGTTCTCGGTCCAAGGTATCTGCGAGGTGCAGTCCCGTTCGTATATACGATATACGGTCGGCAAGCACGGCCTGAACATCGGGTCGTTCTCACTGGACCATATCAGGTGAGCGTTGCTTCTCGGGCATCAATCTGTCCTGATGCACAAATTATTAGGGAGGAGGGTTCGACCCAGAAACCTGGTCGATCTTTGATGATGAGCTGGATTTAAGCGACTTCCATGCCGCTCGAGGCAGAACTGGCCTTCTTCTGCTGCTGGATGTTGATACGCGGGAATGGTACAGGAGGAGGGAGGCGTATGTCCCTGGCCACGAGCATCGCCGTGGGTATGCAGTTCGGCACCACCGTATTATGCACCAGGTTCGCGACATCGGCTGGCATGGAGCCGGTCTTGGTCCATTCGTCTATGACTGGACCGACCTCTCCGACTAAGACTAGCTGCCCCTCGATCTTGATGTAGCCCATGCCAACATAGTTCGTGGTGAAACGAAAATCGATCATAGCGTTGTCATCTGAGATCTTATTGATCTGGATCACGCTGGAGTTGTGGTCCACTCGGATGTTGTTGAGCTTCTCACCCTGTTTTGAGAACCTCTTTGCTTCGATGACGCTGATCTCGAATCCCTGGATTTGCATCTTGCTTGCCCATTCCCTAATCAGGCCCATCGATTATAGAAGTTTGCCGATGTACTTTAGAAAAAGGTGATGGTGCCGCAGGCCGGGCTCGAACCAGCGACTTCAAGATTTCAGCTCCCCTTCGATGAGGGAACTTCAGTCTTGCACTCTCCCAAACTGAGTTACTGCGGCGCGCCTATCGGAAAAAGGGGAAGGCCGTTATATACTTGCCGACAACCAATCTGGCCACCTTCACTAGGTGCCTTTGTGCAAAGCTGTGGCGTTGAAAAGACCGTGAGGATGCCAACTTAACCTGTAAGTTGTTCTTCTTTCGGTCCTGACCTAAGAACCCTTAAGAGATTTGAAGCCGTTGAAAGTGAGGGGTTTTTTACACGAGATTCCCTGCTTCAAGCAGAGAGGCGCCGGACGCCTCGTTGGCATTGTTCGGTCCGGGAATATTATCCAAGCGATGAATCATTATTTCGCATTTAGCCAGTCATGTCAATACAATTAAATACTAACTTTGTGCTCATTTTAGTCGGCTGGGGGACTGGTCTAGGATGCAAACTCGCCCCAATAGTACTAAATCAAGCAATCGTCAGAATGGCCGCTTTCTGAAGCGCAAGCGTGATGAAGAAGGCGTAGCTTCGACCGTGGGAACTATCATGGCGTTGCTGGTCTTCCTGACTTTCCTCACCCTATTCACGAACAGCTATGTTCCGGTTTGGATGATCGACAACGAACGCAGCCACATGAACCAAGCGATGGACCAATTCGGCGGAATAAAGGGAAAGGTGGACGACCTCGTTGTCATGGCGCAAGTGACCGGGCGAACAGACCTCAACATGTATGGACCTGTGACCCTGGGAGCCAACGGCATTCCAGTGTTCGCCTCTCCCACCGCTGGAGAGCTGATCTATTCACCATATGGATTGGGCAATAGTTCTGTCAGACTCAACTTCACTTACGCACTACCTACCAATCCGATCAAACACCCAGGTATCAATGACATGAGCGGTGGCATGATCCAACTCTACGCCCCCAACCGCTATTATGTCCAACAATGGGTCGCTTATGAAAATGGAGCGATACTCGTCAAACAATTGGATGGTCAGATCATAAGAGGCGTTCCGAGCTTGGACATCCAAAAACAGGCAATTACCTCTCGCATGAACGTATCGTGGACCCAGATCGCACTAATCGGCATCAATTCCACCCTAGCGGGAACGTCGACCGCCGGGGTCAACATCGACATGATATACTTGGATAGCCAGTCTTATGACAATGGCAGCAAGGTAATGCCCGTGACGCTGACGTTCAAGACCCTATACAGGCAGGCCTGGTTCAACTATCTCACAACATATCTCGACGGGGTCACCAATATCAACAACACTGGTCCAACCAAAGATTACTCTATTACTCAGGATGCTAGCAAGAACACGGTCACGTTGGTCTTGTATAACGTCGGATTCTTCAACTACAACAAGGCGATAATGCAAATGACGGTTAATCTGGCCTGAGGAGGATGATGAGGTGAAAGGAATCAAGAAGGACAAGGGGGCTGGCTCATCTCAGGCAGACGAAAAGGCAGCCAGCAGCGGTGATGAGTTCCAGCCAAGCGGCAAGGTCACCGATAAAGTACGAGACTCGTACATGAAGGCGCTCCGGCGCATCTCTAGAAAGCGCGCTACCATAGTTCGCCTTCCAATAGGGGAGCTCCAACAGCGGATCGAGTGGTCCAGGGGTCGCGGCTCCGGGATCACCGAGATACCGAAGATCACCGACCCGAACATCGAAGTGATAGATCTCTACCCAGTATATGAGCCATATAGCTTCATCCGAGTCACGTTCAACAGTGAGAACTCTGAGTATCGGGTCGAGCCGATCGAGCCAAAATTGGATGAGAAAGAGACCAAGCTTCTGGCTCTGGTCAAGGACACGCTCCAACGCACCCTAGGATACGAGTGGGAGAAACTGACCCAGTTCGACAAGGACAAGTACCTGAGCCAGGCGGTCGACTCGTTCTTCGAGACCAGGGGCATGCACATCGATGTCATCACCAAGAAGAAGATCGGTTATTACATCATCCGCGATTTCGTTGGATATGGCGTAATCGACTCGTTCATGCGCGATGAGAACGTGGAGGACATCAGTTGCGATGGCGTGAACGTCCCGATCTTCCTCTTCCATCGCAAGTACGAGAGCATCCGCAGCGAGCTCAGGTTCGAGACGGAGGACCTGCTCAATTCGTTCGTGGTCTCTTTGGCACAGAGATGCAGCAAGCAGATCTCGGTTTCCAATCCGATCCTCGATGGTACGACGCCAGAAGGTCACCGCGTCCAGGCGACTTACTCGCGCGAGGTCACCACCCGAGGCGGCACGTTCACCATCCGACGATTCAAGGAAAAGCCGTTCACACCGGTCGACATGATCAAGTACGGAACGGCCAGCCCGGAGATGATCGCCTACTTCTGGTTGGGAGTGGAGCATGGCGAGTCCATGATCATCTGCGGTGGTACCGCTTCCGGAAAGACCGCCACCCTCAATTCCATCGCCCTTTTCATCCCTCCTGGCGCGAAGATCGTCACCATGGAGGATACTCGAGAGATCAACCTTCCGCACGATAACTGGATACCGGGCACGACCCGTTCCGGGGTGGGCGAGAAGGAGGCCAACGGCAAGTCGCCTGGCGAGATCGACATGTTCGATCTTGTGCGAGCGGCGCTGAGACAGAGGCCGAACTACATCATCGTCGGTGAGGTCAGAGGCAAGGAGACCTACATCATGTTCCAGGCCATGGCTACCGGCCATACCACTTACTCGACCATGCACGCCGACTCGGTCAAGAGCATGGTCAATCGTCTAGAGAACCCTCCAATCAATTGCCCGAGGATACTATTGACCGCGCTGCGCAACGTCATCATCCAAACGCACGTGAGGGTGGGCACGGAACTGGTCCGAAGGATGAAGCAGGTCATCGAGATCGTCGGTTTCGAGCCGGAGACCAACGAGCTGATCACCAACACCGTGTACGAGTGGGACCAGGCGACGGATAAGTTCCTCTACAAAGGCCATTCGTTCCTGTTCGACAAGATCATGGAGATGAAATCTCTGACGCACGAGCAGATGATGTCGGAATACAACCGGCGAGTGGACATCGTGCGCTACATGGTCTACAAGGACATGACCGATCACCGCAAGATCTGGTCCTTGATCAACGCCTATTACAAGGAATCGGAGAAGACCATCGCCCGAGTGCGCAAAGAAATGGAAGAGGGAGGTTTGGAAGTTGGCGCCTGAGGTCTCAGACATCTTCGCTCGTATGGAGAGCACGAAGAAAGCATACCTGAACACCAAGACGTCCGAGGACGCCAGCAAGTTCGGTCCACATTTGGTGATGTTGCCTGACGGTGCCGTTCCGGACTATGTTAAATTAACCAAGTACCAGGAGTTCTGCTGGAGGACCGTTGGCAAGATGGCCAAGTTGCGAGCCAAGCCCAGCCCCAAGCTGGAGCTCAGCCTCTTGCAGGCGCACATGCGGATGCGGCCTGAGGAGTTCGTGGCGTATGTATGGATGACCACCATCCTGGTGTTGATTATAGCGGCGGTCGTCGCTGTAACCATGGGCAGTGTGTTCATCGCCTTATTGGGCATCAATGCAGCCACAGTGCTGATATTCCTAATCCTGATCATCGTAATCCCGCCCATTTTCTCTTATATGATCCTTAATTCGACCCCGGGTAGTAAAGCGAAGAGGCGCGGACGTGACATGGATAAGCGCATCGGGCCTTCCATGAGCTTCATCTCCGCCATGGCCTCGGCAGATGTGAACGTCGATGTCATCTTCAAAGAGCTTTCCCGCCAGAAGATCTATGGTGAGATAGCCAGCGAGGCGGAATGGATCACCAGGGACACGGAACTTCTTGGCATTGATATTCTCACAGCGGTCAGCAAGGCGTCCCAACGCACCCCTTCCCAGAAACTGCAGGAGTTCCTGCAGGGAGTGGTCACCACCTCGACATCAGGTGGTCAGCTCAAGCCATACTTCCTGCAGAAGGCCGAGCAGTTCGAGAAGGAGGCGAAGTTGGATATGCGTGCGCAGCTGGAATCCCTAGGGCTTCTGGCCGAATCCTTCGTCACGGTCGTGGTCGCTTTCCCGCTCTTCCTGGTGGTCATCATGGCCATCATGGCGATCGTCCCCGGTGGGGGAGGAAGCTCGAGCTTCACCGTGCTGCTGCTCTGGCTTGTCGTAGTACTGATGATACCCATCTCCCAGTTCGGTTTCATATTCTCCATATGGAACTCGACCAAGGAGTCATCCGTCTGAGGTGTTCAGAATGGCGAAAGAAGAACAGTTGAGTTTGAAGGAACTGGGTAGGACCAAGAAGGACCACAGCCGGCTCCTATTGATGGTCGGAGTTGGGGTCGGTGCCATTCTCTTCGCTATCGGCGCCATCGACGCCATCGGTGGATTGGACACCCCGTTGGAGTGGATCGATTACGTCGCATTGGGCCTGATGGCCATTTGCGGGCCGTATGGCTTCTACACCTCGTTCAAATTCCGCAAGATCAAGGAGATCGAGAACAGGCTCCCTGACTTCCTGCGCGATGTGGCCGAGGCCGGCCGTTTCGGCATGACGTTGGCCGAGGCGGTCAAGGTCGCCTCCCGGGGTCGCTACGGCGGCCTGACGCCCGAGATTCGCCGCATGGCTGCCCAGATCGGCTGGGGAGTGCCGGCGGCCGAGGCAATGAGGTTGTTCTCGGAGCGTGTAGACACCCCGCTGGTCAAGAGGATGATGTCGATCATCATCAAGGCCAATGATGCCGGGGGCAACGTCGCCGACGTGCTCACGATGGTCGCGCACGACGCCCGCGAGACCATGCTGAGCCAGGACGAGCGCAAGATCGCCATGGCCACCTACACCGTCGTCATCTACGTCTCATTCATGGTGTTCATCGCCACCATCTTCATCCTCAACACCACCTTCCTTCCGAAGATGGCAGAGGCTGGAAAGCAGGTGGCCGCAGGGGCCGAAGCAGCCCACATCACCAACATGCCAGCGACCATCAAGATCGATGTAATTCCCTCGGTTCAGCTCATATTCGTCGTTAGCGTGGTGATACACGCCTTCGGCGATGGAATTCTTGCCGGAGTGCTGCAGGATGGGCGCATCCAGAACGGCATGCGTCATAGCTTCATCATGCTGTTGATCGGCCTGCTCGGTACACGCGTACTTGGAGGCTGAGACATGGCTGTAAGCGGCGAAAGGGAAGCCATCGACCGGGAGATGGGGAAGCCTGAGATAGGGGAGAAGCGCTCCCGAGGCAACCTCAAAGCAAGCTACATGAAATTCCTTCTGAAGGTAAAGCATAAGCCGATGAAGGTCACGGTTCCGACCAAGGCAGCGGCGGTCGGCAGCACCGAGATCATCACCGAGATACCTAGGATAGCCGAGCCGAACGTGGACGAGGTCGAGATCAATGCCGTAACGGAGCCCTTTTCCTACGTCCGCATCAAGTACGATAATGTCGCCTCGGAGTACCTCTACGAGGTCATCGAGCCGCTGCTCTCCGATGACGAGCGTAATGTGCTCGGAGTCCTGAAGCAGGCGCTCATAATGACCTTGAACGTGGCCGAGCTCTCCACCGTGAAGGAGAGGGTGCACATACTTCAGCAGGCGACCGACGCATTGATGAAAGACCTGGGCGTCTCGCTGCATCCCATTTCAAAGGAGCGGATCGAGTACTACCTGAGGAGGGATTTCGTCGGTTACGGTGTCATCGACGTGATGATGACCGACCTAAACGTCGAGGACTGCTCCTGCGACGGTGTCGACATCCCATTGTTCATATTCCATCGTAAGTACGGGTCGATCCGCAGCAATATCCGCTTCGAGAAGGAGCTGGAGCTGGACTCTTTCGTCGTCTGGCTCGCCCAGAAGTGCGGTAAGCACATCTCGGTCGCAGATCCGTTGTTGGACGCGACCATCCCCGATGGTTCGAGGTTGAACGCCACCTTGGGCAAGCACGTGACCAAGCGCGGCTCGTCCTTCACCATCAGGCGGTTCAAGGAGAACCCTTTCACGCCGATCGACCTGCTCAAGTTCAAGACCATGAGCACGGACATGATGGCTTATCTGTGGACTGCGACCGAATACGGCAGCTCCATGCTGGTGTGCGGCGGTACCGCCTCCGGCAAGACCACCACGCTCAACGCCGTTCTCCTGTTCATACCGCCGCAGATGAAGATCGTCAGCATCGAGGACACGCGCGAGCTGAACCTGCCGCACGAGAACTGGATCCCCGCCCTGACCCGAGAGGGCTTCGGCGGCAAGAAATCGTCCTCCAGCGGGGGCATAGATATGTTCGATCTGCTCACCGCCGCGCTGAGGCAGAGGCCCCAGTACCTGATGGTCGGCGAGGTCCGCGGCAAGGAGGCCTACGTCGTCTTCCAGGCCATGGCTACCGGTAAGACCGCTTACTCGACGTTCCACGCAGAGGACGTGCAGGCGATGGTCCATAGGATGGAGAACGACCCGATCAACCTGCCCCGCGCCCTCATGACGGCGTTGGACATCGTCATGCTCCAAGCCCAGGTCAAGGTCGGCACGAAGATGACCCGGCGGGTCAAATCGCTCACCGAGATCGTCGGCATGGACCCAGAGACCGGAGAGCTCATCACCAATGCCGTCTACACCTGGAACCCGGCGGATGACACGTTCAACTACTCAGGCCACTCGTACGTGTACGAGAAGGTGCGCACCATCCGCAACTGGTCCCCGAGGGAGATGGAGCGAGAGGTCAAGCGCCGCGTCGATATCCTGGAGTACATGAAGAAGTCCGGCGTCGACAACTACCGAGCTGTCGCCAAGATGATCTCGGCGTACTACAAGGACCCGGAGAAGGTCGGGAAGGAAGTGCGCGAGAAGCTGCAGGAGATGGCGGTCTAGGCGCGGTCCTCTCAACGTTCCATCAATGTGGGTTTTCTCATCCCTTCGTTGACCAGCGGAGCTTTCGTTTGTCGGATTTGCGGCGGAAATGTGGAGAGATGTGAGTTCGACTTCATCATTCTCCGAGCATCGGTACTCTCACCTGAGGATGCTCAAGCGATTAGAGGAGGATGAACTGATTAAATCGGAGACGTGCCCCATTAAAGAATGTTGATTAGACAGAATGTGCTAGCTTCATTGGGAGATCGAGATAGAACGATGAGTCGAGATCTGATGATGGCGATGGTGGCGATCGTTGTTGTGATCGTGGTCCTAGCCGGAGGCGTGCTGTTGGTTGGCATCGGTTATGAACAAGAGGTCATTTATTCACCGGAAGTCGGGGATTACATCGAATGGAACGCCCAATATGAGCCCACTTCTACTATCCCACCCCTCTTCAACCATACATTGAGATATACCATCTTGGAGGTGACCGAAACGAATCTCGTGGTCGATGAATCGATTCGGAATCCTGAGCATCTTACTCTGGAAATGATCGCCCAAAACCAGA
>Ga0315286_10007124_pt1 | contig 10913 bp, 10 predicted proteins | sample YL17G10_0_MG_FD_205038 | JGI IMG/M metagenome (GOLD analysis project Ga0315286, IMG submission 205038) | Sediment microbial communities from Yellowstone Lake, YNP, Wyoming, USA - YL17G10_0 | ecosystem: Environmental > Aquatic > Freshwater > Lake > Sediment | place: USA: Wyoming | collected...
CGGCTTGTCCAGCAGGACATAGTCGAAAATGATCTTCAGCGGCCAGGGGGCAAGCAGTTCGCTCAGAGTGACACCGACAAGGCAGATGCCCGCGATGCACAAACTGCCTCGCACCTTCCATAGGTGGCCTCTGATAATTTCGCGAAATCGAGAAGAGCCAGGTGACGTCATTGAGTGAATCCTTGCGTTTGGCTATGAGATGTAAAAAATCTGACGTTGTCTCGCCTGGAGACGATCCTCACATAACTCCAGGATGTTCTCCGTAAAGGGGCGGCGATCTTCGAACAGCGTGCTGAGGTAGATGTGCCGCGCGAGCGTCAACGTCGCATATACCCGAACGGCGGCGCGCACGTCAGCTCCTGCTAGTTCCACGAAACGTTCCTCCAAGGCCTGCTCCAAACTCACGAGCGCCGACGGATTCCCGAACGTCCGGAGACTAAATTCCGTGATGTGTCCGATGAAGTTGCCGATATCGAGCGCAGGGTCGCCGACGCAATACAGGTCGAAGTCGATGAGATAGAGCTGATCGCGATCGACCAGAACCTGATCAGCGTAAAAATCGCGGTGAATTCCCCGTGGAATGGGGTTTCTTACGGTCGAAGCAAGGTGCGTGCATTCAGTGAGGAGATGCTCAAGACGTTGAGCCCACCTCTTTTCCGCGCACGCGACGAGTGTCAGCCGATCCCGCAACATATCCAGTTCATCGCTCATGGTATGAGTCTTGTCTGTCTGGACACCCGCATGGTGGAGCTTGTGGGCCGCCTCAGCGACGCGACGGACGAGAGGCTCCGCTGAAGGGGTGGTGAGGAGTTCGGTCAACATCTTGCCCGGGACCTTCTGTTGAACGGCCATTCTGTACTTTTGAATGACTCCGATGGGCTCGGGCACAAGGATTCCATCGTGGCTGGGCGATGAAAAACCCAGATTCCGGAGTGATTGGAGAAGACGCACTCCCCTGACGGGAGAATGTCTCGTCCGAACTTTCCCGATCAACTCCAGAGATGCAGGCTGCTGAGGCGGACGCGCCAGTTCCACGTCGTATTCGATGACGCACCGACGCCCCGGTTTGTGCCGAAGAACCGTGATTGCTCGCACTGTCATCGCGCCCTTGTCGCCGACCAGATGCGTCAACTCTGCAGAGAACTCCCGCTGGACGTCAGCAGGATCCAGCGCACCAGCAATATAGGGCATCGCGGGATCCTGGCTAAGCCCAAAAGGATCACTGACCGGACTCAGGCATGTGGCTGCTCGAAAGGTCATAAAGGCTTCCATCTCAGTTCGGCCTCGTATCGCTGAGTGAACGGGCCAGTTCGGTGACGCGCTCCGCATTGCGGTCCCACGTATAGTGTTCTAACACATCTTTCGCCGCCATCGCTCCCATGTACTGGCGCAGATTCTCATCCCTCAATAACCGATCGCATGCGCCGGCCAGATCATCGATATCCCCGGCGTCATACAGAAGGCCGGTCTCTCCGTGCCGTATCACCTCGACGAGTTGGCCCAATCGAGCTCCAACGACCGGCACCCCGCAGGCCATGTACTCGAAAAGTTTGAGCGGAGAAAAGTAGAAGGCATGATCGAGATTGGCATAGGGGGCCACTGCGACATCGAACAGCCGGATCAATTCGGGGATTTCCTCGTGAGGCACCGCGCCAGTGAAGACGACCCGGTCTCTGATTCCGAGACTCTTGAGGTCGTCCTCCATGGCGATTCGCATAGGGCCATCCCCGACAATGACCATCTGGAGTTGTGCATAGCGCTGGATCAGCCGATGCAGGAGGGGCGGCAAGGCTTTCAAATCGTGCCAAGGGCGGAGCCCCCCCACGAAACCAAGAATCGGCCCGTCATGCAATCCCCAGCGATGCCGAACCTGTTGAGGCGGAATCGCCGGATTGAACAGCCCGGGGTCGACGCCATTGGGCAAGACGCGGACACGGCCCGGATCCGCTCCCAGGGAAATCGCGTGGTCGCGCAGCTGGCTCGAGACGGCGAGCACCGCATCCGCCTGCGCGAGCGCCCAACTTTCTGCGGCCGTCGCCAGGTTTGTGAGACTCATCTGGCGGTAGGTTTCCTGTTCCTTCGTCAGAGGAGCATTGAGCTCGAGAATCAGGGGGACATTGAGTTGGCGTGCGACGAGAACCCCGGCAATTCCGAAGAGCGATGCACGCTCGTAGATGAAATCCGGCGGGTTGCTTCTCAATCGATGATGCAACTGCGCCATGACTTCCTGATTGTGCAGGATGTACCGCAACTCTTTTGGCAATGAATTGCTGGTTCCCACTGTCTGATTGAACGCCTCTACGGCAAGCAGAGTCGGCTCGTTGGCCTTCTCCGGAATGTGGATCACCGGAACCCCCAAGTTTGCCGGAAGTTCCCACGGCGATTTGTGTAAGACCGACGAAGCCACCGCGACGGAATGCCCGGCTCGTGCAAAGGCCGCCACGAGCTCCCGGATATGTACCGATGCTCCCTTTCCGCCCAAAATCGGAATGCCGGATGATTGATTCAGGTAGAGGATTTTCATGGATACTCCGAATAGCATGCCCGCTGCGTTATAAGACTCCCCTGTGCGTCAACAGTTTCATTCCCCTGCCGGTCCACCGCGAGCACGACTGACCGTAGAAGATTACGAGCCATGCGACACTCGGTTTATCTTCTCGCTCAAAGACTGACCGCTTAGACACTCTTCACTGGAATACAACATGTTTCTCACATGATCTTGCCATCGTGGCGCCTTGAGCCGAAAACGCTTACACGCCAGGCGAAGGTAGGTTAACGCTTCGTAAAGAGGAATCCTTTTCAGAATCGCCGAAGCGCCGGAGGCGAAATAGCCTTCGAGGACATTCTCGATCGACCGGAAGTCGTTGTACGCCAAATGAGTCTTCAGGTAGACGACGAGATTGCCGATGTCGAGGGCCGGGTCTCCCTTGGCAAAAAGGTCCCAGTCGATAATCCACACGCGGTCGTCTCCATAAAACAATTGTCGCAGGTGGAAATCTCTATGAATGGGGGAACACTCGACCTCGTGTTTCCATCCATCTTCTAGTTTGAACAGGGTCTGCATGATCCCCTCGACCATTCCACGAAATTCAGGAAGTTGCTCAGCCAGCTCGAGGGGATGCGGATGCATAAGGTCAGACAGATGGTGGGAGACGGAGGTGGTTCTCCCGATCGCAAGTTTGAGGGAGTGGAGACTCGCCATGGCGCTTCCGGCACGTCTCATGTGCTGGTCGAAGTCCCCGCGATCAACCAGCTCCTTGTAAGGAACACCGTTCACTCGCTCTTGGATCAAGAACCGTAGATGGGGATCGTAGAACAGGGCGCGAGGGACGGCAAAGGGAGCATGCAACGTGCGTTGAGATAACACATCCCACAGTTCACCCATGGTTTGAAAAGCATGATGCCCGGTGTGGTCCTCGTAAAACTTACCGATCAGCGTCTCATATGGATCGCTCACCACCGGAGCATCCGCATGATACAGCGCGTACCGGACGACACGGCGTCCGTGGACGGATTGCTCCAGAACCGTGGATTCGACGCGCGGCCTGTTGCCGCCGCTCGGCTGAATATATTCCAAGAGGGCTTCCGCCCCTTGTGCCACGTTCGTAATCATCAGGCGACCAGCTCCAGGATTTTTTCTGCCGCAGCCCGATTACCCAACACCATTTGCTCGGCGGTATACTTCTTCTTGATTTCCGTCAAGCCGGACGGTGAACCGGCCAGTTCCAAGATCTTCTGAGAAATTGGCGCGGGAGACCGATCTGTATAGACAACCGCCAGTCCTCTCCGTTCCAACTCTCTCACCCGTGCTTCTTGATCGTCGTAATGCTTCGCGGTCGGCAAGAAGATGGCCGGCGTCTTGGCGAGGCGGATCTCATGGACCGTGTTGTAGCCCCCTTCGGAAATCACAAGGCTCGAGATGGCAATCAGGTTTCCTATTTCCGGCTCATAGGGGATGACGGTCATGCCGTCGAGTGCGCGTATGGATTGTTCAAATTTCGGACCTTGAATCACCAAATGTCTTAGATTCGGCATCCGGGGATGGATGACTTCATGGATTTCTGAAATCGCGGAAAAAAACGCCGGCGCGGTATTGGCGAACCCGCCACCGCCTACGGTCGAGAGCAGCAGAAAATCCCCGTCACGGATACCGTATTTCTCTCTCAATCTGTTCTGGACCATGCTATCCAAGTCTCGGACAATGGGGCCCACATACGAGATTCTGTCGTGAAGGAAGGGAGGGACTTCCCAGCCGAACTCCGCTTGCGTATGAGGCACCACGATCAGATCGATCTGCGGTAACAGCGGATTCTCAAAGATCTCTCGCTGCTTCGCTTCATCGCATTGTCTCATGACATACGCGTACCGGGCTGCGTTTCCCAAATGTTCGGAAGCCGGATTCTTCGGAAGGATCGTATCGTAAATGATGACATGGGGAGCGAAACGACGGACCACCGGAGCCCAATTCGAAAGCCAGAGGGAATCACTTGCCACGTGGCAGCCGAAATGGCCGTTCAAGAACCCGTCTGGCGGGGAACATTTCATGTAAAACAGGATATCCGAGGAGGGCGCCAAGGCGCGGATCTCCTTGGCGATATTGAGCCCTCGCATGAGGTGCCCAAGTCCCCGCCGGTTGTGAATTTGAAACAAGAATTTGGGCTGCATAAACACTAAAAGTCCCCTCCTTTTTCACTCTTGAACCGATCCGTGAGGTCCTGGATGCGGCGGATCGTGCGTTCAAAGGCGACGGGGTGGTAGAGATCTCTTTGGAGAGTCCTGGCCAGGTAATGGATCTCCATGACAATCTGATACCAAAGAAGTCTCTTCCAATTCATGACCTCTTTCGAGTGTTCCTGGTATCCGCGCAGGTATGAAGCACTCGCCTGCTCTAGGAGCGTCTCGGCACTCTGCGACGGATCGCGAAAGGCCTGAAGAAAAAAAGGAACGTTATGCTTCAGAAACGCGAGCAACCTCGCGATTTCCCGATACCGATCGCCAGACCGGCATCCGTCGAAATCAATGACGGACCACTGTCCTCTCTCCGTCAACACTTGATTACAACCGAAGTCGCCATGACAAAACGTAAAGGCGTGACGGTCGATCGTCGGAAGGTTCTTTGCGAGGACTGCTTGAACATCACCAAGAAAGGGCGCCATTTCCGGGCAGAGATAAGCAATCAGCTCCACACGCCGTTTGAGTTCTTTCAGAAGCGAATCGAACTGCCATTGGGGAACGCCGGGGACATGTAATTGGTGGATCTCACGATGAATCGCGCCGACAGCAAAGAGCAGATCCTCAAAGTTGTCATCCTTGATGACATGCGCAAGGTTTTGCCCATTGAGGTGGGCCTGGAAGAAGACGCCGTACTTTTCGTCCATACCCAAAGGGGCTGTGACGGTGAAGAGCGATTGCTGTTGATTTGCCGTGGCTGACACACGGCTCAATTTGTCATACGTGTCATTGATTTCCGACTGGCGGACAAATTTGCCAACTCGGAATTTACCCGTTTCTCCGGGATCGGAGATCCGGTAGGTCAGGCGTCTTCGGGGAACGTATCGAAGGACTGTAAAGTCCTGGGCCTTGGGGCCACCGTTGTTGCCGCAGAGTTGTTCAAAGTAGGCCGACATGGTTGGCAGGTAGGGGTCTTGCGGAAATTCATATATGTCCAAGCGGTCTTCATTGGCCCTGTAGAACATGGTGAGGGCTCGATCAGTAACGGGCCTTCCCTCAGCGTGTGATTGGAATAAGAAATAGAACCACTTGAAATCGCATCTCTTCTCCGGAGTACGGTGACACTTCAAGAGCGTACGTATAGTTAGGGCCTCTCCGTCGGGGGCCAGGCGGCGAATCGCCCGGGAGCAGGGCTCGGCGTTTATGAGCGCTCTCGCTCTCTCGACGTGGGCATGAAAAGGATGCCCGGCCTTCACAAAGGAGAACGGGTTGTCTATGGCTGCTAGCGTATTCATATGATTGAGTTCCTCGCGCTCATGATGTCAGAAAGTATTCCTTCAACCGGCTCACGTTCGTGGTCACGTCAAAGTCCTGCCGGACTTTGGCAAGAGCTGCCGCACTCAACCTGGTCCGTCGGGATTCGGATCCCAACAGTTCTTGAATGGTTTTCGCCAGCTCACGAGAATCTTTTTCCTCCACCAGGCAGCCTGTCTTCCCATGCTCGATGATCTCCGGAATCCCCGTGACTCTGGTCGAGATGACCGGCGTTCCCAGTGCCATGGCTTCGAGTAACACGGTCGGAAGTCCGTCTCGGTCCCCATTGTCGTCGACGATGCAGGGTAGGACAAAGACCGTAGCCCTTTGGATCAATTTCTTCACTTCCGCTTGGGTTTTCACGCCCAGAAGAGTGATGTCCTTGTCTAGGAAATGTTGTCTGATCTGGGCCTCCAAATTGTGCCGCTCGTCCCCTTCTCCAATTATGGCGCAGTGAAATGGAACGCCCTGCTCCTTGAGGAGCAGGCAAGCTTCCAGGAGATACTGGAAGCCTTTCTTGGGGACCAGGCGTCCAACGCTGACGATCAAGTTGGGTTCTTTTTCTGATGGCTCAGCCTGAAATTGATCGAGGTCGATCCCGTTGTAGAGACGAATGACAGTGCCGGACATCCGCTGGTCGTGAAGCACGTCCTCAAGAAATCTCTTGTTATAGTCGCTCACGGTGATGACGAACTTGGCACCCGCTATCTTCTCAGCCAGTCCTCGTGGATCCACCTTTTGGTGATAGATGTCTTTCGCGTGCGCGGTAAAGCTGTACGGAATGCCCGTCATCCGACTCACATAAGAGGCTGCGGTTGCGGCCCACGAGGCGAAATGGGCATGAATGTGCTGGATGCCCAGGGTTTTGAGATAGGGACTAATCAGACCGGCTTGGATCATGGTCGCATGCTCATCTGCAGTGAGCTCTCCGCGTAAAGAGTCTTTATCCAATGTGGTTGCCTCGGCCCCGTAAGTGGCAAATGCCCGGGCAGACCAGGCGCTTGCGCCAAGATCGGATGACGACGGAAGGTAGCAAATCGGGGCCTGCAAAGCCTTCACCTTCTCGTGAACGACGGTCAGACCGGAGTCTTTCTTGGCCACGATGGTGATAGGGAGGCCTTGCCGTTGCAGTTCAACCATTTCGTTGACGAGAAAGGTTTCCGAAATAGTTGGATACTTTTTCAGGATATAGCAGATGCGGGCGGGGTGAGATGGTCCACCCGCTCCCTGTCGAATGCATTCTTGTTGTCCTTGCACGTGTTTCATCGTGGTCAGTGGAATATGCGCCGGGACTGGGCCGTATCATACTTTCCGCTCAACATCATCGACAGACAGCCTGTGAGTGTGGGGAGCGCGGCCATTTCCAGCGAGGGACGATCAACTAGGTCGGAATCGAGTTCCGCGAGAATGCTCTTCATCAACTTCTGCGGTGTCAGTGTGTCCGGATGAATGGCCGTGAGAAGACCCAGGCGGGCCATGCGTTCGGCTCGTATCCATTGTTCCTCTACCGGCCTGACACGGGGAACGATGATCGCGCGTTTCTTGAGACTCAGAATCTCGGACACCGTGCCGTAGCCTCCCATTGCGACGACCAGATCGGAGGCGTTCATGTAGCTCATGAGGTCATTCGTGAACTCCACCACCTTGACACGCGGATATCGAAAGGCACATTGATCGATGAGGTCCCGCTGAGTCTCCGACATCTCCGGACCGGTGACGATGAGACTGTGGATGCGCGCGTCGGCCGGCAGGTATTGGAGGCCCGCCGAATAGGATTGCAGAAGGGAATGCCCGTCTTCTCCGCCACCGACCGTGACCAGGACGAGTCGCTCATCGCTCTCGACCTGGAGCGTTCTTCTGATCTCGCCTCGATCCCTGAGGATCGCCTGTGGCTGGAGATATCCGCAGTGTTCAACTTTTTCCGAAACTGAGATCGGGAACTCGTACTCGATTCGCGCGTCGAAGATTTCCGTTGTGCCCAGGATGAGCACGAGGTCGTACAGAGAATCAATCATCTCGTGATAGCCGTTCTCCTTCCACGCTTTCGCGGTCGTTGCCGGCGCGTCGAGGATATCCCGGAGGAGGAGGATTCGCTTGGTTCTGGGAAGAGTGGCTTTCACCATATCAAGTGTCTCTTTCAATTCGTTCTTGATGCCGTAGGGCTTCTTGTCGATGAGCATGATGTCCGGCCTAAAACTAAGCACCGCCGACCGGATCAAATCCGATCTCAGTCGCATGATATCGAGTATTGTCCAGTCGAGGTATTTCACCGAGTACTCTTCGCGTTGGGTTCGACTGAGACAGGGCAGCTTGACGTAATCCAGACGCTTCGGCATTCGGAAGCTCTGGATCATCGGCGATCCGGTGACGAGGAGAATCGACAAGTCGGGAATCGCGTTGAGCAGATAGCTGGAGATCGACAAGATCATGCGGATATTCCCGAGACCATACGTGTCGTGGGAATAGATGAGTACACGCTTCATAGGGCACCTCTCATGAATAGGGCTCCTCTCAAAGGCCAAAACGAGATCCTGGCGAATACCGATGGACCGTCAATCTCCCGTGCGGGGGCGGCAGCCCAACGTTGCGGTTCAAAGACTACTGCCCACTCTCCGGAACGTGGTGCGTGATCAAGAGACATAAGGGCGCACTGTCTTTGTCTGTTCATTCGTCTGGCCATTCGTCTGGCCATTCGTCTGGCCATTCGGGTAATGCACCTGTGGCGTTCGGAGTCGACTCAGAGCGGGATACTCCGTCGCCTCCATGCCGAACAGAATTGAGACCCAAGATCTCAGCCGATCATGGCCATCAATCTCCACATGGTTCGCGGAAGGCGACTTTAGCAGCGCATCGCCGTTCAACTTCGCCAGGACCATCTTAGCCAGGGCCTGCGGTTCGAGGTCGTCCGGGTGCACCACCGTGAACTGCCCGAACGAGGCAAGACGCTCGGCCCGAATCATCTGTTCCCGAAACGGTTTCAGGCGGGGCACCACGATCGCCTGTTTCTTTAGGGACATCAGTTCGGAGATGGTGTTGTATCCGCACATGCAGACGATGAGATCAGCCGCTGCCATGTAGGACGTCAGGTCATCCGTGAACTCCATGAGGCTGACCTCATCGCATCCCGCGGCGAGCTCGTGGAGAGATTGTCGTAGGGGCTGGGGCATGTCGGGGCCCGTCACAAGGAGACTTCTGACCCGCATCTTCTCCGGCAGACCCTTGATTCCCTCGATATAGGTGTTCAGTAAGTCATATCCGTCCTCTCCACAACCGGCCGTCACGAGGACCAGCCGTTCCTTCTCCTTGATCCGCAGTTCGGCCCTCACTTCATCCGGCGTTCTTGGCGCCGGTTGCCGGTACAGATACCCGCAATAGCGGACCTTCTCCGCGACCGTCGCGGAGAGCCGATACTCGGTTCGGAGGTCGTAGATGCCCGCGGATCCGAGGACCAGCACGGTATCGTAGAGGGCCGCAATCGCGTCAAAGTACTCGTTGACCGTCCAACCGGGGCGCATGGCGTCCGACTCGTCTGGAATATCTCGAAGCATCAGGGCAATCTTTGCGCTCGGGTTCATCAGCTTGTAATCGTGGAGGGGCAGCGCCAGTTCATTGTTGATCCCATAGGGCTTCTTATCGACCAAAATCAAATCGGGCATGAAACAATGGAGCGCGGCGTCGATCATCTCCGACCTCGTTCGAGAGACGCTCATGACGTCGAGATTTGGAAACCGTGACGCGTAGCCATCCCCCTCGGTCCGGCGAAGATGAGGCAGCTTGACGTAATCCAGCCGATGACGGCCGCGGAACGACTGCACCATCGGCGATCCCGAGACCAGGAGGATGGACAGATCATCGAAAGTATCGAGCAGATAGTTCGCGATGGCGAATACCCGCCGGTGGTTCTCGAGTCTGTAGGTGTTGTGGGAATAGATGAGGAGGCTCTTCATCCCGGCTCCTTTATCCTGTAGGGATTACAGGGTCCGCACATGGTGAAATCGAAACATCCGTCATGCTCTCTTCCTGGTGAGTCCATGCTCATGGCTCATCAGGACGAGATACGTGGGAAAATGCACACGCAAGGTTTGCCCTTCTCCCGGGTACAGGGTCATTCCGCATGAAAGCTCCGTAGGGAATCCGACGACGCCTCAGATCCATAGATTTTCTTGATCGTCGCCAAGAGATTTTCAAATGGGAATGGCTTCGAAAGATACGCATCGGCGCCGGCTTCCTTGCTTGCCTGTTTGGTCTCTGGGGAATCCTTGGCCGTCATGATCAGAATGGGGGTTTTCACCGATCGTTGCCGAAGCATCCGACAGAGGTCAAATCCGTCATCTGACCCTAGAAAGATATCCAAGATGATGGTGTCATACGCGCAGGCTTCGATCAGCACGAGGGTCTGGGACTTTTCCGACGCGAGGTCCACCTCGTAAGCTTCAGCTTCGAGCCCGCGCTTCATGAAACTGGCGATCCGCTCATCGTCTTCTACCAGTAGGATGCGCAACGTCTCGTTCCCTTCCATCGCAAGACCCCATCCGCCGTCCGTGCAACTGGCTGAATGCTCCCGTCTTCGAACTTTCCACAATCTGTCGAGGCGGCTAGCCTATCCGAAAAAGGTAAGAGGTGAATGAGAGGGAGATGAGAAGTTGATAAGAAATGGGATGAGAACGGCGCGGGAGCGGTCCTGAGGGGAACGAGGTTAGGCGGGCGGGTTGTCGGCGATCTTGTAGCCGAAATCCCGCACCGTCTGAATCAGCTGTTTCTTAGAGCTGCCAGCGATTTTTTTCCGAAGATACCCGATATAAACATCGACGACATTGGTCAGCGTGTCGTAATGATATCCCCAGACATGTTCGAGAAGCGCCACGCGGCTTAACGCTTTGTCGGGATTGGACATGAGGAACTCGAGGAGGTCGAACTCCTGCCGGGTC
>Ga0315286_10007125_pt1 | contig 10913 bp, 15 predicted proteins | sample YL17G10_0_MG_FD_205038 | JGI IMG/M metagenome (GOLD analysis project Ga0315286, IMG submission 205038) | Sediment microbial communities from Yellowstone Lake, YNP, Wyoming, USA - YL17G10_0 | ecosystem: Environmental > Aquatic > Freshwater > Lake > Sediment | place: USA: Wyoming | collected...
TTGTGTTGCCCGGGCCGCACATTTCAAAGAACATCCGTCCACGGTGATGGTCGGGTAAAACCTGGCAAATGCCCGGTCGCCTTCGCCTCCCGCCAGGAAAAGTGGCAGGCAGATGGTGACCGTATCGGATGGGTGCAGTTTTTCCAGCACTTTCAAGGCTGCCAGGCGAGTCACGGTACCTTCAGCCATTTCTTCGCCAGAGCATGCCACGATCCCGACTTTATTCTTCGGCAGGTCAGGCATGGGATTCACCTCCCTTGTTCCCCATCAGTTCATCCACATCCGCAGCGATTTCGTCTGCCAGTGCCTTCGCTAAACGCTGCCCACCTTCATTGAGCACGGATATTCCCTGTGGTTTGAATTGTTTGTAGCGGCGGTAGACATCCAGGACGGCATACTCCCTGGCGACAGATCCTCCACTTTCTTTAACCATTTTGGTGGCACACGCCAATTTGCACCCATCGATCGTGATGGCGGGTAGATCTGCGACAGCCATTCGAGTGGATTCATCTCCCAGCACCAACATGGAAAGCGCCACCAGTTGAGTTGCTTCCGGGCGCAGGTCTTCGACAACATTGTAGCCAGCTTCCCGGCTGACACTTCCGTAGGTTTTGCCTATACCGCTGCATGGAACGATGACCACCCTTTTCTTGGAGTCTTTAGAGGTCATTTTCCAACCTCCTGCTCAGCTTCCAAGCGCATTTTTTTGAAATAAACCTGGGCGCTCAATAATCGGGTTTTATCAGAACTCCAATCGCCCGGTTCGACCAGTGCCAGCCAACCTTCACCATACGGGTCCAGATTGATGGCTTCCGGGGTGGTATCCATGGCCGGGTTGCTTTCCAGGACCTTTCCTCCCACCGGTGAACCCAGGCTGATATTGACTTTGATGGTCTCGATCACTGCAATTTCATCATCAAAGGAAAAGCTCGTTCCGGCAGGTTTAACTTCAGCGAACGCAACGTCTCCGCTGCGCTGCTGCACAAAATCTGATAATCCAATGCGGATCAAGGTTCCTTCTTCTTTGGCCCATACACCTGCATTGCTATAAAGACGATCGGTCGCCACTCGGAAGGTGAATTTGTCAACGGTTGTTTCCAGAAATTCTGGCATCATTTTTATCCTTAATTATTTAGTTCATAACATTGTTTCAAGAGCCACACGCCGGTCCGAAAAATTGGGATCAGACGCAAGCACCGGGCATTCGTTCAGACCTCTATTCTGCTGGAGCAAGCTGACCGCAAACGCCATGCAGGTTGCCTCACCGCATTGGGTACAGTTCGTCTGGGGCAGCAGGGTCCATATATCCAGCGGCCGCGGTGAACGCTTGATCTTCATGACTGCCACCAGCTTTTCACGGTTGTCCCAGACCGCATTGATGCTGCTGTTCAGGTCGTTCAACAGTTCGAGCCCTTCCTGTACATCCAACACCTTCGTGATGGTCACCTGCTCAGATTGGATGGTAATAAAGCCGGGTTGGCGTCGAAATGTCAGGGTCAACGTCCCCGGGTTGTAACCGATCACACTGGGCAGCGTGGCCAGGTAGGGGATCACCTCGGTCAGGTTCCGGGACGGCTTTCCAATTACAATCATCCGGGTCGGGTCCGCCAGGCAGGGCAGTGTGCGGGTCAGTGTGATCGTTTCCAGGAACATGAACGCCTACCTTTTGAATAAAGTTCCGTTTACCTGAATGGCGCCTGTACCAGGCGCCTCAATCATCACTTTTCAACCACCTTCGAGCAGCTTGCGGGCTCTGCCTTTGAAATGCTCCTGCATGAATAGTAAAGCACCTTCCGTATCCTCATCCATCAGGATGCGCATCAACTCGATGATGTCTTTATCATCCAGGCTTGTCTGCAGGACTTTTTTCATTTACAATCCTGCTCACACCCTCGTTCGTGTTTGCAGTTTGGGCAGTTGCAGTCGGCGGAAGGAGAAAGGCGGGGTAAGCTCTGACCTTCCAGTTCTGCTGCCTGCTGGATCAGATCCAGCACTCCCGGGTCTTTCAGACGGTAATGGATATTCCTTCCAACCCGGCGGTCATTGACGACACCGGCTTTGCGCAGTGCCATCAGGTGCTGGGACAGGTAGGCTTGCCGCCAACCGAGGACTGCTTCCAGGTGGCACACGCACGGTTCGCCCGTACCGATCGCCAGCAGGATCTGCAGCCTGGCTGGTTGGCCAATGACCTGAAATAATTCGGTGATCTCATCAAAAGGTGATATATTCGCCGTCATGAATATATTGTAATCCCCCCGCTGGCAACTGGATCAGTGTCGCATGTCATAATAAAATTGGTTTTTTGTAATACGACTTTGTTGTTCTCCCTTGCATTTTTGAACTTTCTCAACCACGCTTATCTATGGCATTTACTCGCAGAGATTGGTTTGGTGTTAAGTAAGGCATCATTGGATTTTTTTATCACAAGTAAAATGATTTGACAAAAAAGTCTGTGATATACACAGACTTTTTTGTCAATATATGTTTCATTCGGTTGGAAGGTTAATGCAGTCGTTCAGGGTGATCGATCAGTTCACCTTTAATGTGTGCTTCGACCGCTTTTTCAATATCCTGGATATCCGTCATTACGGGTTGAATACCATGGCTTTTCAGGCTGTCGAAAGCACCCATGCCCATACCTCGAGCCAGCAGGATTTGGCAATCCTGGATGACCCCAACCATGCTTTTGTGCCGACTATCAGCAGCTGGTCCCATGCCGTGCTGCTGACCATGTTCTTCATGGGGTTCATCGATAAAATGATTGTGATTTGGCTTGGGGCGTGCTTCCCGGGATATGATCTTTCCATCTTCGACGGTGAATACTTCATAGAAAATGGCACGCCCGAAGTGGGCACTGATGGTTTGGTGGTCGTCGGTGACGATTGCTATCTTGTTCATTTCTAATATTCTCCAATGTGATCTGAAAGTTTTTCTTTCTTGAAATTATTTTCAACTTCTAATGAGTTTGAAAAACAGGAATCCTCCTGCCAAAACGAGCACTAAAGCAAAGCTTATAGTGAGGTCTTCCTGCCAGGACCGGGCTTTTCCAACTAATTCAGCAGGAAAAGAAGCTGAACCGGGTTCAGGTGTGGTTGAATAGATTGATTCCGGCACCAATTTAGCCTGACGAAAACCTGCCACTGCTGCAAATTTATCCACATACTTGTCGCAATCCCGTGGATGGCAGCTCAGGCACTTTGAAAGATCTGAACCTCGAACCGGGTAGGCTTCCATGTTCATATGGGCGGTGGCTTTGTCGAGGGATGTTGGATCACCGCCATGACAAGCTACACAACGGGTGCGTGCGTTTGCGACGCAGTAGTACTTGCCAAGGTCGTGGTTGTAATAAAGATTATCGTGACAGGAATTACAAGCCGGCTCTTCTGTGTTTTCCTTTAGCTGGGACAATGCAGCCACCGGAGTTGGGGGAGTCAACCATAAGGTGCCTGATATTATGGTCAGGAGTATCACCGAAACAAACCAGCTTCTAAAACACTTTGGAGACATGATAACCTCCTTAATAAAGTTATCTCATGAAGTGACGCTCAGTGGGGCGGTCACGTTCATCCATTGGACAAAGAACCAGCAGGTTGCGTGAAGGGGTATCATCCAAGTTCTTCCAGTTATGAGGCAGGTAAGCCTCAAACAACAGGCTGTCCCCGGGTTCCAGGATATAGGTGGTTGCGTCAACGGTATAAGCGATATGCCCTTCCAGACAGTAGACAAACTCGCGGCCGGTATGCACGATGGGTGTATTCCCGCTGTCCGCATAAGGCGCATGGGAAACGATCAGAGGTTCTGCCCCAAAATGCGGCATACCGGCACCCATGTCTTCAATGGAGCAGTGGTTGAAGATAGCCCGCGGTCGGGAACCCGCTTTCTGGAAAACCAACTGTTTGTCACCATCATCCGTTTCAAAAAAGGTGGATATGGGCACCTGTAAAGTCTTGGCGAGTTGCTGCAGGGTGCTGACGCTGGGAGATGTGCGCTGGTTTTCGATCAGGCTCAAAGTGTTGACATTCAACCCGCTCTTTTCCGCCAGGGCGCGCAGGGAGAGATTGCGTGAGCTGCGCAGCTCGCGCAGGCGGCGGCCAACATCGATCTCTTCGCTCGATTGGGCAACCAAAACTGTCTCTTCTAAAATTCCGACTTTGTTCATGTATTTGTCCTTGTGTCCTAATCTGCAACTAATATTATAGTACAAATTTGTTAAAAAAGCAATAATACAACTAGTATAGTGTTGTTAACACCTAATATAGCCCTGATATCCCTTGGAAAGAAGTCAGTTGTAATGTCAACTAAAGATCTTTTGTTACTTACTCTTTCCCAGGGAAAAGCAAAATTTACCCACGCTTGCCCTTGTATTTAACCCCCCATCAGGTTGTTCACCGAACCAGATCGGGTTGCTTGGGTCGCTGGTATATTTCAACTGGAATGAGTCACCCTGCTTTCTGGTTTCTCCTAATTGCCCCAGCTGCCTGGTTCACGATGCTGATGATGGAAGCATACACGCTTGCCTTACGAAAAGTCCGGATCCCACCAGTACAATGGTAAATGCTTGTTTCTTCCAGAAGGAGCCCTGATAATTCATCATCCCACCTGTGATTTGCTGGGCTTGGCAAAAACGTTCAGAGACCTAAACTTTGAATACCAACGAACAGCAGGTCAGTGCACCTTCCGCCTTGCCCAGTTCGGAGGCATCCACCAGTTTCAATTGAAACCCGGCTGCTTCCAGCTGCTTAGCTGTCCCTGAAAAACCGGGCTGATATAGCAGAACTTCCTCGATCCGCAGGGCATTGGCTGCATACGGCTCGGAAGGGTGGATCTCGATCAATTTGAAAGCATCAAATTCTGCGATGTTAACCCAGGTCGGGTTGATCAACAGTGTATCCTCGGCTATCAGTGTGACTGCGGATTTCAAATGCAGGCAGCCTGCCACTTGTATGCCTTGCACCTGGTAACCGAACGGCTTGAGGCAGGTCTGCATTTGCTGGACGGCGGATAGATTGCTGCGGGTGGAAATACCGATGAAGACCTTCCGACCAACCTGCAGGATATCCCCGCCATCCAGGCTGCCCGGTGACTGGATGGCTACCAGTTCGCGGTAATGGCTGAGTGCCTGGCCAATGCTGGCCACTTCCGGCTTGCGTGAATCTGCCCCCGGGCGGGTGAGGATGGCCAGCTCATCGAGCACCAGGGCGGTGTCTTCCACAAAAACCGAATCGGGCAGCTCCGGATCAGCAGGCAGTGAGATCACCTCTACTCCCAACTCCAGCAAAGCTTGTTCATATAAATGATGCTGGGAGATGGCTGTGGGCAGGTCGATTGGTTGGCGTTCCAGGTGAGTTAATTCGCACATGGCGATGGCCGGGCTTACCTGGCGGGTGATGGCAGTTAACATTTCAGGACTCACATCTTAGAAACGAAGGTGCTTTACGGTCAGCCCGTCGTTGATGATCTCGGTCAGTGAATCGATCCCGATGCGCAGGTGCAGGTCGGCAAATTCCTGGGTCACCTTTCTATCACTTTTGGCGGTCTTGATGCCTTCAGGGACCATGGGTTGGTCTGAGATCAACAGCAGGGCTCCTGACGGAATATGGTTGGCAAAGCCTGTCATGAAAATGGTGGCGGTTTCCATATCCACTGCCATGGCACGGATGCGTTGCAGGTAGGCTTTGAATTCTTCGTCGTGCTCCCAGACGCGCCTGTTGGTGGAATATACCGTGCCTGTCCAGTAATCACGACTCGCATTGCGGATGGTAGTGGAGACAGCTTTCTGCAAGTTAAATGCCGGCAAGGCGGGTACTTCCGGGGGAAAGTAATCATTGGAAGTCCCCTCCCCACGGATGGCGGCGATCGGCAGGATCAGGTCGCCAAGCTGGTTTTTTGTTTTCAAGCCTCCGCATTTTCCAAGGAAAAGGCAGGCTTTGGGTTTCACCGCAGACAGCAGGTCCATGATCGTAGCCGCGTTGGCGCTGCCCATGCCAAAATTGATCATGGTGATACCATTGGCTGTTACGTTTGGCATCGGTTTGGAATGTCCATGGATGGGGGCATTATGCCATTCAGAAAACATGGTCAAATAATTCTGGAAGTTCACCAGCAAGATGTACTTGCCAAAATCCTTCAAAGGTATGCCGGTGTAACGCGGCAGCCAGTCATTGACTATTTCTTCTTTTGTGATCATTTCACTGCTCCTTGCTTAAACCTCATAATTTGCATTTAGCGAATTACTCACAATTGACAGAAATTTGGCTCAGTTATTAAGCCATACTTAATAACTCCCAAATCTGGTACAAACCCAATTTGCCTCCCTGACCATCTGAAAGGAAGGTTTCACATATACGGAAACCGGAAGCTTCAGCCAGCCTGGATAATTCTCCTTCGTTAAAATTATGCACATAGCGCAATCCTTGGCCTCCACGTCTCCAATCCAAGAGGTAGTCACCCGGGTCAAGATCTTCGGTCATTAATCCAACTGCCTGCCATGGCTGAATGCGGTCTTGTAAACGGGGGCTGTTCAAGAACTGCCAGTTTGAATGGATGAACTGACCCTGCCCATTCAACAGGCGGGCAATCTTCCTGATAATTTGAAGTCGCAGCGCTTCGGTGGGGACGTGGTGAAGGGATGCAAATGCAAATACCCGGTCATACCTGGCAGCGGGCAGGGTAGTGTCCCAATCCGGGCTGGTCAGGTCAGCTTGCAGGAATATCGCCGGGAAGAGATCTGGCTGATGACCGGCAGCAGCCAGCAGAGTTGGGCTGAAATCCAAACCGGTGTAGGAACCCTGGTACCCATTTTTGGCAAGATGCCGCGCAAGTTCACCGTTCCCGCAACCCAGGTCAAGAATGTGGTTGATCCCTGCCAGCCGGTCCAATACCATGCGAACGCCGGGTTGGATGCGACCGCGTGTGGCTGAAAAATCATTACCAAACATCTGGTAGAATTCACGGTTAATATCCAATAAACGTTTGATCGCATCAGCCTGCATGATTGGATTATACTCATTCGCTGCTCAGAAATGGTAATATATTTCTTATTATGGCAAAGAAAACCAATTGGATCCAGACACACAGTCTGACACCTGAAAAATTTACCCAAGCGCTGCTCATCCTGGAGGATGTACGACTTGGGTTGCCAGTATTGGAAGCGATCCGGCGCCACCCGGGTGAAGGTGGGCATATCAGTAAATCAATGCTGGTGGCAGCTTACAATCAACTGGTGGAAAGCGGAGAATGGCAGCCCGATCCGGAACTGCAGACACGAATCCGTATGAAACCGGTGCGAACTTTATCAGGTGTGTCCACAGTCACCGTGCTAACCAAACCCTATCCCTGCCCGGCACACTGTATTTTTTGCCCGGAGGATCCCCGCATGCCCAAGAGTTACCTGCCGGATGAACCGGGAGCCATGCGGGCAGTGGAACATGATTTTGATCCTTTTGACCAGGTGCATTCGCGCCTGGAATCCCTGGAAGCTGTGGGACATCCCACCGAGAAGGTGGAACTGCTCATCCTGGGTGGCACCTGGTCCGCCTACCCTAAGGATTACCAGGAGTGGTTTGTGCTCCGTTGCATGGACGCATTGAATGGGCAACCTTCCAAAACGTTAGCGGAAGCACATTCCTTGAATGAGACCGCCTTGCATCGCAATGTTGGTCTGGTCATCGAAACCCGCCCGGATGAGATCACATCCAGGGAGATCGCCTGGTTGCGGGAATTGGGTGTGACCAAGGTTCAGATGGGGGCTCAAAGTCTGGATGATCACATCCTGGCACTCAACCAGCGAGGTCATACCGTGGCAGAGACCGGGCGGGCTGTGGGGCTGCTACGTGCAGCCGGATTTAAGATTGTCCTGCATTGGATGCCCAACCTGCTAAGTGCGACACCTGCCTCCGACCGGGAGGACTTCAAACGGTTATGGACCGATCTCTGCCCGGATGAGATAAAGATCTACCCCTGCCAGCTGCTCGAAAATGCACCCTTGTATGCTTACTGGCAGCGAGGGGAATATCAACCCTATAGCCAGGAAGAGCTTGTCTCCCTCCTGGCAGATATCAAGCCGGGCATCCCGCGTTACTGCCGGGTAAACCGGGTCATTCGTGATATTCCATCCACCCATGTGGTTTCAGGGAACAAACGCACCAGTCTTCGTCAGGATGCACAGGCGGAAATGGCAAGACGGGGCACCCACTGTGATTGCATTCGCTGTCGTGAGGTTCGCGCCCATGATTTCGTCACCACAGACCTGGTGCAGGATGACCTGGTATATACTGCTGGTGGGGCACAAGAGCATTTCCTGTCTTTCGTCACACCAGATGATAAGATCGCTGGTTTCATCCGCCTTTCCCTTCCAGGGGAAGGGTCACCAACCACAGGTTTGCCAGATCTGGAAAGTGCAGCCATCATCCGAGAAGTCCACGTTTATGGGCAATCCCTGGCGGTGGGCGAAGATTCAAACGGTGCCGCCCAACATAGTGGCCTGGGTACCCGCCTGCTCCAGCAGGCGGATGAGATCGCCCGCCGGAGTGGTTTTAACCACATAGCAGTGATCGCAGCAGTGGGTACACGGCGTTATTACCTGGATAGAGGCTTTTCGCGTGGAAAAAGCTACCTGGTAAAAAAACTGAACGGTTAGTCCACCTGTTCCAATTTTAATAAGCCTTAGATCAATTTAATAGATTAAGGACACATGCAGCAACTTTTGGAGTTATTCTGGCTTTTCATAAAAGTTAACTTGTTGACCACATCCGGTCCGGCCTCAGTGGGGTTGTTGTACAAGGAAACCGTTGGCACTCTGATGACCTACGCACAATTTGTGCAGGCAGTCAGTTTTTCCAGCATCCTGCCAGGCAGCGACGCACTCCAGCTGGCCATGTTCATTGGATACACGGTTCGAGGAATCTCTGGAGCACTTGTGGCTTTGCTGGGTTCCATCCTGCCACCAACCGTATTGATATTTGGTGTGGTCTCCATCCTGCATCGTTTACGCCGTGAAGCCTGGGTTGGGCGCTTTGTATCCGGGTTGATGCCGGCTGTGTCCATCCTGATGGTTTTGGTGGCCTGGAAGATATTTCAAAATGGAAACGGTGGTTTGGTCAGCCTGGAGACTTTTTTAATCGCCGCAGGAAGCCTGGTTGCCTTGTTGTTGGATGCACCCGCTCCACTGGTCTTATTGGTGGCCGGGTTGGTGGGGGTGTTCCTGGGATGAAAAAGAACACTAAAATGCATCTCTGGTTGAAATTGTTCTGGATGTTCCTGAAGATCAACCTTTTATCCACATCCGGACCGAGTTCCATTGGTCTTTTGTTTAAAGAATCCGTTGGGACGATCATGACCGAAACCCAGTTCGTGGAAGCGGTCGGGTTTTCAAATCTTTTGCCTGGCAGCGAAGCTCTTAAGTTAGCCATGTTTGTCGGGTTTTCTGCAGGCGGATTACCCGGTACAGTGGCAGCCTTGCTAGGCTCCATTTTACCGCCCACAGTGATGATGCTCTCCGTTGTATCCATTCTTCATCGCTTTGAAAGCGAAATTTGGTTGCAGAATTTCGTGAGCGGTTTAAGCCCGGCAGTGGCTGTGGTCATGGCATTTGTTGCCTGGAAATTATTCCGAAGTGAGAAGAACCTATCCTGGCAGGTTATTCTGATCGCTATTGCGAGTTTGCTGGGCTTTTTATTTTCTGTTCCTTCGCCCATTGTTCTGGTGGGTGCTGGATTATTGGGAGTGATATTGATCCGATGAAAACACTAATTGACCGTCTTGTTCTGGTGACCAATGGCTACCAGGAAACCCGACCTTGCCTGGAATATGGGACCTGGCTGGCGATCAAGTTAAAGATCCCCGTGGTCGTACTGGCTGTGCGCGAACCAGACTACCAGGATCATCCGGTCTCAGCCATAGTCGACGATTTGATCCCTGACCTGCAGGCTGCTGGAATTCCTTTCCAGTTGGAGGTCCAGGATGGAAATGCAGAAGATCTGGTCGCCCGGTTTGAACAACAACCCGGAACCATCGTTGTGCTTGGCCCGTTAGGCAGGACTCCATTGCGCAGGTTCTTCCTCGGCAGGTCAATCCGTCACTTTATGGAAGACCAGCTTGCCCCCATCCTGTATGTCTCACAATCTCGTTTGCCCATCCGGAAGATCCTGGTCTGTATGGGTGGGTTGGGTTATGCTATGGATGTGTTTCATGAAGCCCTGGCAATCGCCAGTCCTTTGCAGGCCTCACTGTCTTTTTTGCATGTGGTCGAGCCGGTCACCCTTGATTACCCCCTGGCACAGGAGGTGGAAGCCCATTGGAAGGACCTGGTGAATACGGATACCCCGCAGGGTCGCATCCTCAGGCAGGCGCTTAGCGAAACAAGTGATTTGGGAATAGCTCCCGAAGTCAAATTACGCCACGGGCATATTGTTCCTGAAATATTAAAAGAGATTGAAACCGGGGATTATGACCTGGTTTGCATGGGATCAATTTTTAGTTCTCATAGTCTACGGCATTTATCCCTCCCGAATGTCACCGCTGAAATTGCCGAAACCGTACATAGTCCCATCCTGGTGGTGCGGACGATGGCTCAGGAATTGCCTTAAGACAATTTTTCCCACTCCTCCACGGACTGGCGAATGAATGTCTGGATCTCAGGATCGGGGATGGCTTCAATGCCATCATATTTATTCAGGCCAATATAAACGAGAACACCACCAGAGGGTGACTCGACCAGCCGGATCCCCTGGTTCGCCAGGGAGGAGGTTGCCAGGCGGGTTTGAAGAACTTCGTCGATCTGGGAGACAATGCTGCCCACGGGTCTGGTTGGTGGGGATTTTTTAGCCAGTGAAGGAGTGTGAGGGACTTGGGGGTGTACTGGTTGGGCTGCCAAAGGACGGGCTTTGATCGGTTCTGGTCCAGTCTTTTCTGGC
>Ga0315286_10007126_pt1 | contig 10912 bp, 10 predicted proteins | sample YL17G10_0_MG_FD_205038 | JGI IMG/M metagenome (GOLD analysis project Ga0315286, IMG submission 205038) | Sediment microbial communities from Yellowstone Lake, YNP, Wyoming, USA - YL17G10_0 | ecosystem: Environmental > Aquatic > Freshwater > Lake > Sediment | place: USA: Wyoming | collected...
AAACCGTCTGGCTAAAAGCCGATAGTATCCAAAGTGCAGGACATGAATCCCTGCATAGAGTCGAAGTGATTCGATATCCGCGAGAACCGAATCCAGAAAGTAGTCCCCAAGGCCGGCAGATTGGCGTTCGTAGAACCGATGCCCCTCGATAAGATCTTGCTCCGCAGCTTCAGATATCTTAATCTTCATCGGGTGGCTTTTCGGATTCTCTCCTTCGCCTCGTCCAGATCAGCGAAACTCATCTCACCCTGTGAGACGAGCCTTTCTCTCTCAGCAAGAACAGCTTTATGCCAAGATGGAGATGGCACGTTTTCCGGATTGCGGCATAGATCGTCCCACAAACGCTCCATCTCCAAGAGCTTCTCGGAGATCGTCATCTTGTCAAGCGGCAGTGTTATTCCCATAATCCGATCCTATCTATCGAGTCCATCAGCAATCCTAAACGATAATATACCACAACCATAGCGGGATTTCAAATCGTAGGGGCGTATCACCCGTGGCATCCAGTCAACGCAGTAGTCATCCGGCTATCGTAGAGAGGCCCAACGAGCGATCTACGGCACGAAGGCGTTCTCGAAGTGGCGGATTTGCGGGGGGCCGCGATGGCCGAGGACGAGGGTGATGACGTCGAAACGCAGGGGGCGGTCCTCGATCTTGTGGACCGCGAGGAAATAGCGGGCGGCCCTGCTCACCCGTTCTCTTTTGGCCGGGGTGACCGTCGCCTCGACGGGGGTGAATTGCTCATCCACCCGCGAGCGGACCTCAACAAAAACGAGCGTGCCGTCGCCGGCCACCATGACCAAGTCCAACTCGCCGAGCTTACAGGAGTAGTTGCGGGTGAGGGTCCGCAGACCCTTGTTCTTGAGGAATCGCTCGCAGCGCCGCTCGCTCCACCGGCCGAGCTTGGCCCGATCCTTCAGCAGCCTGCGTCGTATCAGGAACATGTTGGAATTTACGATTTACTATTTGTTATTCACTATTGAGACAAATCCTCGCCCGCATCATCGCGTGCGGTCGGCGAAGCCAAATCGTCAATTATAAATCGTAAATTGTAAATCTCACTTGGCGGTCGTATGTTCGCTGTGCCGCTGGGAGAGCTTGACCGCCTTGCCGGTCCTCTTACGGAGGAAGTACAGCTTGGCCCGGCGGACTTTGCCGCTGCGGGTGGGCACGATATTGAGCACGTTGGGCGAGTGGAGCGGGAACTGCCGCTCGACGCCCTCGTTGCCGACGATTCGACGGACCGTGAAGCTCTCGTTGATGCCCCGGCCCCTGCGGGCGATGACCGTACCGGTGAAGATCTGCGTACGGGTCTTGTCGCCTTCCTGGATTCGGCAGTGGACGTCCACCGTATCGCCGACCTCGAAGTGCGGTATCTCTTTCTTGAGACTCTTGCTCTCAACGCTATCGAGTAATGCTGTCTTCACGGTCAATCTCCCGAAGCTTGTCGTTCATTACTACTGTAGTAAAACCCGTATTTTAGCAACACGGTCGGCCAAGGCAAGCATTTTTCATGGATTTTGTGTCAACGGTGTCTGTGCAGGTTCTCGGGCATCCAGGATTCCGGCCCGTAGATAGGCTTGGGTGGCAGCGTCAAGCGCAGCTTGGCGATGGCGACTTCGCCGTGCGTAAGACCATCGCCAAGGCCTTTGGCCTTGACGATGCCACCCGAGGCGCACTGCTCTGTACCCCCTCCCTGGGCTCTACGGTGTTGGACGGCCCCGGAGTCAATTGCGCCACAGGTACAGAACGGCGTCGCCCGGAAGAGGCGATTTCAACGTCCGACGGCCGCCCCCCGCCGTCGGCTCCGCATGGACGGCGTCTCCTTGGACCGGGAGTACCCACTCGGTATTGAGCTTTCCCGGCGCAGCGGAGAGGTCCACCGTCACTTCGCCGCCTTGAGGCAGATAGACGAGGTATTCCTTGCCGGGATCGGCCAGGCAGAACCTGGTGGAGGCGAGTTCGTCGTGGGGGACGGCGGCGGCCAGATTCATCCGCTCGGCGCAGGTGCGCGTCCGCCCCATCGCGTCGCGGAGCGTGTCCCAGTAGGGGTCCGGCTTGCCGCCGGCCGGGTCGTTTCGACCCGGATCGTGGCTCGGATCGAGATAGGGGTCCATGAAGAGACACTGATTGCCCCGGGTGAAGTTCTCCCAGACCCAGGCCCGCTGAGCGGCGGGTCCATCCTGCTTCAGGCCTATCCAGAAATAGGAGTGATCGGTGTCGTTGAGAACGACCTTGCGGCCATCGGCCGTGGGCACTTTCGTGCCGGGCGAGATCCATTCAGCGGGACTCGCCAGCAAAGCGTCCTCGTTCCCTTGCGGGTACTGCTGGGTCATGCCGACCGGATGCTGCTTCATTTTGCTCGCCTCATAGCTTTTGATGAACTGGATCATGTGAACCTGCCATGCTGTGTCGGCCGGACCGCCGCTGTCCTCGTTCGAGATTTCGAAGAGAACGTTGTCCAGGTCATTGACGGTGTCGATCACCTTGCGGATATAGGCTTCCTGATAAACCGTTATCGCCCGATTAGAGAGAGTGTGAATGGCCTTGCCGCTGCCGGCGTCGGCCCCGTTGACGTTGTTCTTCGGGTTGAAGGGGTGTCCCTGCCAGGGGTCGCCGCCGACGTTCCCCTTGCCTTCGATGCTGAACCCGTTGAAGAGCATGACGGAGGCATAGATGCCGCTGTCCCGGGCGGCCACGACACGGCTTTGCATACGGTCGAAGTACGCCTGATTGAAGAGCGTCAGGTCGAACTTGGGCTTGCCGTCCCCGGCGAGGCCCGGACCGGGCCGCTGATAGGGCATGGGGCTGTAGGTGATCGTGCCTTGCTTGGCGTTGGGATTGAAAGAACTCTCCCAGGCCCACAGCCGGAAGAAGTTGTGATTATGCTGCCGCAGAAAGGCGAGGTAGGCGCCAAAGTCCATCGCGGGAGGCGAAGGCAGCTTGTCGTACGAGTAGTCCTGGAGATTGCCCCACGTGTGCGAGCCGACAAGCAGAATGGCCTTGCCGCTGCCATCCGTAAAGTAGCGAGGATTCACCGTGCCGACCTGTAACGGGCCAGTGGCCGGTGTGACGGCCGGTGCAGGCCACGCGCCAAACAGCAGCATCACGATCGCGATCCGGTTCGCAGTTCTTCTTCTCATGTTCATCTCTCCAAATACCCTGGGATAGTCTATTCCACGCGGATCTGTCGATCGATCCCACGCAAGAAGTGCCGGGAATCCAAATCGTCTGGCTGCGCGTTGGCTGCTTGATTCTTTCTGGTCCATAGCCGTCCACCTTGTCTATTCCGCGGCTCCTTGAGACGCATTATCGGCCGGGCCGGGCCGAGAAGCAAGATGAAGATCAGGTGGCATGATCGACGGGCATCTGTTCTTTTGGCCTTGAACGGGCGGGGGCGGGCCGTATAATGCCGGCTATCGACTATGAGAGACTTCAGCAAAACAAAACGAGTAGTGATCAAGGTTGGCACAAACACCCTGGCGAAGGATGGTGGGATCGACACCGCCTACTTCAGCGGCATGGCCGCCCAGGTCAAAGCCCTCCTCGCCAGCGGCCGGCACGTCGTCATCGTCACCTCCGGGGCCATCGGCATGGGGGCCAGCCAACTCCATCTCGCCGGCAAACCGAAGGAGATGAAGATGCGGCAGGCCTGCGCCGCCATCGGTCAACCCCTGCTGATGCAGGAGTACCGCAAGGCCTTTGCGCAGGACGAAATCCGGGTCGCCCAGGTCCTGCTGACCGCCGAGGTGCTCAGCAACCGTAAGACCTATCTGAACCTCCGCCACGCCCTCGAGACCCTGCTCGATCTGGGCGTCGTCCCGATCCTCAACGAGAACGACAGCATCAGCACCGCCGAGATCGGCACCGCCTTCGGCGACAATGACCGGCTCAGCGCCCTGGTCGCCAGCAAGATCGACGCCGATCTGCTCATCATGCTCACCGATATCGACGCCCTCTACGACAAGAATCCCCAGGAGCACGCCGACGCCAAACCGATCCCGGTCGTTTTCGAGATCACCGACCAGATCGTCCGCACCGCCGGCGGCAAGGGCAGCGTCCACTCTACCGGCGGCATGAAAACGAAGATCGAGGCCGCCCGGATTGCCGCCAACGCCGGCTGCCGGATCGTCCTGGCCAATGGCCGGGAGAAGGACGTTATCACCCGCATCATGGCCGGCGAGGCTATCGGCACGATCTTCCTGCCCCGGCGAAAGCTGGGCAACCGCGCCCGCTGGATTTTGAACAGCCGGCCGGCCGGAGTCATCCAAATCGACGAAGGTGCGCTCAAGGCCCTGCGCAATCACAAGAGCCTGCTGCCCAGCGGCGTCACCGGCGTCGAAGGCAGCTTCAACGCCGGCGAGGTCGTCATGCTCAACACCGCCGCCAAGGCCGTCACCAGCCTCGGCAGCCTCCAGCTCAAAACCCTGGCCGGCAAGCACAGCACGGAGATCAAGAAGCTCCTCGGCCCCAAGCACCGCGATGTCGTCGCGATTCCGGAAGACATTATCTTTCTGGACTACTGAGCGAGTTTGTGCTATAAGAGGGATGGCTTGCCGTATGCCCGCAAGGGCGCAGGAAGGAACGCCTCACGGCGTCGCTACGAACGCGCTGGACGCCGGATGGGGAGTAGTTGCGCATGAAGAACCGCTTGTACCAGGTTTTCATCCATCGGACCACGAATGAGTGCTACGGAGGCTCCCTCAATCATGTCTCGAAAGGCAGCCGCCTGCTGGACGTGGGAATCGGCAATGGCATCATGATCGAGACCTTTCACCCGCTGATCAGGGCCAAGCAACTGAAGATCACCGGAATCGACATCAACGCAGGTTATCTGAAGCACTGCCAGGAATTGATCCGAAAACACCAGCTTGAGGACTATATCGAGGTCTGTCAAAGCTCCGCGGAAAGCTATGACCCCATCGAGAAGGGGTGTTTCGACTTCATCCTATTCTGCATGAGCTTCATGCTGCTGCCCGACCAGCCGTCGGTGTTGCACCGCGCCAGAGACTGGCTCAGGCCCGGCGGAGAGCTCGTGTTTGCCCAAGCCATGTTCCAGAGGAAGTCCCGTCTCGTGGACCTCGTCAAGCCGAAGCTGAAGTATCTTACCACGGTCGATTTCGGAAGACCGACGTATGAGGAGGACTTCTTCGCCCTTCTGCGTGAGAACAGGCTGGCCATCAAAGAGGATCGAGTCCTCAAAAATGAACGGTTTCACAGCCAATGCCGAATGATCGTGGCCTCCTTCCAGGGCGACAGACAGGTCCTTTCGGACGTGCCCCGCACACCCCAGGAGATTCAGGCAGTACGAAAAGAAAGCCTTGGCTGCGGTCTGCCGCCAAGGCTCTATTCGCGAGACATTTGATTCTATCGCGGATCGTCTGTCGCGGGTCACTTCACGGCGGGCGTGAGCACGATATTGCGATACTGGATGCCGGTGTGGTCGCCCTGGAGGTAGATTGGGCCCGGCTTGAACTCATCGGACCACAGCGCGCCGCCGGTGCAGCCGAGCAGCGGCTCATTGTCGATGATCTTCTTGCCGTTCAGAATCACCGTCGCGTGGCGGTCTACGAGCGTCAGTTCCATCGTCTGCCACTCCCCGGCGGGCTTCTCCGCATTCACGGTCGGCGTGATGCGGCTGTAAACGCCGCCCATGTTGTGCGAGTCGAGCTTCTTGCCATAGGAGTCACAGACCTGGACCTCATAGATACCTCGCAGGTAGACGCCGCTGTTCTCGCCTTTGGCGGCGTTCACTTCCAGCTTCAGGTTGAAATCCTCGAACTCGGCGACGGTCCGCAGGTTGCCGTAGTTGATGTGAGGCTTGCCCTCCTGCTGGACCGGCTTGTTGACGAGAACGCCATTCTCAATCGACCAGCCGCTCTTGGCGCCGGGGCTGGTCAGCTTCCACGCCTCCAGGCTCTTTCCATCGAACAGCACGATCGGCTTGCCGAACTTGACTTTGGCCAGGTCCGGCTTGCCAGGCAGCGGCGGGATCTTCTTGCCGGTGAAATTCGCCGGCTTGGTCTCGGAACCGTCAGGCTTCTTGGTGACGGTCGTGAGCTTGAGGTTGCTGCCATCGAGGGTCGCCGTGATCGTCTCGGTGGAGGTCGTCTTCTTGTCTCCCCGCCCAGACTCCTGGATACGCGTCAGGACGAGCTTGTCCCCTTCCACCTTGACCGCGTTCACGGGCACCACGCTGCCGCCGCCCCAGAGAATGCTGGCGGAGAGCTTGCCGTCCTTCTCGGTCACGCCCAGCCAGCCGACGCCCCCGCCGGGAATGGTCAACGCCCAGCGCCCAATAAAAGGAATAGGCTTTTTGGCGCCGAGAGCGGATGTGCAGGCGATGAACAAACCGATGAGGACCAATGCGTGACGTGTATCCTTACCCATGCGACGTACCCTTTCTAAATCTATGCCAGTGACTTCAACAACCAATAGGATACCGCTAACCTTGCGGCCGTCCAACAAATTCTCCGACGGGTTTCCCCGAGTGAGAAATCCGGACGATCTTACATGATTTACAATTTGCCATCGACGATTTAGAATTCGTTGTTCGCCCTCCACAGGGCAGCAGCGTTGGCCCGGTAAATGGTAAATCGAGAACAGCAAATGGCAAGGGGCTTGTGATGGAGCATTGGTGGCACCTGGATGCTGAGCGCGTGGCCAGAGAGCTCGGGACCGACCTGTCTTCGGGCCTCAGCTCCAGCGAAGCGGCGGCCCGCATCGAACGGTTCGGCCGCAATCAACTGCAGGAGGCCCCGAAACGCTCGCCGTGGGCAATCTTCCTCGACCAATTCAAGGATTTCGTGATCTGGGTCCTGATCGGCGCGGCGATCGTCTCCGGCGTTCTGCAGGAGGTCGTTGACGCGGTCGCCATCATCGCGATCGTGATCCTCAACGCCGTTCTGGGCTTTGTCCAGGAATACCGCGCGGAGAAGTCCCTGGCCGCTTTGAAAAAGTTGTCGTCCCCCACGTCCAAGACCCTTCGGGACGGACAACACGGCCTGCTTGCCTCCGAGGAGCTGGTTCCCGGCGACGTGATCGAGCTGGAGGCGGGCGACAGCGTCCCGGCCGACAGCCGGGTGGCGTGGGTCACCGCCAACTTCAACGTGCAGGAGGCCAGCTTGACGGGCGAATCGACGCCCGTGGCCAAGACGGCGGTGGCCCTGGACGAGCCGGAGGTGCCGCTGGCGGACCGGGCCAACATGATCTACCTGGGTACGTCGGTCGCTTCGGGCCGGGCTAAGGCCATTGTGGCCGAGACCGGCATGCAGACCGAGCTGGGCAAGATCGCCGGCATGATCCAGGAGATCGAGCACGAGCCCACCCCCCTGCAAAGGAAACTGGAGCAGTTCGGCAAATGGATCGTCTACCTGTGCTTCGTGCTCGTCGGTCTGGTCTTTGTCATGAACATCCTCCGCAACGGCGATGTGATGAACCTGCTTCGCGAGGGGCGAGTTGTGCAGGCCCTGCGAGCCAAGCAAATGATACAGGCACTTCTGACGGCCGTGAGCCTGGCGGTCGCGGCGATCCCGGAGGGCCTGCCCGCCGTGGTCACGATCGCCCTGGCGCTGGGCGTCCAGAGAATGGTGAAGCGCCACGCCCTGATCCGCCGGCTGCGGTCGGTCGAGACCCTTGGCAGTGCCACCGTGATCTGCTCGGACAAGACCGGCACGCTTACCAAGAACGAGATGACGGTGCAAGCTGTTTTTGCCGGCGGCCAGTTGTTCCGAGTGACCGGGATCGGCTACGCCCCCAAGGGCGATTTCCTTGCGGGCGATAAGACCGTGAACCCGCAGGACTACCCGGAGTTGGTGCAGGCATTGAGGGTGAGCGTACTGTGCAACGGCGCGCAGCTCGTGCAGGAGCAATCCTCCTACAAGATCGTGGGAGACCCCACGGAGGGGGCACTTTTGACCGTGGCCGCCAAGGCGGATATCTGGAAGAACCAGGAGGAGCGGAAGACTCCTTTCGTCGATGAGCTGCCGTTCGACTCGGAACGCAAGAAGATGACCGTCGTCCGCCAGGTGGACCACAAGCGGGTGGCCTTTGTCAAAGGGGCCCCGGATGTCCTGCTGGCCGATTGCGTCAATATCGAGATCGGCGGGACGGTGCGGCCGCTGACGCCCAAGGATCGCAAGCAGATCATGGCCGCCAATGATGATCTGACCGGCCAGGCGATGCGCGTCCTGGGAGTGGCCTGCCGGGGCCTCGACGGCCACGCCGGCAAACTCAACATTGACTCGGTCGAAAAAGACCTTACGTTTGTCGGCCTGATCGCGATGATCGACCCGCCGCGAGAGGAGGTTCGCCAGGCGATCCGCGAGTGCATGACCGCCGGCATCAAGACGGTCATGATTACGGGCGACCACAAGAACACCGCCACCGCGATCGCCAGACAACTGGGCTTCTTCAAAGAGGATTCGCTGGCCCTCTCCGGGGAGGAGTTGGACAAGTTGAGCCAGGAGCAACTCGAAAGGCAGGTGGACAAGATACCCGTCTATGCCCGCGTGTCGCCGGAGCACAAGCTGCGGGTGGTCCGGGCGTGGCGCAGCCGCCATGAGATTGTCGCGATGACGGGCGACGGCGTGAACGACGCGCCGGCGGTCAAAGAGGCCGATATCGGCGTGGCAATGGGCATCACCGGCACCGATGTGACCAAAGAAGTGTCCGACATGGTGGTCACGGACGACAACTTCGCCTCTATCGTCGCGGCGGTCGAGGAGGGCCGGGGCATCTATGACAACATCCAGAAGTTCGTGCACTACCTCCTCTCGTGCAACGCGGGCGAGATACTCGTCATGTTCGTCAGCTCCCTGATTGGCCTGCCGGTGCCGCTGCTGCCCATCCAAATCCTGTGGATCAACCTCGTGACGGACGGTCTGCCCGCCCTGGCCTTGGGCATAGACCCGACGGACCCGGAGATCATGAAACGACCCCCCCGCCCGACCGATGAGCCGGTGGTGACCCGCAGCCGCGGGCTCTTGATGCTCGCGCAAGGTGCGTTCATTGCGGCCTGCAGCCTGGGCGCCTATACGCTCGTTCTCTTCGTGGAGAACGAAGGCCCCGCCCGCGCCAGGACGGCGTGCTTCGTCGTCTTGGCGGTCAGCCAGCTCTTCCACTCCTACAACTGCCGCAGTTTGACCGAATCGTTGTTCCGGATCGGCGCGTTCACGAACAAGAGCCTTCTCCTCGCGACCGGGGTCTCGTTCCTGCTCCAGATGGCGGTCGTGTATCTCCCGCCGCTGCAGACGGTCTTCAAAACCGAGCCGCTGGGCCTGCTCGACTGGGTGCTGGTCATCGCCATCTCATCGCTTCCCTTGTGGGGAACGGAGATCTACAAAGCGGTCCGAAGGCTGAGAGCCGCCCCACGCGCGTAGACCCGCAACAATGCGATTGACAAGAAGTGAGGCCGATGAGGTGAAGCCATGAAGAGACTGTGGGTCAACGTCGTTCCATATGATAAGCAGATTGCCATCGCTGCCCTGGAGAGCGGGGCCGAGGCTGTCGTCGTGCCGGAAGGCCAAAGCGCAACGGTCCGGCAGTTCGGCCGGATCAAGACGGTGGAGAAGCATGGCGATCTCAAGCCCGGCGTGGAGGTCGAATTCATTGATATCGCAGGTAAGGCCGACGAAGACCGCGCCGCCGCTGTGCCCACGGACAAGATCGTCGTGGCCAAGATGCTCGACTGGACGATCATTCCCATCGAGAACCTGCTCGCCCGGCGTGGCAAGAACCTCATGGTCCAGGTCGAAAACAGCGAGCAGGCCCGGCTCATGGTCGAGATTCTCGAAGAGGGCGTGGATGGCGTCGTGCTCAGCACCACCGACATCAACGAGATCAAAAAGACGGCCGAAATCATTCACGGCGTCAGCGAGCGGATCAGCCTCATCGCGGCCACGATCACCGCCACAAAGCAGCTCGGCATGGGCGACCGCTCCTGCCTCGACACCTGCACGCAGATGACCCTGGGCGAAGGCATGCTCGTCGGCAACACGGCCTCAGGCTTCTTCCTCGTCCATTCGGAATCCATCGACAACCCGTATGTCGCCTCGCGCCCCTTCCGTGTCAACGCGGGTGCGGTCCATGCCTACATCCTCACCCCCGGTGGCAAAACGAAGTACTTAGCCGACCTCAAGGCCGGCGACGAAGTGATGCTGGTGGACACCGAGGGCCGCACCCAGACCGCCTACTTAGGCCGCAACAAGATCGAGCGACGCCCGATGACGCTGATCGAAGCCGAAGCCGAAGGCCAACCGGTCACCCTGGTCCTGCAAAATGCTGAGACGATCCGCTTAGTGGATCCGCAAGGCAAAGCCACCTCGATCACGAACCTAAAGCCCGGCGACAAGGTCCTCGTCCACATCGAAAAATCCGGCCGCCACTTCGGCATGAAAGTCGAAGAAAGCCTGATCGAACGATAGTCATCAAGAGGTCCGGAGCTTCTCGTTCACCCATTCCTCGATGAGGTCTGCCTCGTCCATCTCCCTGGACTGCGCCATGCGCTTCAGCGTTTGCGCCTGCTTGGAGCCCAGACGAATTCGCACGCCAGCTTCGCCACCGCGGTGAAAAAGAGGTTCCTTGACTTCTTCGAGATCATCCTCGAAATCAGTGATATCGTGTGTGTCCCAGAACCTGGCGAGTCCTTCGATGGAATCAGTTTTCGGAGTCTTACCCATGCTCACCGATCTGACCGTTGCCGCTTGCGAGCCCGCGTCTTCTTCCCGGACTGCGCGCTCCGGTCCACCAACTTGTTGGGAGATTCCTGCTCCATGTGGCGCAGCTCTTCCACCATCGCATCAAGGTTGTACCGGTGCCGTTTGGCAAATGCATCTCGGTTCCGCCAGACTTCTCTTAGAATCTCATCTTCTACCATAGCCCCACCAATCCGTGGTGATCTGCTAATATACCG
>Ga0315286_10007128_pt1 | contig 10911 bp, 12 predicted proteins | sample YL17G10_0_MG_FD_205038 | JGI IMG/M metagenome (GOLD analysis project Ga0315286, IMG submission 205038) | Sediment microbial communities from Yellowstone Lake, YNP, Wyoming, USA - YL17G10_0 | ecosystem: Environmental > Aquatic > Freshwater > Lake > Sediment | place: USA: Wyoming | collected...
CACCCATTTGGACAAACTTCTTGCAGTCGGCTATAACCGGTAGCGCCATTGTAAATATAATAACGGCTACTGCGTCGGTTATTAGTACAATATCTTTCCATCAGGCCACTGCCAACGCCACTACTGCTAGCCGTCCTAATTCCATTCATGGTGCAATAGTCGCCATAGGTTTCGTTTTGTGGATTTGGAGTAATTAACGGATTAAAAGTTGGATTAGAAATAGTATCATAAGTCCAGCCCTTCACTAAGGGCAGAGGTGGAGTATTGGTCGCTAGTTGGTTACTGTAGTCATAGTCGACACAGATGGCGGTTGGCGTCGTCGAAGTCGCGGTGGCGACGGCGGCTAGGGTTTTCTGTGAATCAATAAATGACGGGCTTCCCGTTTTCAGCAAAGCCAGCGCGCCGGCGATAATCACAAAAAGAACAACCAAGCCGACAAAATATTTAACCGGACTTTTGAAACCGCAACACTTTTTCTTTTTCATTTGACTATATTATAGCACTATTTCTTTTTTAAGAGGACAACAAACTCATTAACGGTTAAATTAAGATCACAAATTATCCCCCGCAAAATTCCCTTCTTAAGATCTTTGCCCAAATGAATCGGAATGGTAATTCGGCGACCATCAGGATGTTTAAATTGAGCATGGCTACCGACGCAATGATATTTACAAAACCCAAGCCCACCCAAAACGCGAATCAGCTCTCTGACTTTGATGATTGGCAATTTAGACATAGAGAGCAAAGATTAACGGCTTAAAGCTAATTCTTTGGCCGAAAAAGTCTGGACTAGCTCAAAAGCGTTTTCTTCTTGGGGAACTTGTTCTTTGTCTTTCGCCAATCCTTGAAGATAGCAAGTAATCGCTTCTCTAAGATTTTTTTTGACCTCCTCCATGGAATCGCCAAAGGTGTGAAGGCCGCGGAGAAGAGGCACAAAACCATGGAAACCCTTAGGTTCTTCGGGTTCGATAATAACGCGAAAAGTATAATTTTTAGCGATTTTTTTCATCTTATTTTTATTTTAGCAAATTTGGGGTTGGAAGTCAATCAAAGATATTCACCAGATACTGGTCGATTATCCGTTGCGGCAAGTCGTAGAAGTATTTATTTTCGTTGTGAAGCATGGTCGCCAGCGCCACGCCGACGTAGCGCCAATGCCACGGTTCATATTGATAGTAAGTATTATTTTTGGGATAAGACAGGGTAAAACCGTATTTGTAAGCATTGGCTTTTAACCACTCCCCGGCCGTGGTACTGGCAAAATTTATTGACAAAGTGGTTGAGTTAGCCGAGATAAAATCTATCGCTGTTCCTAGTTGATGTTCCGAATAACCCTGATCGGCAGAAAATTTATTCGCCCCCGTGCCATAGGTAATAACATATTTTAATTTAAGCGACGATTGCTGACCGAAAGAGCGATAAGCCGAAGCGATGCGCAGAGAAACTCCCGATAACGAGGCAGTATCCAATAATTTTTTCAAATAAGGCCAAGCACTGGCATGGATTTGCTCCGGCTGTTTTTGGTTCAACAGATATTCCGGCGTGATCGTGGCCAAATTAGACGGCACATAATTTTCATTGAGAAAATAAATTTTGGAATATTTTTTGAGCAATTCCCGATCGGTCTTGCTTAATTTATCAAGCGTCCCAACCGTCGAGGCCAAGCCGTTTAATTCATCGGCGAAAGAATTGGTTTTGGCCTGCTCGTTTTGCAGAGCCAAAGTGGTTGTCGCCAAATCATTTTTTAAGATGGCCAATTGATTTTCTAAACTTTTTTTGTCCTGCGTTAATTTTAGATTTTGCGCTCTAAGTTGCCAGTAAAAATAGCCGCCAAGACCGGCCAAGACCATCAGCGCGATAAGCGCGACAATTAGGGCGACAAGCAAAACTGGCCAATTAGATTTAGTACTCATTGACCAGCAAAGCTTAGCATAGAGAACTATTTTTGACTAGAGAGAATTCAATAGGGCTCGAGTTTTGACATTAAGTACGCCGTTATAGGGCTTAAGTTTATTCGCTCGCTGGAATTTGATCAACGCCGCTTTGGTCAACACGCCGAAATAAGTGGTTGTTTTTTGTGTTGGCTTAAGATAACCGAGGATCTTTAACTTGTCTTGCAATAATTTAACCTCCTTGCCTGTTTTGCCATAACTCCAGGCTCTAGTCAGGACTGTCGGTGTGGCGATGACGGGTAAGTTATTGACTGGTATTACTGTCAGCGATGGTGCCGCCACCCCGCCCCCGGTAGAGCCGCTAGACGTGATTGGCGCGGTAATTGTCGTGTTATAGGAAGTAAAAGCGGTGCCGGCTGTTTTAGCGACGCAGGTTACTAGAGTACTCCCGGTATTGGAGCAAGTCGCCACCGGGTCAGCCGCGGCGGCGGCAACTAGCCCGGCTACAACTTGGGCCACGCTGTCGCCATAAATCGCCTGATAATTATAATCGCGGCCATTGATGGACATTCTAAAGGTATAACCCTCCATCACGCTGGCCGGCGTAAAAGTAATTTGTTGGGCGACACCGGGATAATTGGTGGTTGAAGTATAAACGGTATTCCCTGTGCCGGCTGTTTTGGCGGTAATTCTCACTTTATTGCCGGTTGTCGTAGAAACAGTGAAGTTCTCGGAAGTGGAAGCATTTGTCGCGTCATTTTGGAAGGCGTAATAGAGGCCGTCGCCAATCAATCGGGCAGTTGTCGCGCCAGCTAAAACGATATAAGTGTAAGTGGTGCTAGCCGTCGAGACCGGGCCGGTTTTAAGGTAAAAGATATCACCAGTGTCTACCGTGCCGGCAATAACGATATCATCAATTTCCGCAACGGCGGCATAACCGGTAGTAACAGAGGAAGTGGCCACGCTAGCTAGGCTTGGACCATTAATCGCGACATAACCATTGATCGCGGTGGTTTTATGAGTCAGGCGAAAGGCCGCAGTGTTAGTTGTGCTGGCTGAGGCCGTATAATTAGTGAGCAACATCTGAGACAAATTGGTCGCCTGATGAATCGCCGTCGTGGACGAAGCCGTGTTAATGTTCGCGGCGTTATTAGTACAGTCCAAGTCCTGAGTGGTGTAATCAAAAGAAATAGTACAACCATCAATAACGAGACTCTTCGCTGATGTCGACCCCACGGTAATCGCAGTTAGAGTAATGTCATCTTTTGATTGCACTGCAACCACATTAGGCGTGGTCGAGGCCAAGACCGCCGTTTGGTCAGCGATGCCAGTAACCACATTGGCTACGGTTTCCGTGGCAGTCAACGAGGAAGTTGCCGCTTGCGCGACAAGCCCCAATGACAAAAAAGTTCCAAGTAAAAGAGCCGTTAATAAAAATTTCTTAGACATAAATTTTAAATAAATAACAACTAATAATAGACTTTTGAGATCAACTCATTATCTATTTTACTATCCTATTTAGAAAACCTCTAGCGAGTTATCCACACTATCTCAATTGAATCGATTTAGCCGTTAAACTGCCATCAGCATTGGTTGAGCCGGTGATTGACGCGGTTTGGCCAATTACCAAATCACCGGCGTTACCGGTTGCCGTCTTTTGAATTTCGGTCGAGGTTGAGTACCAAATAATTTGTGAACCGCCATTAAGCAAAGCGATCGTTAAACTTTGCGCGTCTTTTTTGATAATCTCGCCGCGCGCCATCCCCCCTCCTTCGCTAAAGCTTTGGCGCCTGCCTGCCGGCGAGGCAGGGGCAAACCCGCCTCGCAAGGAAGATGAACCATTATTTTGACTGCTGGCCGGCGTCTGACCCTGCCCATATTTGAAACCGCCATAAAAGACAATGGCGATAATAATTAACGCTCCGATAATAATTTTGGTTGGACTATTCATGATTTTTTTATTTTTATTAATTGTTAATTTTTAATTTCAAAATTACTCCCCCGCCACACCTCGGGCTCACTTGAGGTCTAGCGGGGGTGGGGCTATTCATATCTTAAGGCATCAATCGGATTAAGGCCCGCCGCGCGCCGAGCCGGATAATAACCAAAAACGATGCCGATCAGCGCCGAGACGCCGAAAGCCAGAATGACTGACAGCCAAGAGACTTGAGTTTTAACTAAACCGAGAGAATTGACTTCATAAGAAATTAGCCAGCCGAGAATAACGCCGATTAGGCCGCCAAAAAATGTTAAGGTAATCGCCTCGGCCAAAAATTGCCGATTAATATCTTCCCGTTTGGCGCCGATGGCCTTGCGCAAGCCGATTTCCCGCGTCCGTTCAGTCACGGTGGTTAACATCATATTCATAATCCCAATCCCGCCGACGACAAGAGAGATGCCGGCGATTGAAGCCAAAAAGATGGTGAAGGTGTCAATCACTTGCGTCAAAGTGCTCAAAACGTCGCTCAAAGAAATAACGGAAAAATCCGCCTCGGCGACCCGATGTTTGGCTAATAGCGCGGCGATGATATCATTTTGGACAGCGGTAATTTCATCTTTGTTGGCCACGCTGACTGAAATATTAGAAAGATAGTCAATACCGGCGAGAACTTTTTGCATCGTCGACAGGGGAACAAAAATCGTGTCGTCCGGACCGGAAAAACCCATCCCGCCCTTGGCGGTCAAAACACCAACGACGCGAAAAGTTGAGCCATTAATTCGAATTGTTTTGCCAAGCGGGTCGTCAGTATTGAAAAGATCTTGCGCCACGGTCGCCCCCAGTACGGCTTGCCGGCCATAACTCCGCACATCGCTATCGCTGATAAAATTGCCTTCGGCGATATTCAAATTATGGACAGTGGGATAAACGGAGACCGCTCCCGTGACGGTGGTATTGGTATTATTGCCGGTGGGCGCGCTAATTTGGAAACGGCGAGATGATTCGGGCGAAACGTTCGCTACTCCGTTAATTTGCTGGATAACGGGAACATCCGTCTCCTTGAGCGTTTGCGACGAACCACGGCCCGACGAAACAATCCCTCGCCCCGGCTGAACCACCCCGGGCATAATGGTCAGCAAATTAGACCCCAACCCCTGAATACTTGATTGAATCGAACTTTGCGCCCCCTGGCCGATCGAAATCATGGCAATCACCGAACTGATGCCGATCACGATTCCCAGCACCGTTAAGCCCGAACGGATCTTGTTGGCCGAAAGAGATGAGTATGTTTCGTGCAAAATATCGTTTAAATGCATACTAGTTATTAATGGTGTCTACGCTCAATTATTCTTTTTTGGTGTTGGCGATGATCCGAAACAATCTCGCCGTCTTTAATTGAAATGATGCGATCAGCGTGTTCGGCCACATCGTGTTCGTGAGTAATAAGAATAATTGTTTTACCCTCATCTTCGTTTAATCGTTGAAAGGTGCCTAACACAATTTCGCCGGTTTTCGAATCAAGATTGCCAGTCGGCTCATCGGCCAAAATAAGCGACGGGTTATTAACCAGCGCTCGGGCAATCGCCACCCGCTGAATTTGCCCGCCTGACAATTGGTTGGAAAGATGATAAAAATGATCCTCTTCCAAACCAGCCGCTTTTAGCGCCTCATTCGCGCGTTTGATTCTTTCTTCGTTATTGACGCGAGCATAAACCAAGGGTAGCATCACATTGCGCAAAACGGTCGCGCGGGGTAAAAGATTAAACGACTGAAAAACGAAACCGATTTTGTCGCGCCTGATTTCAGCCAGAGAATTTTCACTTAAATGAGAAACATCTTTCCCGTCGAGATGATAACGGCCGGCGGTCGGCGTATCGAGCGCCCCTAAAATATGCATTAAGGTTGATTTGCCTGAACCGGACGGGCCCATAATCGCCACAAATTCACCGTCTTTAATCGTAAAAGTTACCCCTTTAAGAGCCGAGAAGGAAACATCGCCGGTGTGATAGGTTTTGATAATATTCTCAACCTCAATCATAATTTATTTTTAACTAGCGACCACCGGCGCCGGGAATCCGCACCGCCCCGCCGGCGCTCCGATTGCCACCGCCAAATAAACTGGGAGTTTGGCTGGTCGCCGCTGCCGGCGTGGCGGTTCCCGCAATCGTTCGCGATACAACTTTATCGCCTTCCGTCAATCCCGAAACAATTTCGGTTAAAGTGTCGTCAGATAGACCAACGGTAACCAATTGCTCGGCCGGAGTCTTAGTCAAAACGATACCGCTATTACCAGTAACGGCCGTATTACGATCAACAACCAAAACATAAGAGGAATTGGCTTGGGTTTTAACCACGCCGGACGGAACAACGAGCACGTCCTGCTTGGCCGCCACGACGATACTGGCGCTAGCGCTCATGCCGGATTTAATCCGCTCGTCCTGCGTGTCAAAAGAAATCTTGGCGTTATAATTAACCACCCCTTGGCTAATTGTCCCGACAATATCCACCTCGGCCACCTCGCCGGCAATCGACAAGCCCTCGATCGCGTCAAAAGTCAGGGTCGCTTTTTGACCGACCTTAACCTTGGCGATGTCCACCTCGTTGAGAGACACAGTGGCGATTTTCTTGGTTGAGACAATCGTCCCCAGACTTGTCCCGCCGCTGGCCGAATCATTGACGTTAACATTAATCTGGACCATGCCGGTAAAAGGTGCGTAGATAAAATAATCGGCATAATTATTTTCTTGCTGTTGAACCGCCAGTTTTTGCGTTTGAATGTCCAGCGAGGAATTTCTCATCGTCTCAAGATTTGAGCTAATAGTGGTCAGGTCGGCGTTAATCGTCTGCGACCAAGCGTTAATGTTGTCACGGTCGGTAACCATCGCCGCCGGGCGAGCAGCGCTATCGGAAGAGTCATAAACAAAATTAATATAAGTGTTGGCATCCTTCATCGCCAGGGACAGCGTCTGGAGCATTGAATAGCTACTTTGAGTCAAAGTTTTAATTGATGAATCGCTAACCAGCCGGTTCAAATTTTGATAATCAGCCAAAGTTTTTTGATAGACGGCTAAAGATTGATAATAACTAGCTTTAGCTTTGTCATAGTAAGACCGAGCTTTATCGCTAGGCAAATTAATCTTATAGACGGAAACCTGATAATTATTTAAAACCGAATTCAAGCCTTCAATCACCGTCGGCAGGTCTAGGAATGTTTTATTGACATTCGTTAAACTGTCTTCAGAATTTTTCGCCAAACCGCCAGTGGTTAAACGGTTCGCCTCAACGGCCTTTTGCAAATTAAGTTTAGCGCTAGCTAAAGAAATTGCCGCGTCGCGCGTGTCAATTTGCGCCAGCAATTGTCCTTGGCTAACCATTTGTCCGCTTTTCGCCCCGAGATAAACAATATCGCCCGAGGCCTTCGGTTTGAGCTCAACCTGCTGCGAAGCCGAGACCTGACCCGAGCCGGAAACGGTAGAGATAATCGTCCCCTTTTGGACCGCCGCGATAACATAATGGGTCTCCCCGCTGGTATTGGTAAAATAGCCATAAATTTTGTAGCCGGCGAAAACAATTACCAAGATAATAATAAAGCTGATAATTTTGTGATCGAGCGCGTAACTTTTAATTCGCGACCAGCGCAATCGCGTCTTAATTTTAGACCAAAGATTTCTCATAAAGGCAAAAGACGAATTAATTTAGCTACAATTTGCGAATTATCATCCGCCCCGCCGATGGTAACAATAAAATCGCCAACTTTAAGATCGCTGGCCTTAATCGACTCGCGCCAACGGCGAACAATTGTATCGTCCCCAACCTTAATTACTTTTTCTAAATTATCAGGGCAAATCACGACCAGGGTGGGCAGATTAATTTTGATAATCTTGCCGGCCGCGCCATGGCTATTCGGCAAATCATCAGACCAGAAACCTCTTGGCCCCGTGTTCCCTAACGGACCGTGGTCTGGACCATTAATCGCTCGATAATAATTATCGCCAAAATGGCCCGAGAAAACGGCTTGCCGAAAACCGATAAAACGGCCTGCTTGAAAAGTAACAAGCAAAACAACGAGCGCGATAATCAGCCCGATTACCAGTTGAAAAATTTTAGGACGGCTCAAATTTTTTAAATATGTCATAATAAATTGATTTTACCCCATGGAATAAAAATCTTTTAGATTTTATGACACTGAAGGTGTCATATTCCATCGGGGTGAATAAAATAATTTCAAATTGGCGAGAGTCTTCGCCAAAGAAATAATCAGGACCAGGACTACCACCAAAAAAGCCGTCAGTCCAAGCAGGGGTAAAGATTCAATCAGCGACAAAAGTAATTCTCGCCAATAAAGAGCTACGGCTCCCCCGTCTGACCACAGTAGCGATAGATAATTATAAAAACCGGAGCTCGCCAGCAAATTCGCCGAATAAAAACAAGTCGTCATTAAACCAGTGGCTGAAAAAACGTCAGCTAGACCGAAAATCAAAAGATTTCGACGAGCCCGCTTTTTTTGTTCTCGCTGAAGCCGAACTAAAACCAACGCCATTAAGCCAGCCGAGAGTTCCGCGGCTTTGGTCGCTTCAAATAATTGTCTGATATTTTTGCTCATAATATTATCATCTGCTTAGCTTATAATACGCCAACCGGGCCTATTTGGGTGCAATGGCGGTTAATTTGGCCCTTAATTTAAAGAGTGACCGGCGATAGGCGCTTTTGACCGTATTAAGCGGCCGATCCACGATTTTGGAAATTTCGTTAAAAGTTAAGCCCTCTTCCAGATGCAAAGCTAAGATCATTCGTTCGTTAATCGGGATAAGATTGAGAGCTTGGTTAAATTTTTCTTTAATTTCCGCTTGAGCAAAAACTTCATCGGGCAATAATTCCAGGTCGGCCACCGTCTCGGCAAAAGTTTGAACCTTCCCCTCTTCGTCTAAGCGAGCCAATTCGCTAAACGGGATTTGCCGCCGATGTCTTAACCAGTCAATCGCCGTGTTTCGGGCAATTTTGAAAAGCCAAGGTTTAAAATTTTGGGCTGGGTCATATTTGGTCAAATTCTTCCAGACCTTGACCATCACCTCTTGGGTAATGTCCGAAGAGTCAGGCTCATTGCCCACGAGCCGATAAATAAAGCGGTAAACCATCGTCAGGTGATCAGACACGATCTTTTCTATCGTTAATTCATTATTAGGCATATAAAATGGAATTTTACCATATTATTCAGACGTTTGCATTTTCGCGTAATTTTGCTAAAATAATTCTAATTATTCCGCGGTAGCTCAGTTGGTAGAGCGACGCTCTGTTAAAGCGTTGGTCGCAGGTTCGAGCCCTGCCCGCGGAGCAAGTTAGGACGAGAGGCCAATTCTAGGACCAGATTGAACGGAGAAGCTATTGAAAACTCTAGCTTTTTTTCGTTTACAGTCGGGTTCTGAAGTAGGTAATTCAAAAATGCTCGTTTTTTAGCGGGGTCAGAACTTTCGTCAAAGATTGTTTTGGCTCTGCGAGCGACAGAAATGACTGTGGCAATAGTAGTTTGGTAATCACAATCGGCTTTTCGGTGTTCGGATAACTCAATTTCGAGGACCTGTATTTGGTCCTGATACTCTTGGTGTTTCTTGTCGTAAATATCCTTAGTAATTCCCAAGTCAATAAACAGCTCAAGTAATCGGCCGTCTTTGGCTCTTAGGTTTTCGTAGTCGGTCCTAATGCGATCCATTTGAGCTTTATGAAAAGCAACCTCGGCCTCGGTGTTCTTTCTTATCTCGCCAACAAGGTCGTTCTGGGCCTCTTCGGTGATGGTTTCAAAACGCTCTAAGACCTCGTAGATAGGCATCAAGAGATCTTTTTCTGGCACATATACTCGTTTGCATATCCTCTTGGCGTTGGTGCAAGAATAGTAGGTAAAAACTTTGCCACTTGGCTTGACCTTGACCTCTGGGGTCATTGTGCAACCGCAATTTTGGCACTTAAGCAGGCCTTTGAATATGAAGTCCTTAGACGAGGCCTTGTAGGGCGTTTTCTTGCGTTTCTGGCGTATTTCTTGGCACTTGTTAAACAATTCTCTGGTTATCAAGCGAGGGTATTTGTGGGCATAATTGCCATATTTTTTTGACGAGGCCGTCCCGCAATAAAAGCTATCTTTTAGTATATTTTCAACTCCACTTTTCGATAACTTGTTGCCCTTAAGGGTTCTTAAACCAAGCTCGGCTATTTTTGCTCGTATAGTTTCTAACGAGTAGTTTCCTGTCGCATAAAGCTCGAACATTTTTTGGACCAAATGCCCTCGTTCGGGATCAATGATAATATCTTTACGCAATCTTTTTTCGGCGTCTAAAGAAACATTGAGATAGCCAAGCCGAACAGGTCCAGTCCATTCGCCATTTCGTCTTTTCTGCTCAAACGCTCGCTTCACATTGTCACCAATAGCGTCCGAGTAGTATTTAGCCAGTCCTAAACTCATACCAAATTGAAACTTCTCAACGGCCGACATCTGATTATTGATGACTTGGCCGTCCGAGACAAAATGAAGCTCGATCCTGTCGGCCACGGCCATTTCGTAGAGCGTGCCAACTCGCTTATCAAAAACGCTTCTTGATAAGCGGTCCACTTTATCAAAACAAACGGCCACTTTTTCCTTTTTGGCTACCTCTTGCACATATTCAAGCAATTTATCAAACTCATCTCGCTTGTCTTTATACGCACTTTCGTCAAAACTAAACGACTTAATAATCTCAAAAGATTTTTTCTGGCAATACTTGTCTATCCGCTCAATTTGAGCAGGCAAAGAATTACCCGCTTCTTTTTGCTCTTCGGTTGATACCCTTGAGACATTTATTGCTTTCATATTTCTAAAATAATTTCTCCATCGGTTGCCAGTTTTTGTCTTGGCTTATCTTGCCTTTTTGATAATGATATTTTTCCGAGCCGTTATAATGCCAAACGCCATCTTCAAAAACCGCAATCCCGCCGACATAATTTTTGCCTAGTTCTTTGAGTTTTGACGATAACGCCTTAACTTTATCGGCTGTTTCGGGATCTTCGGCTACTTGGCCCGCTTTAGGATCAAAAATGCCGATCTTGCCGTTCTTA
>Ga0315286_10007131_pt1 | contig 10909 bp, 12 predicted proteins | sample YL17G10_0_MG_FD_205038 | JGI IMG/M metagenome (GOLD analysis project Ga0315286, IMG submission 205038) | Sediment microbial communities from Yellowstone Lake, YNP, Wyoming, USA - YL17G10_0 | ecosystem: Environmental > Aquatic > Freshwater > Lake > Sediment | place: USA: Wyoming | collected...
CGGACGACGCTCTTTTCTGGCAGTTCAACAACATGTACATTTTCATCCAGGTGCGGGGCGGACTCGTGGTGATCGACCAACACGCGGCCCACGAGAGAATCATCTTCGACACCAGCAGGAAACAGATCGAGAGCGAGATCCCGGTGTCGCAACAGATCCTGTTTCCCATCACGCTCGAGCTCTCGATTTCCGAACTCTCGATGTTTCGCGCCACCCGGGAGATCTTTCAGAAGCTGGGATTCTACCTCGAGCCCTTTGGCGGCAAGAGCATCCTCGTCCGCGGGTACCCTCAAGGGCTGAAAAACTGGGATGAAGGAAGATTGCTGCTCCAGATTTTTGACGATCTGGCAAACGACCGGATGCCGGGGAATTCGCACGCCGAGCGCATGGTGGCGAGCTTCGCCTGCCGGAGCGCTGTCAAGGCGGGGCAGAAGCTCAGCGTCGATGAGATGAAGATGCTCGCCGATCAGCTTTTCGCCGTTGAAAACCCATACTCGTGCCCGCACGGGCGGCCGACCATACACAGACTCTCGCTCGAGGATATCGGGCATTGGTTCTCCCGCCGGTAATGAACTCAAACCCACGAGCCGTCGCCATCATGGGCGCAACGGCCACCGGAAAATCAGACCTCGCCATCCGTCTCGCCGAAGAATTCGGTGGAGAGATCATCTCCATGGACTCCCGTCAGGTCTACAGAGGTTTCGATATCGGCACGGGCAAGGTGTCTCTCGCCGATCGGCGACGGGTCACCCACCATCTGGTCGACATTCTCGATCCCCATGAGACGAGTAGCGCGGGTTCGCACCTCGCCCGCGCGGACGCGGTCTGGGGGGATGTGACGGGGAAGGGGCGAACGGGATTCTTCGTCGGGGGGACGGGGCTCTATTTCCGCGTGCTCTTCCGGGGGATCATCGAGGCGCCGGTGTCAGAGACCGAACAGAAGGCGCTGCGCAAGGACCTTTCCGCGGCGCCGACCGATGAGCTCTACGAGTTTCTTATCGGGATCGACCCCGAACGCGCTGAAACGCTTTCGCCGCGGGATCGCGTTCGAATCCTCCGCGCGATCGAGATACGCCAGCTCACGGGGACGTCGCACTCGGACCTCATCGCCTCCCAACGGGGACGGCGCAACTGGCAGGGGCTCAAGATCGTTCTCACGCTTCCTCGACCGCTGCTAAGGGAGCGCATCACCCAAAGAACCCGGGAGATGTACGAGCGGGGATGGGTCGACGAGGTGCGATCGCTTCTCGCCCGAGGGGTCGGTCGTGATGCGCCGGCCATGGGCAGTCTTGGGTACGCGGTCATCGCCCGCGCCATCCTCGACGGAGCAGATCCCTTTTCGACTCTGCAGACGGTGGTGACGCTCACGCACCAGTACGCGAAGCGCCAAGAGACCTTTTTCCGAAGCGAGCGCGACGCGCACTGGATCGACGTTTCCACCCCCTCGGCCGCGCTCGAGGCGCGCCGACTGGTGGCGCGCCATGTGGGCCTTTAAATCTCACTTGACATAACATCCCTAACATGATAAAAAGACGAAAGTTAGTCAACGAGCGGGCATAACTCAGCTGGTAGAGTATCAGCTTCCCAAGCTGAGGGTCGCGGGTTCGAATCCCGTTGCCCGCTCCAACTTTTTTCAGAACGCTTGCTGACCCCGAAAACAAGGATATCCGCTCTTTTCGCAATCGTCCTCGCCGCGGCGACGCTCGCGGCCTGTGGTTCGCCCAGGACAACCGCCGACAACGACGCGCCTCTCGAGAAAGCGATTGCGTCTTACATCGATGGCGACCTCGATGCCGCGGAGCCGCTTTTCTTGGAAGTGACCAGCGGGTCTCAGGCGGACGAAGACTTGCAGACGGCTTATCTCTACCTCGGCCGGATCTATCTCGCGCGGGGCGATTACGTAAGAGCGGCGGATGCGCTGTCGACGGGCAAAGCGCTTGGCGGGGACGTGCGATTCGACGAGTACTTCGAGGTGGCGCGGCGCCACCTCATGACCTCGCCCGCGCGGATGATTCAGTTGGAGCGGATTACTCGCCGCGAGCTCGCGGCGCTCGCCGGTGAGATCTTCGGAGATCGTCTTCGCGAGAGCTGGGGCGGTGCGCACGAGGAGGGGGGCGCGCGGAGCGAGTCCGCCGACCGCTCCGGTGAGCGCGCCGCGGAAGATCCGTTCGATCTTCTCGGCCGCGCCGGTGTGATGAGCGCTTTTCCCGATGGTGACCTCCACGGCGAGGAAGCGGTGACATGGCCGGCCTTTTATGTGTTCGTGTCGCGGCTCGCGGAGGCTCTCGGCGGGGCGCGCGCCGTGACAAACGATCTTTTTCCCGGCGGGTATCGGAGCGTGTTGACGACCGGCGGCTCCGCGATTGGCAGCGATGCGCCGGGCGGAAAAGACCAAGCGGCTGTCTTCGTATCGGGACGCGAGGCCGTTTCGACGCTCGAAACGCTCGATCGAACGTTGGGGACCGAAAAAACCGAGTGAAGCAGGAGACATGGGAACGAAAACCCCAACGCGCGTGGCGATCGTCGGGCGGCCGAACGTCGGCAAGTCGACGCTCTTCAACCGGATCACGGGGACGCGAATGGCTCTCGTCCACCCCACGCCGGGTGTTACCCGCGACGTCCAGCGGCGCGAGGCGGAATGGAACGGTGTTGCGTTCGAGCTCATCGATACGGGAGGGCTCTTCTCGGGTGTAGCGGACCCTCTGTGGCGCGAAGTGGAAAAGCGGGCGCTTCGCGAGGCGCTCTCGGCGGACGTTGTGATCCTGGTGACCGACGCCACGTCGGGGTTGACGACGGCGGACACGGAAGTGGCGGAGAAATTCCGCGGCGCAGGGTCCCCGGTCGTCGTGGCGGTGAACAAATCCGAGGGGAAGCAGACACGCCACGCCGCCGGCGAGTTCTTCCGTTTGGGCTTCGATTCGGTCTATGCGGTGAGCGCGATACACGGAGAAGGGATCGGGGATCTTCTCGACGATCTCGTTGCCCGGCTTCCCAAGCGGCAAAGCTCGATTGTCGATCACGATCTCAAGCTCGCCGTTGTCGGATGCCCCAACGTGGGAAAATCGAGTCTCGTCAATCGGCTGGTGGGTAGCGAAGCGAATATCGTCGATTCGAGGCCGGGCACCACGCGCGAAAGCATCGACGTAAGGGTGCGTTGGGAGGGGCGGTCGATCGTTCTGGTGGATACGGCGGGGATCAAACGCAAGGCGCGGACGACCGACGGGCTCTCGGCGCTCTCGGCACTCAAGAGCATCGATGCGATATCGCGGGCCGAAGTCGTCGTAATGGTTCTCGACGCGTCGCGGGCCGTCTCGAATCAGGACGTCAAGGTGGGGAGCTACGCGCACAAAGCGGCGAAGGGTGTCATGATCTGCGCGAACAAATGGGATCTAGTGGAGAAGCAGACCCAGACCGCCTCCGACTACGAGAAGACGATTCGCGAGTCGTTTTCGTTTCTGAACTACGCTCCGATCGTGTTCGTGTCGGCGCTCGACCGCCAGAGGGTGGGCCGCATATTTCCGATGGCCTGGCGGATCAAGGAGGCGCGCGAGAAGAGACTGGCGACGAGCGAGGTGAACCGATTCTTCCAGGAGCTCGCCGACCAGAACCCTCCCCCTTCGTACGCCGGCGGTAACGGCAAGATCTATTACGGGACGCAGATCGAAGTCGCCCCGCCGACCTTCAGCTTGTCCGTCAACAAGCGGGAGTTCTTCAGTCGGTCGTACCTGAGGTTTTTGAACAACCGTTTGAGGGACCGTTACGGGTTCGAAGGAACCCTGCTCCGGATAAGACTCAAGGAGCACTAAGCCGTGACGGGTAGGGGACTCATCGACATCTTCGTCGTGGCCCTCGTGAGCTATCTGGCGGGCGCCATCCCGTTCAGCTACATCGCGGGGCGCGTCTTCGCGGGGCTCGATCTGAGACGCGAGGGGAGCGGAAATCTCGGGGCGTCGAACACGTTTCGGCTTCTTGGCGGAAAAGTCGCGCTGGCCGTTCTAGCCGCCGATGTCGCCAAGGGATTCGTCCCCGTGGTCGTCGCTTCCGGCTTGGCAACGAGCGGGGTGGTGACTCGCGAGTGGCTCATGCTGACCGCGGCGTTCTTCGCCATCATCGGCCACATGTTCTCGGTGTTCGTCTCCTTCTCGGGCGGAAAGGGTGTGGCGACGATGGCGGGCGGTTGTCTCGCGCTCGCCCCGTGGGCGTTGCTCGTCACCCTGGCGGTGTTTGCCGGCCTGTTTGCGGTGAAGCGGATCGTATCGCTCGCGAACATCACGTGCGTGGTTGTGTTTCCGGTCGCGGTGTTTCTTTTGGATCGCATGGGTCTTGCCGAGGCGCACTGGCCGCTTCTCGCGGCGTCGGTGTTGATCTCGCTCGTTGTTCTCTCCAAGCACCGGGACAACATCAAGCGGCTCATCCGCGGGGAGGAACCCATCCTTCAGAGGCTCAAACGGTGATCGTATGACCGAACAGATCAACATCGCGGTTCTCGGCGCGGGGAGTTGGGGGCTTACGCTCGCCTGTCTTCTCACCGAAAACGGTCACCGCGTCTCGCTCTGGGAACTGTTCGAGGACAGGGCGGAGGAAATCCGAACGACGCGGGAGAGTAAACGGTTCTTGCCGGGGATCCGTATACCCGAAACGATACCGGTGGACTCCGATCTGGGGCGCGCTCTGGTGGGTGCGGATCTCATCCTTTTCGCGGTACCCAGCCACGGAGTCAGAAATGTCGCTCGAGCAATCGCGCAGTCGTTCGAGTTCAACGAAAAGACCCTTGTCGTCAACGCGGCGAAAGGATTCGAAGAACACACACTGAGAAGAATGAGCGAAGTCCTCGGAGAGGAACTCTCGGTACCCCACGACCGGATCCTGACGCTTGCGGGCCCCAGCCACGCCGAGGAAGTCAGCCGTCACATGCCGACATCCGTCGTCTCGGCGGGGACGGACGAGACCCACGCGAAAACCGTACAACGGATATTCTTCCGTCCGTATTTCCGTGTTTACACCAATTCCGACGTCGTCGGCGTGGAGACGGCGGTCGCCGTCAAGAACATCGTCGCGATCGCCGCGGGCGTCTGCGACGGTTTGGGATACGGCGACAACACAAAGGCCGCGCTCCTTACGCGGGGACTCGTGGAAATCACGCGTTTGGGCGTCGCCCTCGGAGGGCGTCTGGAGACTTTCTTCGGGCTCGCGGGGATCGGCGACCTCATCGCGACAAGCATTAGCCGCCACAGCCGCAACCGCTACGTCGGCGAGAGGATCGGACGCGGATCCAAGCTCGACGACGTGCTCGGCGAAATGGTCATGGTGGCCGAGGGGGTCCGCACCACGCGCGCCGTGGTCGATCTCGCCAAGAAGCTCGATGTCGAACTACCCATTACTTCGGCGGTCCACGAGGTCCTCTTCGCGGGACGTGAACCTCGGGACGCCATCGATCGATTGATGAACCGTCCGCCACAGGACGAAATGCGCTGGACGCAGGCCAGCCGTACGAAAGGGGGTTGAAGGTGAAGTACAAGACCGGATCGGCCAAAATGTACTACACGATCAGCGAAGTCTCCGAGATGACCAACGTCAAGGCGCACGTGCTGCGGTACTGGGAGACGGAGTTCCCGAGTCTTCGTCCGAAGAAGAACAGAGCGGGGAACCGGAATTACCGGCCGAAAGACATCAAGGCAATCCTCGTGATCAAGGACCTCTTGTACAAGGAGGGGTTCACCATCAGCGGGGCAAGAAAAAAGCTCCAGGAGTTCTACGGGAACCCGGACCCGTTGATCAACCAGCTCCAGATCCCATTTTCCGATCCGCAGGCACGGCACGTCATCACGACGATAAGACACGAACTGCTCGAACTGAGGGAACTCCTCAGCGGGTCCACCGAGAAAAAAAAGGTCGATTCCGCTTGATCGGGCGGGTTGGGTAAATTAGAGTATCTCCTGTTGGTCGGGGCGTAGCGCAGTCCGGTAGCGCACTAGCATGGGGGGCTAGTGGTCGCCGGTTCAAATCCGGTCGCCCCGACCATTTTTTTCGCACCCCGCCTCCTGCTCGTCGTCGGCTCGCATGATCAGTTTTCTCTCCTATAAGCTGGGCGCGAGTCTGGCCGGCCGTCTCCCCGTCGAATTTTCCGAAGACATCACCGCCGCGCTCTCGCGAAGCCAGTACTACATGCGCGCCCGGTCGCGCCGCAACGTTCTTCGCAACACACGACTCGCGATGGCGGACGCCGCGGACGAAGAGGTGCGGCGAACCGCGAGAGGGGTGTTCCGCAACTTCGGCAGAAGCATATATTCTTTTCTTCGACTTCCATATATGTCGGTGGACGAGTTGAGAGCCCTGTGCGACTACGGCGGCATCGACACCGTGACTGCCGAGCTGCGGCTCCACGGGGGTTTCGTTTTCGCCGGACCGCATGTCGGCCCGTGGGAAATGGCGGGGGCGTGTTTGAGCGCGCTGGGGTTAAAGATCCACACGGTTGCTGTGGACCATCCCTCGCGCGGCGTAACGAAATTCTTCGATAAACGACGAAACATGGCCGGGATCGTTTGCCACCCGGCTGGAAACTGCTTTCCGGTGCTTTGCGAGGCGCTCGAGCGAGGCGAGTGCGTGGCTCTGCTCATCGACAGGACCTACGGCAAGCCCCGCCGGTCGTATACGATGTTCGCTCGGAGCGTCTCTCTCCCCTCCGGTCACGCGGCGCTTGCCGTACGCTGCAGGGTCCCGGTTCTAACGGCCGTGTGCGTGTTCAGAGAAGATGGTGGACTCAAGTTCGTCTTCCGGGGCCCTCACCACCCGGATTTCGCGAGAGGCGAGGCGGCGGCGGCGGAGGATCTGCACCGGCGGTGCCGGGCGGATATGGAGGAGTTCATCCGCGCGTTCCCCGACCAGTGGTTCCATTTCACCGAGTTCGGAGGGGATAGGTCATGAGTTCACGTCTAGAATCGATCGCGAGCCAAACCGCCGTGGTCATCCCCGCTCTTGACGCCGCGCGGCATCTCGAAGCGGTTGTCCGGGAGACCTCCCGATTTATCCCGCTCTCCCGTATCATCGTTGTAGACGACGGTTCGACCGACGGCACGCACGAAACGGCCACGCGCGCCGGTGCGACCGTGCTCCGACACGCGGAGAACCAGGGGAAGGGGATCGCCCTCAATACCGGGATACTCGCCGCGTTCGAGATGGGGGCGGTCTACGCGATCACCATGGACGCGGACGGGCAGCACGATCCCCGGGAAATCCCTCTCTTTCTTGAAAGAGAACTCGAGACCGAGGCGGATATTATCGTCGGGAATCGCATGGCAAACCGAAAGAACATGCCGGGTGACCGGGTTTTCGCGAACCGGGTCACGTCGTGGTTCGTGTCCCTTCGCTCCGGTGTTCATATCCCCGACTCGCAAAACGGTTATCGGCTGATCAAGACCTCTCTCTACCAGACGCTGAGGATCAAGGCCAAGCGGTACGCCGCGGAGAGTGAAGTTCTCATCCGGGCGGCGAAGAGGGGAGCCAAGATTGATTGGGTCCCCGTGGAAACCATCTACGGGTCCGAGACGAGTAGCGTGAATCCCGTCGTCGACACGGTGCGGTTTTTGAGAATGGCGGTTCGGAGCCTGTTCTGGTAACATCCGCTGCTCGGGGCAAACCGCCCATAGAGGTATCGATATGAAGCCGCTGATATTTATCACTAATGACGACGGTTACGACGCAAAAGGCATACAGGTGCTCCAACGGGCGTTGGCCGGGTTGGGCGAACTTTGTGTTTGTGCCCCGAAGAACGAGCAGAGCGCGAGCAGCCACTCGCTCACCGTCCGCCAGAAGATCGCGACGTACAAGGTCAAGGACGGCCACTACCAGATTTCGGGAACCCCTACGGACAGTGTTCTACTCGGGATACAAGGGATCTTGGGCAAGGCGCCTGATCTCCTCGTCTCCGGCATCAACCACGGACCCAATATGGGTGAAGACGTCACTTACAGCGGGACGGTTGCCGCGGCGATCGAGGGGACGCTTCTTGGGGTACCGTCGCTTGCCATCTCTTCGCTCCAGAGAACGATCGACAGCGAGGAGATCATCGAACGGATCGCGCGCACCGTCGTGGAGGCGGCGCTACGGCTGGGGGTGCCCCGGGACTGTCTTCTCAATGTTAATATTCCCGACCCCGAGGTCGCGCCCATCAAGGGAGTCCGTATCACCAAGCTGGGCTCTCGGGCCTACGACAACCTCCTCTCGGAAAAGACGGGCGAGAACGGAGAGGTGTTCTACACCGTCGGAGGAAAGGACCCCGTGTGGAAAACGGATGACGGGACGGACATCGCCGCGGTGAGGTTGGGATATGTATCGGTCACGCCGCTCCATCTCGATATGACGCATTACAAGGCCGTTGTCGAAATGGAGCAGTGGAGGTTCGATCTGTGAGACCCGCGGACTACCCGGTGGCCCGCGAGAGAATGGTCCGGGAGCAGCTCGTCTCCAAGGGCATCGCCGACACTCGTGTGCTCGAAGTGATGGGGCGCATCCCGCGCCATCTCTTCTTCGATGGCGACATGGGCCCCGAGGCTTACAGCGATCACGCGTACCCCATCGGCTTTTCGCAGACGATGTCGCAACCGTACATGGTGGCGTATCTCGCCCAGGAGCTCGCTCTGACGGGTATCGAAACCGTTCTCGAGATCGGCACCGGTTCGGGTTATCAGGCGGCGGTGCTCTCCGCCCTCTCTCACCGCGTCTATACCATCGAACGGATCGTACCCCTCGCGCGAAAGGCGCGGGAGGTGGTCGATGACCTCGGGATCGCAAACGTCGACATCTCGGTCGGGGACGGGAGCCGGGGATGGCCGGAGCGCGGGCCTTTCGACCGAATTCTCGCTACCGCCGCCGCGGGCGAGGTCCCCGCGTCGCTTCTCGCGCAGCTTCGTGAGGGAGGCTTTTTCCTGGGACCCGTCTACAACGGGTCGGGCGAACAGGAGATCATCCGGCTCACCCGCGCGGGTCAGGAGTTTCGGTTGGAGCGGCTGCGAAAATGTTCGTTCGTGCCCCTGGTTCGAGGGCGGCCGGAAGGGGAAAACGCCGCCAAAGATACCGGTTGATAATCTCCCCGGACGTGGTATTCTAGCGCGGTCCGGGCAAGGAGAGGGAGAGGACGGACAGAACAGTATAAGGTTGTTGACAATTTGATTCTTCGGATTCGGGGCGTAGCGCAGTCCGGTTAGCGCGCCTGGTTCGGGACCAGGAAGTCGGTGGTTCAAATCCACTCGCCCCGACCACTTTTTCCCCCCCGGACGTTGTCTTCGTCAATCTTCACGTGATCGATCGCTCTCGGGAAGCACATGACCCCCGCATCCCCGGCGCCGCAAAGACCGCATGACCAAGAAGAAGGAACAGAAGGAAAACGGTACGTGGAGCGAAGGGGAATTTCTTTCGGACGACTACGATATTCAGACGCGGTACATGATGGAGATCAACCGCTACCCGCTCCTCTCGCAGGTAGAGGAGCAGGAGGTCGCGCGACGGGTGGCGGAGGGTGACGAGGCGGCGACACGACAGCTCATCAACGCCAATCTGCGCCTCGTCGTCACGATCGCCAAGCGGTACATGGGTCAGGGGTTGGGTCTTCTCGACCTCGTGGAAGAGGGAAACCTCGGGCTCATCCGCGCCGCGGGGAAATTCGACTACCAGAAAGGGTTTCGTTTCAGCACCTACGCGTCCTGGTGGATCAAGCAGTCGATCACCCGCGCGCTCGCCAACCAGTCCAAGTCGATCCGCATCCCGATCCACATCTACCAATTAATCAACCGGTACCTCCGGATCGAGGACCGCATGGCCGGCGAGTTCAACGAGAAGGACGCGAGCGAGGCCCTCGCGATCAGCATCAACAAAGTGCGCCTCGTCAAGAATCTGATCCACGGCATACGATCCGAGGAACTCACTCTCACGGTCGAGGCGCTCCAGAAGCTTTCCACGGACGCCGTCCAGGAACCGGCAGCCAGCGCGGACGACCTGGTCACCGTTCAGCTTCAGAACGAAGAGATCGCACGTTTCTTTCAGAAGTATTTGAGCCCGCGTGAGCAGGAAATCTTGCGGATGAGATACGGATTCGACGACGGGAGGCCGCGCACCCTGGCGGAGACCGGCCGGATGTTGAGCGTGTCACGCGAGCGGGTCCGCCAGATCGAAAAGAGGGCGCTGCAGAAACTCAAGCTCATGCTTGTCAAGGTGAAGGGATAGACTTTGTGAGAAAGGCAGATTCGGTGGACACGGAGCGGCTCAAACGGTACATCCGCGACGTTCCGGATTTCCCGAAACCGGGGATACTTTTCAGGGACATCACCCCGCTTCTCGCGGACGCGGCGGCGTTTCGCGAGACGATCGACGTCCTTTGCAGCCGGTACCAGGGGCGCGGGATCAACAAGGTGGTCGCGATCGAATCCCGCGGGTTCGTTTTCGCCTGCCCGGTGGCGCTCCGGCTTGGTGCGGGGTTCGTCCCGTTGAGAAAACCGGGGAAGCTCCCCTACGAGACAATCCGGGAGTCGTATGCCCTCGAATACGGCGAGGCGACGCTCGAGATCCACAAGGACGCCGTCGTGCCGGGCGACCGGCTGCTCGTGCTCGACGATCTCCTGGCCACCGGCGGGACGGCCGCCGCGGCGGTGTCCTTGGTCAAGAAGCTCGGCGGGGAAGTCCTCGAACTGTGCTTCGTCATCGAGCTACGGGCATTGAAGGGGAGGGACAAACTCGCCGGAACCCCGATCTTTTCTCTTTTATCCTACGACTGAAGCCGCTATCGTAGATGTTGACTTCACCTCGGTGCCCCCGTAGCTCAGATTGGATAGAGCAGCGGTTTCCTAAACCGTTTGTCGGACGTTCGAGTCGTCTCGGGGGCACCATATTTATCAAGGACTTGCGTTTCACACCCATC
>Ga0315286_10007133_pt1 | contig 10908 bp, 11 predicted proteins | sample YL17G10_0_MG_FD_205038 | JGI IMG/M metagenome (GOLD analysis project Ga0315286, IMG submission 205038) | Sediment microbial communities from Yellowstone Lake, YNP, Wyoming, USA - YL17G10_0 | ecosystem: Environmental > Aquatic > Freshwater > Lake > Sediment | place: USA: Wyoming | collected...
ACCAGGTTTCTTTTGACATCCCTACCGGCACCCATGGAGATGTGTATGACCGGTACCTGGTCCGCCTCGAAGAAATGAGGCAGAGCCGTGAGATCATTCGTCAGGCTCTTGAGAAACTCCCCGCCGGGCCGGTGAATGCCACGAATCCCAAGGTAGTCCCTCCCCCCAAGGAGAAGGTATTTGAGAGCATCGAAGCGCTGATCCACCAGTTTCACATCATGGTCGAGGGGTTTGATGTGCCTTCTGGAGAGGTCTACGTACCGGTCGAGTCACCCCGGGGTGAGTTAGGGTTCTACATCAAGAGTGACGGGACGAGCAAGCCATTCCGTCTGAAGATCCGCACTCCATCCTTTGTGAATCTCCAGTCGCTCTCAACTATGGCAGTAGGCCGGATGGTGGCAGACATGGTGGCGGTGATCGGAAGCATTGATATCGTGCTGGGAGAAGTGGATAGGTGAAATGCGGATTGTGGATTGCGGAATGAGGTATTTTATGAAAGCTGATCGCTGATAGCTGATGGCTATTAAGAGATAGGAAGGAAGGTTAGATGACATTAAAAGATGTTGCGAAGTTACTCAATGCCGAGATTCTCATCTGTGAAGATGGATGTGATGTGGAAGTGAAGACCGCATTTGCTGCTGACCTTTTAAGCGATGTACTTGCATACGCAAAGGAGGGCACACTGCTGATAACTGGCATTACAAATCCTCAGGTAATCAGGACTGCGGAGATGCTCGAGTTGATCGGAATTCTCGTGGTGAGAGGGAAGGCGCCGGATGCAGAGACCCTTAAGCTAGCCCAGACCAAGAGTATCCCTCTCATGGTGACCAAGTACATTATGTTTGAGAGCTGCGGAAGACTCCACCGGAATGGCGTGGTAGGATGTGTCGAGTCAGTGCCAAATGCAAGATCGTGAAGCAGGAGAGCTCCTCTTAGAGAAGAGATTCTCCATTGAGGGAGGGAACTTCATCCATGCAGGAGGAGTCTCCAGTTCCATTAAAAAAATTCTGAAGGATATCGGCATTCGATCGGAGATTATCCGGAGAGCGTCAATTGCATGCTATGAGGCTGAGATGAACGTAGTCGCTTACGCAAAAAAAGGGGAGGTCACCTTCCGGGTCACCCAACAGCACCTGCAAGTCCTGTTTAAGGACGAAGGCCAGGGAATAGAGAATATTGGACTGGCAATGCAGGAGGGTTACTCAACGGCGACCGACGCAATACGGGAAATGGGTTTTGGTGCGGGCATGGGCCTGCCAAACATAAAGAGGAATGTGGATCATTTGAATATTGAGTCAATGGTTGGTGTTGGTACTACTCTCGAGATGATCATTTATACCTGAACAAGAATGCAGCGGTATCTCCTTTCAGTAGCAGTGATTGAAGAAAAATGCACCGGGTGCATGAAGTGCATGAAAAAATGCCCTACCGAGGCCATACGGATACGGCATGGGAAGGCCACGGTAATGGAGGACCGGTGTATTGATTGTGCCGAATGCATGAAGGTTTGTCCAACCCGGGCATGGGTAGCCCGAACCGATTCCTATGCCAGCCTTTCACGTTTCAAATACAAGATTGCCCTGCCTGCCCCTGCACTCTACAGCCAGTTTAGCCGCGACGTCCTCCCCGATACTATTCTTAAAGGTTTAAGAGAATTAGCCTTTGATGATGTCTATGATGTGACCTATGCCTCTGAAGTGTTCGGGGTAGTGCTCAAGGATTTCTTTGAGAGCTATCAGAATGCGAGGCCTGCCATCTCTTCGGTTTGCCCGGTAGTGGTAAAGTTAATCCAGGTGAAATTCCCTGACTTAACTGATCTGCTTGTTCCCCTGGAATCTCCGAGAGGCATTGCAGCAATGGATGCCAAGTTGAGGATGTCTAAGAAACTGGGCATCAGGTATGAGGATATCAGTGCAGTCTATATTACCCCCTGTCCGGCCAAAATAATCCCCATTACCCAGCCCCAATGCAAGGAAGTTTCTCCTCTTGATGCAGCCATATCAATCGCTGATATTTATGGACTCCTTTTATCTGCAATGCGCAAGGCAAGTAGCAAGCAGGAAGAACTTCACCTCTCCGGTGCAGATGGTATCAGCTGGGCAATCACGGGAGGAGAGCTTCGATATCTGGGTACGGAAGGTTGTCTGGCAGTGGATGGCATTGATAATGTGATTGAGGTCCTGGAAAATGTCGAAGATGAGAAGATCAGCGGGATAAAGTACCTTGCACTGCGGGCCTGCCCTGGCGGGTGTGTGAGTGGTGCTCTCAATGTTGATAACCCGTTTCTCGCCCGGAACAAGATACTGAGGCTTGCCCAGATGTTTGCACAGCGAAAATCCGTTGGCCGGGAACAGGTAAGGGCGTTCTACCAGCAGGGATTTTTCACTTGTGATATTAAGCCGAGACCTCTGCCCATGGAGCCTCTGGACCGGGATACCCTGAGAGCCATCCAGAAGATTAAGGAGAGGGATAAGATTTTTGAAACCTTGCCCAGGATTGATTGTGGTGCCTGCGGGGCCCCAACCTGCCGGAGCCTGGCTGAGGATATTGTACAGGGAAGAGCTGCGCTTACCGACTGCATCGTTAAGCTCCTGGAGAGAGGGAAGGCGTGAGAGGGGAAGTTCACACTCATATTAAGGAGTGGTTATGAACCTAAAAGAGATGGTAGAAAAACTGGGGCTCGAAGTGAAGTCAGGTGCCGGCCAGATGGATAGAGAGGTCCGGGGAGGATATGCCAGCGACCTCATGAGCGATGTTATGGCAAACAGCAGACAGGGGGATATATGGGTGACCCTCCAGATCCACCAGAACATCGTGGCAGTGGCAAGCTTGAGGGAACTGGCTGCGATCATTATCGTTCAGGGGCGGCAGCCTGAAAAAGAGACCGTGGAAAAGGCTGAGAGGGAAGGGATACCAATCCTGGGTTCCCCTCTCCACACCTTTGAACTGGTTGGAAGACTGTATCAGATGGGGATCTCCGGGATGCATTGATGCTTAAAGAGTACCGGGCAGATCTCCACATCCATACCTGCCTTTCACCCTGCGGCAGTTTGGACATGTCTCCCCGGGCAATTGTGAGAGAAGCGAAGAAAAAGGGCATTGAGATTATTGCAATCTGTGACCACAATTCAGCGGAGAATGTATTGCCCGCACAGAAAATCGGTGAGGTTGAAGGAGTAACCGTGCTTGCCGGCATGGAAGTAACCTCCCAGGAAGAGGTGCACCTCTTGACCCTTTTTAATGATGTGGAAGGGGTAAACCGGCTTCAGGAGATTGTGTATGAGCACCTTTTACCCGGAGAAAACGATGAAGAGGCCTTTGGCCCCCAGGTGATCGTGAATGAAGAGGATGAAGTGATCGGGATGAATATGAGGCTCCTCATTGGCGCGACTACCCTTTCCATCAACGAGCTTGTCGATAGAGCGCAGAAACTGGGCAGCGTGGTTATTGCCTCCCATGTCGATCGGGAGAGTTTCAGCCTCCTCGGGCACATGGGATTTATCCCCCATGATTTGAAGCTCACCGCCCTTGAGATTTCACCGCATATTACAGCAGAACAGGCGAGAGCACGATTCCTGCAGATGAGCGGGTATCCTCTGGTAACCTTTTCTGATGCCCACACCCTCGAAGATATCGGGAAGGTTTCAACCCGTTTCTTCCTTGAAGAACCGACACTCAAGGAGATCGAGAAGGCACTGCGGGGAGAAGAGGGGAGGAGGATTGTTGGTTAATGCGGAGTGCGGAGAGAAAAATGGGAGACGCGGAGACGCTGAGAAGGGGGGACACGGAGAAAGGATAATATCCCCGCGTCACCGTGTCACGCCATCCCCGCGTCAAAGATATATACACGGTACGTATTAACGAATAATGGAGGACTTATCCCTTCATATCCTGGATGTAGCGGAAAACTCAATTGCCGCGCAGGCAAAGAGGATTGAAATCAGAGTGAATGAGGACGTTGGAAGAGACCTTCTCTCGATTGAGATAAAAGATGATGGAAAAGGAATGTCAGCAGAGATGGTAGAAAAAACACTTGATCCTTTTTTCACGACCCGTACTACCAGGAGGGTGGGCCTGGGGCTTCCGTTATTTGCCCAGGCAGCACGGGAGTGCAACGGACAATTTCAGATCGAATCACACCCGGATCAGGGAACACGGTTGCTTGCCACCTTTCAATACAGCAATATTGACCGGAAACCCTGGGGCAGGATGACCGAGACGCTCATCACCTTGATTGTGGGGAATCCGGAGGTAGATTTTTATTACGAGCACCGGAAAGGTGATTTCGAATATACGTTGGATACCGCAGAAATACGGTCGGGGCTTGAGGGATTACCGATCAATCATCCCACCGTGGTTGGAGCAATCCGGAGGAACATACGAGAGAATCTCGAGATGATCGGGATAAACTAAAAGGAGGACATGTTCAGCGATGGCAGAGGAATGTTCAGGGGGAAAGATCCAAATTAGCAATAACGAGATTACGCCGGAGATGTACGGTGAGATGGACGGCATTCTGGATCAATACCGGGAGAGGCCAGGTTCACTTATCCCGGTTTTACAGAAGGCACAGGGGGTATGCGGATACCTTCCTGCTGAGGTCCAGAGGTATATCGCTGAGGGGCTCAACATCTCCCCCAGCCAGGTCTTTGGAGTGGTTTCTTTCTACTCCTTTTTCACCATGAAGCCCCGGGGTAAGTATACCGTCAGGGTGTGCCTGGGTACTGCCTGTTATGTGAAAAGGTCAGACGAGATCATAGAAAAATTGAAGGGTGAGCTCAAGGTTGAAGTGGGGGGGATCACAGAAGACCGGATGTTCTCTCTGGAGGCGGTACGGTGCCTGGGCGCCTGCGGTCTTGCACCAGTTGCGGTGGTTGGCGAAGATACCTACGGACTGCTTGATCCAGTGAAGGCCCTGGGCATACTGAAGAAATACAGGGAGGAGGAGAAAGGCAATGCCTAAGTTAACGCTCGATGATTTGAAAAAAATTAAGGAGGAAGTGAGGACTTCAACCGCGCTGCGGGAAGGAGGGTACCAGGCAAAGATTACCGTACACATGGGTACCTGCGGGATTGCCTCCGGTGCACGGAAGGTGATGAGCGCCCTCATGGATGAGATTACTGCAACCGGCACCAAGGATATCATTGTCACTACCTCGGGGTGTGCCGGGCTCTGCAGCAGGGAGCCCATGGCAACAGTCGAAATCCTGGGCGAGGCACCGGTCAAGTACTGTGACCTCAATGAGGAAAAGATAAAAGAGATCTTTAAAGAACACGTCGTGGGCGGCAAGATCGTTCAGCAGTATGCCCTCGCTATTGGAAGCGAGACCACCTTTTAACCAGTAAGGAGTTGTTGCGTGAAAATGTTCAGATCTCACATGCTCATCTGTGCGGGGACAGGCTGTGTCTCCAGCAATTCTCTCAAGGTGAGAGAGGCGATTCAGCAGGAGCTCATCAGGAGAGGACTCCAGGACGAAGTCCAGGTGGTGACCACCGGATGTAACGGTTTCTGTGCGGTGGGGCCGGTGATGGTGATATACCCTGAAGGGATTTTCTACCAGAAGCTCACCCCTGAGGACGTGCCCTTCCTGATCGAGGAGCACATCCTCAAGGGGAGACCGGTGCAGAAGCTCATGTACACGGAGCCGGTGAAAAAAGAACTGGTGCCCAGGATGCAGGACATCAACTTTTTCGGGCTCCAGGTTTTGCGCGCCCTGCGTAACCGCGGCATCATCGATGCTGAAAAGATCGACGAGTACGTTGCCCGGGATGGATACGCCGCCATGGGCAAGGCGCTCCTCTCCATGACCTCTGATGAGATCATCAATGAGATGAAAGAGTCAGGCCTGCGGGGGCGGGGCGGGGCTGGATTCCCCACGGGAATGAAGTGGGAATTCTGTGCCAGGGCCAAGGGCGATATCAAATATGTCCTCTGCAATGGTGACGAGGGCGACCCGGGTGCCTTCATGGACCGCAGCATCCTGGAGGCCGATCCCCATGCCGTGCTGGAAGGGATGGTGATTGCTGCCAAGGCCATCGGTTCTCACCAGGGCTACATCTATGTCCGGGCTGAGTATCCCCTGGCAGTGCAAAGGCTTAATATTGCGATTGAGCAGGCCAGAGACTATGGACTGCTGGGCAAGAACATCCTCGACTCAAGTTTTGATTTTGACGTCGAGATCTACCAGGGTGCGGGTGCCTTTGTGTGCGGAGAAGAGACAGCCCTGATGATCTCTATCGAAGGGAGGCGGGGAATGCCGAGGCCGAGGCCACCGTTTCCTGCCTACCAGGGCCTCTGGAGAAAGCCCACCATCTTGAACAATGTGGAGACCTATGCCAATGTGCCACAGATCATTTTGAACGGCGCCAAGTGGTATAACACTCTGGGTACGGAGAGGAGCAAGGGGACGAAAGTATTTGCCGTGACCGGCGCAATCAACAACATCGGCCTGGTGGAAGTTCCCATGGGAACCAGTCTCCGGACCATCATCTATGATATCGGTGGCGGCATACCCAACAAGAGGAAGTTCAAGGCAGTTCAGCTGGGAGGCCCTTCCGGAGGGTGTATACCGGACAGCCTGATTGATACGCCGGTAGATTATGAGTCCATCACCAAAACCGGTGCCATCATGGGTTCAGGGGGTATGGTGGTTATGGATGAAACCACCTGCATGGTGGGGATTGCCCGGTTCTTCCTTGATTTCACCCAGGATGAATCCTGCGGCAAGTGCACACCCTGCCGGGTAGGGACAAAGATCATGCTCGATATCCTGACCGATATCACTGCGGGGAAAGGCAAAGAAGGTGATATTGAAACCCTTGAGGACCTGGCATATGCGATCAAAAACTCCGCCCTCTGCGGCCTGGGAAATACCGCCCCCAATCCTGTCCTCACCACCATCCGTTACTTCAGAGAAGAGTACGAAGCACACATTAAAGAGAAACGCTGCCCTGCCCATTCCTGCCTCGCCCTGCTCAGGTTTGAGGTGAATGCTGAGCTGTGCAAGATGTGCGGGCGGTGCGCCAAGGCCTGCCCGGTTGAGGCAATTGCCTGGGAGAAGAAGCAGGTGGCGGTGATTGACAAGGCAAAGTGTATCAAGTGCAAGAGCTGTATCACCAGTTGTCCTTTTCTGGCTATAGAATGATTGAGGGGAGATGCCTGTGGCTAAGATGATTCATGTGACCATCGATGGTAAAGAGATCGCAGTAGAAGAAGACACCACCATTATCGAAGCGGCAGAAAAGGGAGGGATTCGCATCCCTACCCTGTGCTACCACAAGAAGCTCCTCCCCTTCGGCGCCTGCCGTATCTGTATCGTAGAGGTGGAGCAGATGAAGGGGCGGCTTATCCCCTCCTGCTCAACGCCGGTAACCGAAGGCATGGTGATTAACACCCATACCGAGCTGGTGATCAAGACCCGGAAGACCACCTTGGAGCTCCTCCTCATCCATCACCCCCTCGACTGTCCCATCTGTGACAAGGCCGGGGAGTGTGATCTCCAGAACCTGGTGTATGAATACGGGGTGGATGGAAACCGGTTCAAGGACAAGAAGTTCGAGTACCAGGTGGATTATGTAACCCCACTGGTCGAGAGGAATGTGAACCGCTGCGTGCTCTGCGGCATGTGTGTGAGGGTATGCGATGAGATTGTGGGGGTGGGCGAGCACAGCTTCGTCAATCGGGGTTTCAGGACCAAGATCAGCACCGACTTTGACCGCCCCATGGATTGTGAATTCTGCGGCCAGTGCATTAACATCTGTCCGGTTGGCGCCCTGAATGACCGGCTGTTCAAATTCAAATCGAGGGTCTGGGACCTCACAAACGTTGATACCATCTGTTCCTACTGCAGTACGGGTTGCACCCTCACCCTCGGCATGAAGAACGGGAAGATTTTACGGGTAAGGGGTGATGATGAGAAGGGAATCAACAAGGGCGATCTCTGCATCAAGGGAAGGTTTGGCTTCCAGTACGTTGAGAGCCCCCTGCGCCTGAGCACACCCCTGGTGAGGAAGGGGGACACACTGGTTGAGGCCTCCTGGGACGAGGCATTAAAAACGGTGGCAGAAAAGTTCAGGGAGATTAAGAAGAAGCAGGGAAGCGAGGCCATCGGCGGCATCTGCTCTGCCCGCCTCACCAACGAGGAGGTCTACCTCTTCCAGAAGTTCCTGCGCTCTGTGATCGGGACGAATAACGTTGACCATTCCGGCGGCTATGCCCACACTGGGCTGGAGGTCATGGGCAAATCGCTCGGTTACCTGGCTTCGACCAACTCCCTCTCCGATATCAGGAATGCTGATACCATCTTCCTCGTCCGTTCTAACCTGTCCGAGACCCATCCGGTGGTGGGAATGCGGGTGAACGTGGCAGTGAAACGCGATAATGCAAAGCTGATCGTCGCCAGCCCGAGGAATATTAAATTCCGGCGTTTTGCCAGTGCCTTCCTCAGCCATAAAGTGGGCACTGAAGTTGCCCTGATCAACGGGATGATCGCCGTGATCCTGAAAGAGGGGCTTGCGGATAAGGAGTACCTGAGCAGGCGCGCAGATGGGCTGGAGGAGTTTGAGAAATCAGTAGCGGGATGCACCCCTGAATGGGTGGAGAAGATAACCGGCATTAAACAGAACCTCCTCATAAAGGCAGCAAGAACCTTTGCCGCAGGAAAGAAGGCAGTGATCATAATATCAGCAGGTCTTGGTTTGCCCGTGGGAGATGAGAAGATTGTCCGGGCAGCCCTGAACCTTGCCCTCATTACCGGGAATCTGGGGAAAGAAGGGGCAGGTATTGCCGTTCTCGGCGAGAAGAGCAACTCTCAGGGTGCCATCGATATGGGGGCGTTGCCTGCGTACCTGCCAGGCCATCAGAATCTCCTCGACAGCGCAATCCGCGAGAAGTTTGAAAAAGCCTGGGGGGAGAAACTTTCTTCCAGGGCAGGGTTGGGCGCCCTGGAAATGCTCCAGGAAGGAAAGCTCAAGGCCCTCTACCTTGCAGGTGAAAATCCCCTCATCACCCATCCTGGACAGAATCAGACCAGGAAGGCCCTTGCGGGATTGGAATTCCTCGTTGTGCAGGACCTCTTCCTCACCCCGACTGCGAAGCTCGCTCACGTGGTCTTGCCGGCCCTGAGTTTTGCTGAAAAGGAGGGGACCTATACGAACAGCGAGAGGAGAGTACAGCGTATCAGGAAGGCATTGATTGGTCCAGGTACAGCAAAATCTGATCTGGAGATCATACAGAGGCTGGGTGAAAAGATGGACTTTACCTTACAGGGAATACGGGAGATCTGGAAAGAGATCATTGAGATTGTCCCCATCTACCAGTGCATTGATTATATAAAGCTCGGTGATACCGGCACCCAGTGGCCCTGTAATCTGGAGAATCCGCAGGGGACGCACCGCCTCTACGAACAGGAGTTCCCGAAAGGGAAGGTCAGGCTGATGCCCGTTGCTTATGAGGATGAGATAGAGGCTGACGGGAGCGATTACCCCTTCATCCTTTTAACGGACAGCGCACAATTTCACTCAGGCACCCTGTCTCCCCAGGCGTCTGCCCTGACTCAGGTATGCCCTGAGGGATACGTGGAGATGAACGGTAAAGATGCTGCAGGCAAAGGGCTGAAAGATGATGATGCAGTGGTTGTCAAATCGAGACACGGCGAGGTGAGGGCAAAAGTCAAGATGAGCAGGAAACAGCCCGAAGGGGTAATCTTCATTCCTTACCACTTTGAGAATGTGCCGGTGAATGCGTTGACAGATCGGTCTATGAAATATGTAAGGGTTAATGTGGAGAGGTGCTAAATGGACATCATAGGGATTGGATTGCTGACCGGGAAGATACTGGTAGTGTTCGTGGTGATGCTCTTAACCGTTGCCTACACCACGTGGCTGGAGCGTAAGGTACTGGGGCACATGCAGATCAGATACGGGCCGCTCTACGTTGGCTGGCACGGATTGCTCCAGCCCATTGCAGACGGGATCAAGCTCTTCTTCAAGGAGGACATTGTCGTAGCGAGTGCCCATAAATTTTTATACATCCTTGCCCCCTTCATCGTAACGGTCTGTGCCTTTGTCTCCTTTGCGGTGGTCCCCTTCGGGGATTCGATACAGATCCTGGGCAGGAAAGTGGATTTAGTCATCGCAGATGTGAACATCGGCATCCTCTACATCTTTGCCATCTCCTCGTTGAGTGTATTCGGCATTGTCCTGGCAGGATGGTCATCCAACAACAAGTATTCGCTCCTGGGGGGACTGAGATCCTCAGGCCAGATGATCAGCTATGAGCTCCCCATCGGGCTCTCCATTATCGGCGTGCTCATGCTCTCCGGTACCTTATCCATGGTTGGTATCGTCAGGGCCCAGGCAGGGATGTGGAATATCATCCTCCAGCCTCTCGGCTTTATTATCTTCTTGATCTGCGGCATAGCGGAGTGCAACCGCACCCCCTTTGACCTGCCTGAAGCAGAGAGCGAGCTCGTTGCAGGCTTTCATGTTGAATACTCGAGCATGAAATTTGCCCTCTTCTTCATTGCGGAGTATGCCCACATGCTCGTCATGAGCGGCATGGCAGTAACCCTTTTCCTGGGCGGGTGGCAGGGTCCCATCCTGCCAGGCCCCATCTGGTTCATGGCCAAGGTGTTCTGCTTCCTCTTCTTCTTCATCTGGCTTCGCGCCACCTTTCCTCGCTTTCGCTATGACCAGCTCATGAAGTTCGGGTGGAAGGTACTCTTCCCCTTGTCCCTTTTCAATATCCTACTCACTGCATTTATTGTGATGCTCAGGAGTTAGTCATGATACAACCCTTTATCCACGGTCTATGGATCACGCTCCGATATTTTTTCAAGAAGCCGATCACGCTGAAGTACCCGGAGGAGCGGTGGGAGCCCTATCCCCGGTTCCGGGGTATCCAGCGGC
>Ga0315286_10007134_pt1 | contig 10908 bp, 16 predicted proteins | sample YL17G10_0_MG_FD_205038 | JGI IMG/M metagenome (GOLD analysis project Ga0315286, IMG submission 205038) | Sediment microbial communities from Yellowstone Lake, YNP, Wyoming, USA - YL17G10_0 | ecosystem: Environmental > Aquatic > Freshwater > Lake > Sediment | place: USA: Wyoming | collected...
GGCCAAGGCTGTTCCCATGGCCACTCCCTTTTCAGTTAATGCGCCAACAAGCGGAATGACCCCGGCCGCATTGGAATAGAGCGGAATACCAATTAACACTGCCAGAGGCACTGCATACCACTTATCGCTTCCGGCATATTGCGCCAGAAAATCAGCCGGGACATAACCATGAATCCAAGCGCCAAGTCCGACTCCGATGACGACATAAAGCCAGACTTTTTTCACGATATCAAAAGTATATGTTTTGGCATATTTGATTCTTTGTTCCCAGCTTAGTTCCGGCAAATTGATATTTTTGCCATTGCCGTTCAGCGCGAATTCTTCCACTAAACCTCTCACATCCATTTTCTCAATGACCATACCGGAGAAAATCGCGATCAAAAGTCCGCTGATAATATAAATCAGAGCAATCTTCCAACCGAACATCCCGAACAAAAGAACCAGAGCCACTTCATTGATCATTGGTGAGGCGACCAGAAAAGAAAAGGTTGTTCCGAGCGGCACGCCGGCTTGGACAAAACCCAGAAATAAAGGCACGGCCGAACAGGAACAAAACGGAGTAACAATCCCTAAGAGCGAGGCTAAGATATTGCCAATATATTTTTTTTCATGCGAAAGGATGTTTCTTATTTTCTCGGGTGGCAGGAATGATCGGATGATTGACACTGCAAAAATTATCACGAACAAAAGTAGGATAATCTTGATTGTGTCGAAAATGAAAAAGTTGACTGCGCTTGCCAGTAGTGTTTTCGGAATAATTCCGAAAACCGAATAAGTCATCCAGTCAGCGAATAATTGAACGGGATAAAATAAGTCCATAGAGTTTTTAGGTGTTAGTTGATTAAAATATTGCTAACGACAAGGCGATCGTTCCCAATATCGCCCAGACAGAATTTTTTTTGAGAATCATCAGCCAACCGATGGCTAGAGCAAATATCAACCAAGCCTGCCAGCTTATCAAAGATTTGGAAGCGAATTGCAAAGTGACAGCTATCAGGAGTCCGATAAAACCCGATAGGAATCCTTTGATAATAACTTTCACAATTTTTAGATTTTGGACTCGACCGTGAATATCCGCCAAGGCGATCATGGCTATAAGCGACGGCGTAAAAATAGCCAGAGTAGCCATAAGAGCGCCAAAGATAGTGGCGACATGGTAGCCGATAAAAGTGGCCGTAATAAATACCGGTCCGGGTGTGATTTGTCCGAGTGCGATGCCGTCCACAAATTGTTTGACTGAGAGCCAGCCGTGAGCATCAACGACTTGATGCTGGATAAGCGGAATAGTAGTGAATCCTCCGCCAAAAGCCAGCGCGCCAATGCCCAAAAATGTTGTAATTAGTTCGCGCGTATAGGGTATGGATAATCCAACAATAAAAGCTATCGCTGTTAAAATAGCCGGTGTCCAATCTTTCGCCGACAACGTTTCCCGCTTCAAGATATTTTGCTCGGTCAGCAAGACTTCTCCTTTCCTGGCTTTTTCATCTTCAAATTCACGAGTGAAATAAAAAAATATGAAACCAAAAGCGCCGGATAAAAGGATAAGCCAGATGATATTTATCTTTAGAAAAAAGATACCAATAAAAGTCGCTATGCTGATGATAAAGCCCTTCCAGTCATTGATAGTTATTTTCTTAAATACCGATTTGCCTAAAATCAAAGTGGCGTTTACCAAAAGCGCGACAACCAGCGCACCTAAGCCGGCAAAGAGCGCCTGGACAAATGAAAAACTGCCAAAAGTGAAATACGCCCAAGCTAACGCAATCATAGCAATGGTGGCCGGAAAAATATATAAGAGTGGCGCCAAAATTCCGCCCCACAATTTATGCAATTTAAAACCGATGTAGCCCATGATGGAAACACCAGTCGCGCCAGGCAGAATCTGAGCCAGACTCAAAGCATTCATAAATTCTTTTTCCGAAATCCATTCCTTTTGGTGGACAAAGGTTTTTTTCATCAACGCCAAAATCGCCGGCCCGCCATATCCGATAACGCCGATATAAAATGTGGTTTTTAGCAAATCTGATAAAGTTGGCTTTTTCATAAAAATTTTAGTTGCAATGCCCGCAATTCAATTTCAATTTTTCCGCCTCCGTGACGGAAACCATTTGAATGGTCGTGTGATTGATTTTGAAATCGGCTAACATCTTTTTTTGGACTTCCGCAATCAAATCTGTCCTTTTTTCATTTTCCATATTCTCAATTTCCAGGTGCGCGCTCAAAAAACGGCTGTTGCTGTCCGTTTGCCAGATATGCAGATCGTTTATTTCTTTTACTCCTGGCAGAGACGACAATTTCATCCTCACTTCCTCAAAGTCAATACCTTCCGGCACCGATTCCATGAGAATGTTGATTGTTTGCATAATTAGCTCATAGACTTCCTTGAGAACATATATTGAAAGTACAATGGAAATAATCGGGTCGATGATATACCAATGGAAATAGTAAATCAAAATTGCGCCGACAACGATTCCCAGGGAAAACAGGGCGTCTTGAAATGAATGAAGCCAGGCGCTTTTCATATTTAAATTTTTGTGAGCGTCTTTTTCCAACAAATAGGTCGCAATGCCGTTGCCGACCAAAGCCAGAATTGCCGTCCAAATCATTGACGCTCCTGCTATTTGCGAAGGATGAAACAATCGCTGGGTCGCTTCAATCAGAATAAAAGCAATTACCGCCAAAAGCACTAGCGAGTTGAAAAAAGCAATCAGAATTTCAGCTCGCTTGTAGCCATAGGTTTTGAGCGTCGTGTTGCCTCTGGTTTTGATTTTCTCTCCCCACCAGCTCAAAGATAGCGATCCGACATCGGAAAAATTATGGAGCGCTTCGGAAATCAAGGCTAAACTGTTGATAAAAAGCCCGACCGTGATTTCAAAGGCGGTGATGATGATGTTAAGGACGATCGCGAAAACGATATTCTTATTACCGGCCGGCTCACCACTTCCCCCTTCCGAATGCAAATGCGGCTTCGTGTGCAAGTGCGTTTCCGGATGAGTATGCGGGGCTAAATTGTTTTCTGTAGACATATAAACTTTTTTTATAATTTAAGATCTTCCTTTCTCTTTTCCAAATCCTCTTTAGCTTTGGGGATCAACTTGAAATCTCGGACAATTCTTTGGGCCTTGTCTCTCGGAGTGTCATTTTCATCCGCAAAAGCAATGGCTTTGGCTGGGCACAAATTGGAACAAGTCTGGCAAGCCACCATGCAGTTAGTGGGATTGACTACCTTGGATTTTTTGTTTTCATAGTCAAATTTATACACTCCCCTAGTGCAAGAAGTGACGCACATTCCGCAACCAATACATTTGTCCTCATTTATTTCCGGATTCCATTGAAATTCTTCGCGGTCAATGCCGTGAAATTTAGCGAACTTCGGATCCTTTTTTTGTTCTTCGTTCATAGTTTTTTTTGTTTAAAAATTATTTATTACTTTATTAACAATTACCACCGCAATTGCAACCCATCTTGAAATCTTTGCGCTTCACCAATTCTTCCAGATATTCTTTCGGCGGATGGCTGATGGCTTTTTGGGGGCAAATTTCATCGCAACCAGCGCAACCGACAACACAGTTTTTGGGATTGACCACCTTGGGCTTTTTTTCTTCCTGCAAATAAACACCATTGGAACATTTTTCAACGCAAGCCATACAATTAATACACTTCTCTTCGTCAATCGTGGGAAACCAATCGATTTCTTCTCTTGGAATGCCAAACCATTTATCTTTTTCCATAATGATACTTTTTAATGATTACAGATTAATTATGTATTTGATGAGATACTGCAGATAGTAAATTCCGGTTATCATAAAAATTGTCGCCACACCATAACGCATCACTTTTTCGATTTTGGCCATAGCGTTATATACTTTGCCTACTTTTCCCACGCCAAATGCCAGAATGAAAGAGAAAATAATAACCGGCAAGCCTGTCCCTATGGCAAACAGCGGTGGGAGTAACAAACCTCCTGTTGACTTGAGAACCAGTGGAGTAAGTATCCCGAAAAACAATACTCCGCTGTAAGGGCAAAATGCCAGGGCGAATAGCATCCCCAACAGCAACGCCCCGAGATAACCCTTGCTCGCCAGCCATTCCTTTATTTTTTCCACTTTTTCACTCTTTGATCCGAGGTTAATTTTAATGACGCCAAACATCGTAAGACTAATCAGTATTAAAACTATTCCCAAAACTTTGTCGCCCCAGCCTTGAAAGATGCTGGCAATCGCAAACGTGGAAAGTCCGAAATAAATAAGCGTTGCCAAAAGCGTATAGCTGATAGCCCGACCCAGTGTGTACATTAGTCCGCTGATGAGCGTATACTTGGGAGTTTTGATGTCTTTGGAAATGTAAGCAATAGCAGTGATGTTGGTCGCCAAAGGGCAAGGACTGATGGATGTCATCACACCTAATATAAAAGCAGAAAGCAAAGGGAAATTATATTGATCAATGAGAGTATTTAAAAATTCCATTGTATAAATTGATCTTTAATGATTATTCTATGCAACAGTCAATCGCTTTTCGGACTAACTCTCGCAATTTTCCGGTAAATCCGGTCGGATTTACATCATGCTTATTCAGCGCCTGCTCATCAATTTTTTTGATGGATTTTTCCGTTTCAATTCCTCCTGCTTCCTTGACATCGCTTGTCCCTATAAGTTTCATATTAAGCGCCCAAAACATTCCATAGAGATCAAAAGATTTCTGGAAAAGATCCTTTGCTTCTTCTTTTTTCCCCATTCCCTGTTGTTTCGTTCCCACTTCCATCAGGCGCATTGAAGCAGCTAACAAGTGTTTCGAAATACACCAGACTTCTCCTTCATATTCCTTGATAATTTTTCGCAGAAGTTCTCCTCGCATTTTTCGCACTTCCTGAAGTAGATCGAAATATTCATCTTTGCCGGTCTTTTCGGCAGTAAAGAAAAAATGTTCTTCAATACTGATGAGATTCATGATCGCCAAACTCAAATCCTGATCCGATGATAAATCCATCTTATCTTGCTTTTTCATTTGGTCTATTTTTTCCACAAATTCGCTCAAATTTTTTATTTTATTTTCCATATTGTTATTTAGTTAAGTTAAGAAGTAAAATATCAGGCTTAAGATAATTAGTGGACTGATAGGCATTACTACTTTTTGAAAAGGAAAATAGGCGTGTCCGTTGTTCTTTTCCTTAAGATGGAAATACCAGCTGGCGCCAAACCAAAAAGCAATACTGCCGATGATAATACCAAACAAAAGTTTATCCAATCCGCAAGCGCAGAGGGAATTCAACGGATTACCAATGATTCCGGAATAATAAAGCGGAACAACAATAAGCAAAAAATATCCAACAATATCGAGATAAATCCGGCCTTTGAAGCGAATGTTTTTCTTGTCCAGCCAGCTTTCCGTCCAAACAATCATGGAAACCGTGAGCCCGCCAACCCAGAGTCCCGTTATCGCATCATCCACTCCCAGATAGCGGGAAAGTCCGACACCGGCCCCGACAGCAATGGTGCAAATCGGACAAACTGCCAAAGCTTTTTTGGCAAAAAGCAATCCGACTGCGAGAATTGATAAAGTTAACGCTGATGTTTTTTTCATACTATTGTTGTGTATTTATTTTTTGTTTGAAAAATTCAACGATATCCGCATCTCCGACGAGACATTTTTCGCCGTCCCATAAAAACGGCACGCCGATGGAATCAGTCGACATTCCGCATATTTTCGCTTTTTCCTCCAGCTCCTTGGAATTATTACGATTGTAATATACTTCCTTTTGGGAAAAAGCTAATTTTTCCGCCACTTTGTTTTCCTTTATGTATTCCTCGACAATGGCGCAATGGGGACAACCGTCACCGTAAAAGAAAATGATCCCATTTTGCGCCTGACTTTCTCCCTCAATTGATCCGTTTTCCGTCGAGCTATTGGAAACAGATCGGTCTTTTTTGTCTTGAGACAAAACAAAGAAAGAGAAACCCAAAGCGAGAACAAACAGAGCGGATGGAATAATTATTTTTTTATTCATACGATAAATTAGCTTAATTTTTGTTTAAAGAAATCAATGATATTTTTTTCGTTCGTATAGCACTTTCCGTCTGCCCAAAGAAACGGGACTCCAAATGTTTCAGGGTCGACATTACATTGCAGCGCGTCTTCCGCCATTTGCTCTGAATCAGTTTGATTCTTGCTTACATTTTTTTCTTCAAAAGCCACTTTGTCTTTCACGCCATTGTCCGCCAAATATTTTTGAATATTAGCGCAACTGGGACAATTATCACCGGAATAAAAAGTGATATTCATTTTTTCCATCTCTTTTTGAGTTCCGGCGGAAACTGTTTCTCCGATCATTCCTCGCAATTTCTTGGACAGATAATCAGAAAGAGCCTTCTGGTCTCCTAATAGTCTCCAGGCCTGCGCCTCTTCCTGGATATTATCCTCACCGTCAATAATGGCGTTTATAAACAGGGATGTTCCGGCTGCTTTGAATTTGGCCGCCACAGCCTTATTCTCCGGCAAATCAACGTTTATTTCTCTAAACTCAAGTTTACCGCTTTTAATTTCCGCTTGAAAAGACTCATCAACCATCGCCTTGATATATTGACCCATTGTTATGCAGGAATAACAGCGGTTGGTGGAGTGAAACTCATAGATCTGAACTTTCTCTGCCAGCTTGGTCTCTTGGACTTCAGCTTTTTGAGAACTTTTTTCTTGAACGCTTGTGCTGGAGCTGGCAGACTCAGTCTTTTTGTCTGGACTAACACTAATGTACACAAGAGCAATGGCAAAAAACAAAGCCCCTCCGTAAAGTAAATATGTGCCTGACTTTTTCATATGATTATTTTTGTTTTAAAAATTATTTAGAAAGGATAGTTTTTATCTCCTCTACGTCCGGAATTCTTCCGGTTACTTCCACTTTTTCGTCCACCACCAATGCCGGCGTACCCATTACGCCATAACTCATAATGTCCTGGATTTCGGTCACTTTCTCTATTTTGGCTTCAATTTTTAATTCTTCCAGCGCTTTTTTTGTGTTGGCTTCCAGCCGCTGGCAATTGGGACAGCCTGTCCCCAAAATTTTGATGTTCATAGGTTTATTTATTATTGATTAAGGACTTTGGATTGCAAAGGTTTTCTTTTTCGTTTGCCAATCTGCCACAGCAGCGACAAATATACTTTGGGTCATTCACCAGCGGAATAATTTTGCCCATTTCAAACTGATTATGCGGTTTCGTCAGCTCGCAGAGCTTTTTTCCCCTGTTGTTGCCGTTGCAACTACAGGGACTGCTTGTTTCGCAACAATTATTTCCCATAGACTTTTTGTTAGTGAATTACTTGATTAAAAATTTTCTTATATTCTCTGATGGCTTTTCTATTGAGAGAATAACGAATAAAATTGCCTTCTCGTTTTTCAATTAAAAGCCCGACCCCTTTCAATTGTTTGAGATGATGCGAGGCTAGCTTGTCCGAAATGCCTATAGCAGGGATTATCTCACATACGCATTTTGAACCACCCTGAAGAACACAAAGAATTTTAAGCCTGTTTGGATCGGCAACGGCTCGAAGAAAAGCGTATGTTTTACTGACATCCTTGGCTTCCGATGATTTTTTTGCGCAGCATTTGAATTCCATAATATAAGTATTCTAATATATATTAGAATGATACATCTTATTAAAAATTAAGTCAAATGGAAATCCAACGCAAAAAACACCACCCAAGGTGTTTCCGTAAAAGTAAAAATTCTATGTGGTCACCGCAGATATTTCTCAATATTTGCCTGATGCTCCTCTAAAGTTCTAGCACAATGAATTTGACGATTGCTGTCGTGAAGATAATACAGGCAATCTGTTTCGGCTGGATGTAAAACCGCTTCAATTGCATCTATCCCTGGATTGGAAATTGGAAAGGGAGGTAGTCCTTTGTTTTTATAAGTATTGTAGGGAGAATCAATATTTTGTATATCTTCCGATGTAGCAGGTGACCACCAGCCAGCATCGGTTTTTCCCCTAGCATATTGAACGGTGGCATCAATTTCTAAATTCATATCCTGATTAAGTCTATTCCAAAGTATTCCAGCGATGAGAGGCATATCGTCTTTTCCTCCGGCTTCTCGTTGAATTATGGAAGCCAGCTTGAGTCCAGTTGTCCATTTGATATTCTGCTGAGCAAATTGAGTAATGTAAGGCGCAAATTGTTCGTCAAAGCGCCTTGTCATTCGCTCGGCAATTTTAAATCCGCCTTCGTCCACTGGAATAAGGTAGGTATCTGGAAAGTATGTCCCTTCAATATAATCTATCCTCATTTTGGTATATTCCGTATTCCACTTATTAAGTTCTTCATCATTCCAACTAAATGTTTCTGCTAGTTTTTCTCCAATCTGTTCTTTTCGCAGTCCCTCGGGAATCACCACCCATTTCATATCAGGAGCAGAAGTGAGTTTCTTGGCAATTTGCCAAGCACTTATATTCTTTGACACATTGTAACCGCCAGACTCAATTTTATTATACTTGAGAAATAGAATTAGTTTGAAAGCCAATCCATTTCTTATTAGTCCTTGGGTTTTCAGTTTATCCAATGTCTGATTTTCAGTTTGATTACGATTAACAATAAAAACGGCTTTCTCTTCCTGAGGTTGAGGTGCGTTGAAAAATACACGGTTCGTTATAAACAGACCTGCAATAGCAATGAATACTACTCCGATGATAATTACGAATTTCTTTTTCTTATTCATATTTTCAGTTTCACATAATCAGCGAAAACAGTCAAAATATTGTAATAATTGCTCGATGATTACGTAAGGTTTATTACAGCGCTATTCCTGCATTTTTCTTGAAATCCTTTTCGATTAGTTTCCGGAGGTTTTCTTCGCCTTTCTTGTATTTTTTCAATCCGAAAATAATTTGGTTAAATCGAACTAAATTTTCCTTAAGTTCTTTTTCCAGCTGTTTGTCGTCAACCTTACTTAAACGCTCATTCCATGTTTTCAAGTCAGCCATAATTTTCTTCCAATATTTTCCATCCTGCCTGATCGCCAAGAACAGACTTACATCGCACCTTAATTTCCTCAACGGATCTTTGCATAGAAATCCTCCTTTTCAATTTTTAAGTTACTGCGAAATCCACTATCTTTATAGCAAAATTTTTATTGCATACAAAAACTAGGATAACGAATTACCCTAGCAAACATATTGATTTCTGTCAAAAATTAATCAACTGGCACATAAACACAACGGCAATAGCCCATTTCATGACTACATTCCCTGCAGGGCAGTGGTCGAGTTTTAATGGCTTCTTCGATGGTATAGATTTTTCCGTTTTGGCTTTGGCAATTTTCACAGGAATTATCGCTGACTAAAATTTCAACCTTTGCAACTGCGCCGCTTTGTTTGTATTGCAAAAGATTGTTGATATTGGAAGTATTCAAACTATCCGATAATTTCTTGATTTCTTCTTCGGTCATAATTATGCGGTCTGAATGATTTTTTTAACTTCATTAACTATTTCGGCAGGAGTAAATGCAGATTTAGCAACAAAACCATCGGCGCCCAATTCAATTACTTTCTCTCGACTATCAACCAAATTGCTGAGCATAATAATCTTAATCTTAGGATCATAATCACCGCCCCGCAAAATTTTGGTTAGCTCAAAACCGTCCATTTCCGGCATAATTAAATCAGAAAGCACAATATCTATTTTTTTCTCTTTGATTATTTCCAATGCCTCCTTGCCGGTTTTCGCCAAAAACACTTTGAAACCGGAAGTAGAAAACTTCATCTGATAAATTTCCGAAATCATCGGGTCGTCTTCGACTATTATGATTTTTGACATAAACTTAATCGGAGATTAATTTGGATATGTTTTAGCTTTGTTCTTTAAAAATATCTTTTGATTGCTCTATGGGAATTTCGATGATAAATTTTGATCCCTTGCCTTCGCCTTCCGATTCCGCCCAGACTTTTCCCTGATGCGCTTCGATCATGAGGCGCACCACATAGAGACCCAAGCCACTGCCTTCCATTTTTGAAGAACTCAAGCCTTTCCCGCGGGTGAATTTTTCAAACAGACTTGGCAGATCTTCTTTATGGATTCCAATACCAGTGTCAATCACGGCAATCCGGATCTTGTCAGTTATTTGGGAAACACTTAGCGTGACACTTCCACTGGGCGTATATTTGATTGCATTCTCCGCGAAATTAAAGATAGCTTCAAATATTTTGCCCTTATCAACTGAGATTTCCGGCAAAGTTTTTTCCGGTTTTTCATATTGAAAATCCAAACCCTTGTCCTTAGCCATCGTGGCCAAATTGTCATAAACCTCCTGGCAAAGCGTGGCGGGATTTATTTTTTCAAATTTGAATTCCATCCGGCCGGATTCAATGCGGGCAACATTCAAAAGATCCTCCACCAGATTGATCTGTCTATCGTTGGCCGTGCTTATTTTTTTAATAGTTTCCTCCTGTTCTGGCGCCAGCTTCCCATATGATCCTTCCAAAAGCAGAGAAGCATAGCCCTTAATGGGAGTCGGGGCTTTTTTCAACTGATGCGAAGCAATGTTAATAAAATCGGATTTCGCCTGATCCAACACACGAAGCTTGTCATTAGCAATTGCCAAGCTGTCAGATATTTTTTGCAATTGGTCTTTTCGCTCGCTAATTTCTTTGTTGGCAACCTCCAACGCCTCTCTTTGTTGGACTTCCAATTTAACGGATTTGACAAGCATATATCCGAATCCGATTGAAATTAGAAGTGTAATTAAAATTAATATCCGATTTGTAGCGCTTTCCGCAAAAAATAACTCTGCGCCCAAAAGAATAACGAGTCCAATCACTATGGCTTGGGCAAAAAGAAGTTTTATGTTAAATAACTTATATTTACTGATTGCATAAGTCAGCATACCAATAAAAATAACCATGCCGATAGGCGTATATTGA
>Ga0315286_10007136_pt1 | contig 10905 bp, 6 predicted proteins | sample YL17G10_0_MG_FD_205038 | JGI IMG/M metagenome (GOLD analysis project Ga0315286, IMG submission 205038) | Sediment microbial communities from Yellowstone Lake, YNP, Wyoming, USA - YL17G10_0 | ecosystem: Environmental > Aquatic > Freshwater > Lake > Sediment | place: USA: Wyoming | collected...
TTGATGAATTCGTCAGCGACGCGGGAGCGATCGACCCCGACGGCATCATTGGCGATATCGAACGACTGAAAGAGGAGATCCAGCAGCTCAGCGCCGAGAAGTCGGAGCTGGACCAGGCTATCGGCAGGGAAAACGCCGAGCTTTCCCGGATGGACGGCGGCGACCGGGCCGCGGTGATCGCCGAGGAGATGCAGGCCATCCTGGGCGGGTTGGAAAGGGATGTGGATCAGTACGCGCGCCTGAAAATCGCGACACGGGTACTGAGCCTGGCCATCGAGCGCTTCCGGGAGAAGAGCCAGGGCCCGATTTTGAAGAGAGCCTCCCACCGGTTCAGCCGAATCACCTGTGGGTCCTTCGAAGGTGTGCGGGCGGACCACGACCCCGACGGCAACCCCGTGCTCGTGGGCGTGCGGCCGGGCGGCAGGCAGATCGTGCCGGTGGAGGGCATGAGCGACGGCACGGCGGATCAGCTCTACCTGGCCCTGCGTCTGGCGGGCCTCGAACACTACCTCGACGGAAACGAGCCCATGCCGTTTATCGTCGACGACATTCTGATCAAATTCGACAACAGCCGCGCCGCGGCCGCCCTGCAGGCGCTGGCGGAGCTTTCGGCCAAGACCCAGGTGATCTTTTTCACGCACCACAGGCACCTGGTTGAACTGGCGGCGACGCATGTCGATGGGGCGGTGTTGTTCGAGCACAGGCTCGGCTGACCCGGTCGGGTTGTGCGGTTTTGCAACGTTGAAATGCGAAAGCCTATTACGCCACAACGATTCAGGAGTGCATGTCGTACTGGGGGTATTATGTCCTGCCCTACGAAATCACGTCGGACATTCTGAAAAAGGTAAGAAATTTGGGTCATGGGGTATATCGAAACAGAGTGTATCCGGTATAAGCCCACCAATGCAGCGGAGAAGGCCATGCTTACGTCCCGGTTGGCGATCTTTACGTTGCGCTTCGTGATGCTCCTTGGCTTATGGGCACCGTCTTGCCTTGCATGGGCGGCGGAATGCTCCGGCGACTTTTGCCCTCCGGAAGCCTGCGCGCCGGCGTTCGGGTTCATCGAGCCGGATGGCGTTCTCGACGTGGCCGACCGGAGCTTCACGATTCGCTGGCACGACACCGACCCGGATCAGAACGCAGTCATTTCGCTTTACTACGACACCGATTCGGCCGGAGCCGACGGTCAGCCGATCGCACAAGGCCTCCCAGAGGACCCCGACGGAATTATCGGTAATCAATTCTATTGGGATACAGGCGGCGTGCCCGAAGGCAAGTACTTCATTTACGCCGTGATCGACGACGGCCGCCATCCCGCGCTCACTGTCTACAGCCCCCATGCGGTGACCGTTCACCATGCGGTCCTTAATCCGTATCCGATACGGCCCGAGGGGCTCGATTACATTAGGGATTTCGGCTATGCCGTGGCTCTCAGCGGAAACTACGCGATTGTTGGCGCACCCGGCGAAGGCAACCCGTACGCCATCCCCGGCAGGGCGTTCGTGTTTACCCGCATCGGCAGTTATTGGGCCGAGCAGAGTGAGTTGACCATTGAAGAGCTTAGTTTTGACTGGGATAAGTTCGGGTTTGCGGTGGACATCGATGGCGACACCGCCATTGTCGGCGCCCCGAACGGCCTTATAACCGTTCAATCCGGCACGGCTTTCATCTTCAGGCGGCAGGGGTCGCGCTGGGTGAAAGAGGACCAAATCAAGCCGAACGGGTTGGCTTACAGCTACTATACAAGATTGGGGCACGCGGTTGCCATCAGCGGCGAGCGGGTGGCGGTCGGAGCCCCGAACTACAAAAACAGCGATGATAACCTGCCGCAGATGGGCACCGTCTATATTTACAAACGCGAGGGATCCGAGTGGCATCAGGAATGGCAGCTGTCCGCCTCGGACAAGGCGGCCTGGGACGAGTTCGGAACATCGGTGGCCATCAGTGCAAGCCACGTGATCGTCGGCGCCCCAAAAAACGACGATCACGGTTCTGACTCGGGCTCCGCCTATGTTTATCATCGCGAACCGGAGGGTTGGGCCGAGGTGAAGCTGACAGCCTCGGATGCTGCCGCGGGAGCCGGCTTCGGCACCACAGTGGCCATCACCGAATCCTGGGCCGCGGTGGGCGCCGTGGGAGACGATGCGGACGGCACCGACTCCGGTGCCGTCTATGTCTTCGAGTATAACGGCACCGTCTGGGAGCAAACCGGAAAGATAAGCCCGCCGGCTATCGACATTCGGGGTTTCGGACGCAGATTGGACCTGGATGGCGACACCCTCATCGTGGGGGCACTGCAAGACCCGGAGTCGGGAGCCATCCGCGACAAGGCTTTCGCCTATCGGCGCATCAACTCCATGTGGGTCCTGCTGAATCAGTGGACCGGCATGGGCAATGGGGTATCCGTCGACCGCGATTACGCCCTGCTGAGCTATTTTCGGGAATCGGATAAGGTGGTGAACGTCGTCACCCTTCGCCCGGCCACCATCCTGGCGGAGGCCGCCTCGATCCGGCTGGGCGAATCAACCAGCCTCATGTGGCATGCAGACGGGTTCGAGTCTGTTTCCATCGAACCCGGGATTGGAAACGTCGAGCCCTCCAGCCGCATGAGTATCTCCCCCGTCCGAACGACGAGTTACCGGATCACTGCCTCGGGAACCCGAGGCACCTTCACGCACTCGGTCACCGTGGCCGTGACGCCCCAGATCGGCATTTCGACCTCCTCCGCCTGGCTCCTCCCGGCGGAGGCTGCCACTCTGTCCTGGACGAGCGAGGGCGCCGACCAGGTGACGATCGACAACGGCATCGGCGCCGTTCCGCCCACCGGCAGCATGGCCGTGAGGCCGGGACCGGCGGAGACGCTCTACCGGATCACGGCTTCGGGACCGGGGGGAGAGTCGACGGCGGAAGTCCTGCTCACCGTGCTCTCGCCCTCTGCGCTGAATGAAATCAAGCTGAGAGCGGAGAAGCCGGATCCGGTCGTCGAGGCCGGCACGGCGATGGCCGTGGATGGCGATTGGATGGCTGTCGGGGTTCCCTATGACAGCGAGGGTGCTGACGTGTCGGGGGCCGTCAGATTGTTCCGGCGGGAGGGTCGAGGCTGGAGATTCGTTCAAAAATTGAAAGCGGCTAATCCCAGGGAGTATGAGAAGTTAGGAACAAGCGTGGCGATCGATGGCGCCTTCCTGGCGGCAGGCGGCCCCGGAATCGGCCGTGGCTCCGTCATCATTTTCCGTCTGGAAGGGGACGGATGGGTGGAGCAGGCTCGGGTTGCCAGCGCCGACAGCTTCTGGAATTTAGACACTTCGCTGGCGCTAACCGGAGACTTGCTGGCGGTGGGCGCGGACCAGGCGGTATACCTTTTCCAGCGCTCTTGCGCACAGTGGGACCCGGTGGCCAAGCTGACTGCATCGGATGCAGCTCGCGGTCAGCTTTTCGGCCGGGCGGTTGCCGCCGACGGCAATACCATTGTCCTAGGCGCCCCGGGGGGCGATTACACCGAAATCCCCGGCAGCGCTTATATCTTCGGGCAGCAGGGCGAAACGTGGGTCCAGCAGGCCAGGCTCACGGCGAGCGACACGGCCATCAAAGACTTCTTCGGCCACGCTGTTGCCGTCAGCGGGAATAGCGTGATCGTCGGCGGCTACGGCAATCGCGATCGCGGCAGCTGGACGGGTGCCGCCTACGTGTTCGAGAAAAGCGGTTCGGGCTGGAGTCAAACCGCTCGGCTGGTGGCCGGCGATCGCGCCCAGTACGACCACTTCGGCTACGCGCTGGCGATCCAGGGGGGACGGGCCGTGGTCGGCTCCCCCGGCGACATGCAGCGCGGCTACATGGCCGGGGCGGTGCATGTATTCACACGCGGCGCCTCGGGCTGGAAGGAGGCCGCCAAGCTGACCGCCGGCGATGCGCACGACTCTGACAATTTCGGGCTGGCCCTCGCCCTGGACGGGGACCTCTTGGGGGTGGTTGCCGAAGGGTTCTTCCCCTGGGGTGCGGCCTACGCCTATTCCCTGGCGTTGCTGCCACCGGAGGTCGAGCTGCGTGCCGAACCCGCCTCCATCGCCCAGGGCGGCAGCAGCCTGCTCTCCTGGAATGCGCAGCAGGCCGAAACTTGCGCCATCGAACCGGGCATCGGGGCAGTCGCGGCAAGCGGGTCGCTGGCCGTCTCCCCCAACGCGACCACGACTTACCGGATAACGGCAAAGGGGCCGGGGGGTGCTGCCTCGGCCCAGATAACCGTCACCGTGCAGACCCGCCCGCCTGTCGCCGGCCTGAGTGCCGATCCGCAAATTATCTATTTCGGGGAGAGCGCGAAGCTGACTTGGACTGCGAGCCATGCCGACAGCCGTCTGCTCGAGCCGGATGTCGGTCCGGTGAGTGAAGCCGGCTCGATCCTCGTCAGCCCTTCTGAGACCACATCCTACAAGCTCACCGTCACCGGGACCGGCGGCTCGGCCGAAGCGCTTGCCGTCGTCACCGTCATAAAAACCACCGGGGTGGTCAGCGGCACCATCATCGACAGCGATACAGGCCAGCCGCTTCAGGGTGTCGCGATCACCATAACCCAAGGGTCGCAGACACGTACGGTTTACACCGATGCGGACGGCAGATTCTGGGTGACCCGCATCGGTGCCGGTGAGATTACCCTCACGTTCAGCATAGAGGGCTATCCGCCGCTCACCTTGAACCAGAGCATCGACGCCGGCCAGGTCCTCCCCTTCGTCCTGAAGCTCAAGAAGGTCCTGCTGCAAACCGACACCCGCCTGACCGGCAGGATCACGGACGCGGCAAGCGGCGCGGCGATCCCGGGTGCAAAAATCACCATTGCCGACTCCAATAAGACCCAGGCCGTCACCGCGGATGCCGGCGGCGCCTACCGGGTCGTTGAAATCGCCTCCGGGAAGGTTCAGCTCGGGGTATCCCACCCGGACTACTTCCCCCAGACGTGGATCTACCAGCTTCCCGGAAAGGTCACCTACACGGTCAATTTTGCCCTTTCCCCCAAGTCGGGCAGGGCGACCATCGAGGGCGTCGTCATCAACGCCAAGACCGTACAGCCCGAAGCCGGAGTTGAACTCTCGATCGAGGGTACGCTTTTGTCCGCCGTGAGCGATGAGGACGGGGCCTTCACACTCGAAGACGTCCCCATGGGCGAGCAGGCGTTGAAGGTATACAAAAAAGGGTTTGTAAACCTCGTTCAGCCGATTACGGTGGACAGCGATCCCTTCCCGCTCGAGCTCGTCTATCCCCTGGTTTTTGCCAAGGCCCGCCCCGAGCAGGTCGGGAAAAACGTCACCGGCCTCGTGGCCGACGCGGTCAGCGGTCGGCCGCTTCCCGGGGCCATCCTCAAAATCCGCGCTCTCGGGTTGGCCGTCGCAGCCGACGCGGACGGCCTCTACAGCCTGTCCGGCCTGCCGCCCGGTCTTATAACGATAATAGCCATGGCCCCCGACCATGAGGCGCTCATGCTGACTCCGGTCGTCGCGGAAGGGGCCGCGGAGACCCTGGACTTCCGTTTGCCGCCGACGACCCGGGGGCGCATCACCGGAAGGGTCTTCGATGCAGCCACCGGCGAGGCCATCCGGTTCGCCCAGGTTCGCATCGGCGAGGGCAGCCAGGTCGCCGCCTCCAGCGAAGCCAGCGGCACCTATGCGCTTTTGGGGGCACCGACCGGGGGCTACCGATTGTTGGTGTTCCACCCGGAATATGGAGAACAGGAAAGCCAACCGTTCACGGTGCGGGATACTGAAACTACGGCCGGCGTCGATGTCGCCCTAAACCGCAGGCCGGTGACCGGCGATCTTGAGGGCGTCCTGACCGATGCGCAAACCCTCGGCGCGGTTGGCGGTGCAAAACTGACGATCCAGGGTGCCGCCGCCTCGGCCCTCACCGACGAGAGCGGGCGCTACGAACTGAGGGACGCGCCCGCGGGACTGGTGACGATCGTCATCGAGGCGACCGGCTATCCGACGGCCGCCCGTACCGCGGCCGTCAACGCCCATGAAGGGTCCGCCACACGCACGGTCTCCCGGGCCGATTTCAGAATCGACGCTCACGACCCGGTGCTGCCCTGGGAGGTATCGATCCTCATCGAAGCCTCGGCAGGTGGCTTCATCGAGACGCCCGACAAGCGGTTCGTGGTCGGTTTCCCTCCCGGGGCACTGAGCGCCGACGCTTGGGTCACCTTGAGGCCGCCTGCCGACGGCCCGTTAGTGGGACCCGGCGATGAGCTTGAGGTGGACCCTGCGCTGTGGCTGCCCCAGGAGTTCGCGGCGGCCGCACCCGTCGAGATAGTAATCGAGCCGGCGGCCGGCGGTGCTCCTCAGCCCGAAATAGCGGGCCCTGTTTTGGTTTCGGGGCGCTACGCCCAGGCCGATGCCGATGCCTTCGAGCTATCGGAGGCCTCCATCTTCCCCTTCTATTGGGACGGCGTCCGATGGACCCTGTTGCAGTTCAGTCCGTTTGAGACCGCCGTGGACCTTATCAACAACGAGCCGGTGGCAGTTCTGGATTTCTCGGCCGCCATTTCCGGTGGTGCGTTATCGCCGGATGCGCGTGCACTTGAAAGTTCTTCCGGGCTGCTGCGCCGCTGCATGATGGTTTTCGCCGCAATCAAAAAGCGCCTCGGGCCGCCCACCCCGAACGTCAATGTTGTCGACAGCCCCGAACTTCTGGCGACGAAAAGAGGCTTGGAGCCGCGAAAAAAGCCGAATCCCAACGCTTTGCCCCTGGTGTATATCCACGGGTGGAACTGGAATACCATCCTGGTGAACGACGAATTGGTCGACCCCGACATCGGCTTCAATGAATTGGGTGAATTAATTGAAGCCGAGGCCCCGATGCTGGCTTTCATGCTGAACGACATCGTCGAGGCGACCAACGGGGTCTATCGGCTGATGTTCGCAACACACAACTCCAGGGTAGATATTCTGAGCAACGGAAATACCTTGGCCGGCATTCTGGACCCGCAGAAAATCTATGGCCTGCCCTCTGAAAATAATCCGGAACCGCCGGCTTTCCCCTACCTCGACACGGTGGCGTTCAGCTTGGGCGGCCTGATATCCCGCTCCTATCAGGCCAACACGGGGCACGTTCACAACATGGTGCTCATCGGTACACCCAACCACGGCACATTCGGGGTTTTGAAACTCCTCGAACTGCACCCCATGTACGGTCTATACAAAAAGATAATCGAGAGATGGTCTCCGGGTACCAAGGACCTTCTGCACTATGACGACCGGGACAATCCGGAGAAGAGCGCAAATCCGCGCCTGGCGCATCTCAACCTGAACCCCAAAGCGGCTCCGCAGAGCGATTTGACTCTGATCGCCGGAACGGACAACAGTAAATTATCAGGCTTAATACTTCCGAAACCCAACGACAGCGTCGTGCCGGTCGACAGCGTGTTCTGCCGAACCACGGACAGCAAGGACGACCCGAAGGCCTCCCTGCTGTCCGTTTGTCCGGAGGCTCACGGCCGGCCGAATCTGAAATACGAGCACACGGCCCCGTTTAATCACTACACTTTTGGTGCTGCAGAATTCAGAGTTCGGGACAACGAAGACGTCCGCGACGCCATCCTTCACGGCTTGACCGATTGGGTGGTTTCGAAGCTGCTTGATTCGAAAATAATGACGTTCACAGATACCTATTACATCAAATCTGCTGATTTCACAGTGGAGGTGGAGTACAATACTTTTAAGCCGAATGAACAGGACCTCGAGGCCGGCCGCACGGGCCGAGACATCGACCGGGTGGCATTAGTGATTTACGGGCAGGACGAGAGCGGCCGGTGGCACGTGCGGGGAGATTATGCCGGCGGGGATGGAAAGCTACTCCGGTCAGAGTCTGTTGTGGGGAACTCTATAAACGATGACCCGCCAATAACTCTCAGCACTAGTGCATTGTTTACGGAGTCGGAGAAAATTGTTCGAGTAGCATTTGTCGTCGCTCGACTGAGACCTGGGCGGACTGAGGTCCCGCTGGATCCTTCCGGGGGCTTCGGGCTGCCGAACAAATAGACAGCGCTGATTTAGAGCAGTCGTGAACGGAGTGGCTTATGAGAAAGTTCATCCGGGTGCTCGTCTCGATAGTTTGCGCACTCACAATGGCCGGTGCGGCCGAGGCCGGCTGGCGGTTCGCGACCCCCATGCCCGAAGGTCGATTCGGTCATGCCGCCACTCTGGGTTTGGACGGCAGGATCTACGTGATGGGTGGCGCCACTACCAAGCACACCAATGACGGCAGCTTCTCGAATCTGGTTTACGACCCGAAGGCGGACATCTGGGCCTATCTGGAAGCAGTGCCGGGATATATCCTGACCTGGGACATCGCTGTATGGGATCCCGGAATAAAGCGCTGGCGGGTGGAACCCAAGAAAAAAGGGGTTGAAATAACCGGGGTTACCCGTAATACGAATGTCCGCCGTGAAGGCGACGGAGTCGCCATCCTTACCTTGAAAGACGGCAGGATTCTATGGTTGGGCGGGGCAGGGATGTACCTCGGGAAGGGAGAAAATATCGCATTGCCTTACGACCCTGTTGCCGAAAAATGGCCGGAGGCTTTTGCCCAACGAGTGGATTATGTTGCATCCTACTCGTACAAGACGCTTTTCAGGAGCGGCATTCCCAACATGCTCGATCGGCGGATCGACCATGAGGCGGTGATCACCGAAGACGGGAAGATCTATGTTTTCGGCGGCCGGCAGCGGGGGGGTGGCGTGGATGCCCGCGGCAACGTAACCGGCGACAAACTCTTTGTGCTGGACACGGTGGAGTGCTACGACCCGCAGATCGGCCGCTGGGAGTACCGCTGCCCGATGCCGAACAAGCGCATGGAGTTTGCCGCGGTTCTGGGGCCAGACGGGTTGATCTACGCGTTCGGGGGCGGCTATACCCCGCACTTCGAGAAAGGCACCGCGGCCCTGGACACGGTGGATGTCTACGATCCAAAGACAGACAGCTGGTCGCAGAGGAAACCGATGCCGGAGCCGCGTAAATCCCACGCCGGGGTCCTGGGCGCGGACGGCAAGATCTACATCATGGGAGGAAGCCGGGAGCACTATGGCACCACGCTGCGCGATGTATTGATCTACGATCCGGTCAAGGACAGCTGGAAAAAAGGCCCGCCGATGAACATCCCGCGGGCGGTCCTGGCGGCCGTCTCCACCCCGGAAGGAAAGATCTACGCCATCGGCGGCAGCGACGTTGGTGCCTACAAGGTCAAGGAGGCTCTCAATAGCCTCATTCCCACGGAAAGAGGCCCTTTCTACACCGGCAAGGTGCAGAACACGGTGGAGGTGCTGAGCCTGTCCCAATAGACGGTTTTATCAAAAGGCCCTGTTGCCGGCGGCAGATCGCACTCGGTCGAGGGATCGAGGGTCGGAAGATTTCCCGGGAAGATTTTGACCGTCGATGAATAATGTCTTCAATTAAAAGGAGAAAACCATGGGAGAACTTGTTCACACATCTCGGATCAAGATTGTGCGGGAAAAAGGTCCGACCCGCAGAGCCATGATCGAAGGGTTTGACGAGCCCATCTATTACGGGGTTCACGGGGGAATCAAGAACTTCTACAAGATCGAGCCGGAGAAGGAGCACGCCGCCACCCTTGATCATATTGTGGCGGCAACTGCCGGTTGAATGATGGGGACACTGGCCACGGCGCTGGCCGGAAAGAAGATTCCGACTCCCGAAGACCGTTATTGGGCAGATGTGGAAGGGGATATCAACAATGTAAACGGTGTTCTGAAAATTACGAATATCCGGGTAACGTGTCACCTGAAAGTTCCGGCGGGGAAAGCGGCCGAGGCGCGGGAAGCCTTTTCCTCTTACTTGGTGCGATGCCCCGCGGCGCAGAGCGTGATCGGTTGTATCGACATCCACGACGAGTTGCTGGTCGAAGAGATGTCCGGATGAAATGATCCCATGCCGGGATGGTACCTGTACATGGTCAGATGCCGCGGCGGCAATTTGTACACGGGCATTGCCACTGACGTCGAACGCCGATTTGCTGACCATCAAGCCAGCAAGGGGGCAAAGTATCTTCGTGGAAAAGGCCGCTTGAAGCTGGTTTACAAAAAACGGATCGGCCAGCATAGTTTGGCTCTGAAAATTGAGAGGCGGGTGAAGAGGCTGCCGAAACATAAAAAAGAGCGGCTGGTTTCAACCGGTATTGGTATCGTTGAGATGTTAAGAGGAATCAATCAACACCTTGTTAAAGGAAGAAAAACCGATGCCGATCGATCTTGACAAATTCAAACCGGCTTACGAAAAATGGGTCGAGGAAAGCCTGCCGGATTACCAGGCCGGCAACGTGAAGGAAATCGTGAAGAAGTATCCTCTCATTGTCTCCGAAGACGTGCCCTGGACTGCCTACACCGGTTCGCCGTCGGAGCAGACCTTCGCCCTGGTCACCAGCGGCGGCCTCTATCTCAAGGACCGCCAGCCGCCCTTTGACACCGTTTCAATTCACGGGGACTCCTCCTTTCGAGAAATCCCCAAGACCGTCCGGCCGGACGAGCTCGGCATTGCCCACGCCCATTATGATCACAGCCTGGCGGAGCAGGACATCAACGTGATTTTTCCCATCCAGCGCTTCATTGAGCTGGAAAGGGAAAATATCATCGGCCGGGTGGCGGATACGCACTATAGCTTCAGCTATGTCAACGACGTCGTGAGCCTGGTCACTGAGACGGTTCCGAAACTCATCTCCCGGATCAAGGCCGCCAAGGTCGACATCCTCTTCCTGGTGCCGGTCTGACCCAAGTGCCATCAGACCGTGGGTCTGATTCAGCGTCTGGCAGAGGAAGCCGGGATCTGCACCATCTCCCTGGGCAACGAGGCCGAGCGGATGGCCAAGATCAAGCCGCCGCGGGCCCTGCGCGTCAAGTTCGCGCGCGGC
>Ga0315286_10007138_pt1 | contig 10903 bp, 8 predicted proteins | sample YL17G10_0_MG_FD_205038 | JGI IMG/M metagenome (GOLD analysis project Ga0315286, IMG submission 205038) | Sediment microbial communities from Yellowstone Lake, YNP, Wyoming, USA - YL17G10_0 | ecosystem: Environmental > Aquatic > Freshwater > Lake > Sediment | place: USA: Wyoming | collected...
ATACAAGTCTGCGTTCTCATGAATGGATCAACCGATGCCTTCTCATCGTTTCCCCTACCAAACAATGTCAAGGTGTATGATAGACGAACTCTAGCCACCCTTAGCCGCGACCTCGAAGGGCTTATAACACGTATGGTCCGACTACTCCGATTTTACATCGACGACGAAACAGGAGTAGGCACCTCCGGAGAGGTAAAGCGAATCTCACAACTCGCCGCTGAGTGGCCACAGGGCATGTGGAGTTCGCGGCTCAGCCTCAAGGCTCAAACAGTCTTCGAGGAAGGCGTGTACATGTTCGCTGCAGAGAATATGGAGGATGATGAAACAGAAGTGCCCGTGTTGAAGCCTAGCAGGAAGGTTGTCCCAATCGAAGTAATAGGTGGCGACACCTCCTTCGAGGGTGCGCTGATACGCCTCATTGAGGCCCAAGATGGAAACCTCCTGTTCTCAACTGAGCACCGTAACTACCCCTCCATCTTCCGCCTCTCAGCTCGCGAAAGTGGTGGCGACTCCACACTCGACCTCTGGTTCGACGTGGACAAGTCAAATATTCCCCAGGCGCTGAGGTTCCGGGAACTCGTCGAGGGCATTATGTCCTCGAAGATGGTCGTCTTTGCGGGACCATCGGGTGAAGTAGCTAGGTTAAGCCTCGACTAGATCAGTTCCTCGTCGACGGTTCGTAATGGTTTGAAGTGCCACTCGAAGAGGCTCGCAGCTCCAAATAATGCTATACTGCTTAGGAGGAACGTCACGGAGTACCCGAAGAAGAAGCTGATGTTACCGCTGAGGAAGCTGCCGAGGAACATAGCGACGCTGCCTATGGCGCTGTAGATGCCGAGTGTCCCGCCCTGCCCCTGCTTCGGCAAGAACCTGTAGAGAAGTGCATTCATGCCTATAGTGATGTTCGTGTATGCCATGCCAATTAGCAAGTAGAGGAGAAGTGTCACATAGAGAACGTCGTGGCCGAAGAAGTATAGACTCTCAATCGCGGCGAAGAGGAATGCGATGGCGCGAAGCGATAGGAACTCAACCACCATTCCCGGGTCCCCCTTCTTGCTGAAGCCGCTAAACCTCTGCGTGCTCGCGAGGCCGTTGATGCAGGTAATGAAGATGTTGAGTCCAGTGATCTCGAGGTAGGTTAGGTTGTTCGCCTTGAGGAAGGGCGTGTAGCTGGTGAAGAAGAGGTTAGCTCCGAGGAAGAAGAGGGCATTCGTTACCATGATGAGTGGGATGTCCCTCGTCATTACGCCGCGGGCATCCCTGACCAGCCCCATGAAGTCGTCCACCTTCGGCGTCTTTAGGAGGATCACGGGGAGGTGGGTGAGTCTCGCGATGAGGGCGTCTGCGTTGAATGCGATTGCTTGCCTCTCCGTCACCGCCTTGGAATCCTTCACGAGCAGCAGGGAGAGTGCGAGTAAGATGGAACTGAAGGCTATCGGGAGCAGGGCTACGGCGGTCAAGGGCAACGAAGTGAGTACTATGAACCCGAGCGCGTTACCCGCGAGGCTCCCGTAAATCATATACTTGAAGCTCAGCGCGCTTCCCTCACCGAGGTTCTCCTTCGACACCGTGTCCATCAGGAGGAGGCTGAAGACGGTCGGGCTCAAGCTGCTGAAGAAGCTGTAGATGGCATAGAAGCCGATCATCAAGTTAACATCTGTACTCATCGCGATGAGGCTCAACGTCAGTAGTTGACCGATGGCACTCAGCCCCAGAAGTGGCCTCCTCTTCCCGATATAGTCGGCTATCCTGCCGCCGAGGAAGGCAGAGGGAATTAGCACGATATTATACGCTGACGCAGCGAACCCGATACTGATAACGCTACCCCCCAGATCGAGGATGCGCAGAGTCACATATGTTCCGATGCAGCTCTGTATCGCGTAGAATGGTATGATGGCGTAGAGCCAGCGGGGTCTCAGAAACTTCTCCGCCAAGTTTTAATCTACCACGACTCAGATACCTGCGTTAATCTCACAGGATTAATAAGGGTTGATGGGGTACGAAGCGGTCAAGTTTCTCCTGGTGGCTCCTGCCGATCGCTACGGGCCTTGTCGCGGGCGTAGTCGCCTCCGGGATAAACGACCTCATCTACTATTCATGGGAGACATTCTACCGGGACGCGCTGAAGAACCCGACACTCTTCTTCGTATTCCCTTTCACAGGCCTCGTCCTAAGCTACTTCCTCATCCATCTACTCGCATGGTACAGGACGCCGAAGAGCAGCTTCCACATGATACTCGAGGTCTTCCATCTCACCCCCAGCGGCATGATGCCCCGTGAGGCTATGGTGAAGACGACGTCTGGCGTCGTCACTGCGATATTCGGTGGTTCAGCAGGTCCGGAGGGGTCCTCCGCCGTCATCTCGGGCGGCTTCTCGAGCTGGCTGAACAAGATTCTCAAACTCAGGATGGATTCGGGGAAGGTGCTGATGATCGGCGTCGCCGCAGGTTTCTCCGCCGCTTTCAAGACCCCACTCACGGGGCTGCTCTTTGCCCTCGAGCTCCCATATAGAAGAGATCTTGAGAAGGAGTCATTCATTGAGGCAGCGATCGCAAGCTCGACTGCTTATCTTGTCTCCGTCGGCTTAGGCGCCCCCAGCTTAGTACCAAATATCCAATTGGATGCAGCTGTATTACCGATCATCTGGTTACCAATTTCAATGCTATTTGGTTTGGCAACGAGTGTCGTCGTCTTCCTCTTCACTGGCGTCTATAGCGTCTGCGAGAGGCTGGCGAAGCAGATTATCCTAAAGGGGGGGTACCCGTTGATGCTGCTGATCGGTGGCTTCCTGCTCGGTGGGATCGGCTACTTGGCACCTCAGGCAGTTGGGCCTGGGTACCAGATGTTCAGCCTACTAACTGGAGGATCCCTCATTATGATCGGCACAGTGTTAATGCTCCGTATACTGTCGACAGGTGTCACGATGAACTTCGGTGGGACGGGTGGGCTGTTCCTGCCTACGCTCCTGCTTGGTGGCTCATGGGGTGCGGTGGTCGGCAGCCTCTTCATGCCGTCGATGACGCCCGTCTTCGTCCTTATGGGTATGGCCGCCTTCTCCGCCGGCGTCCACAAGATGATGCTCACACCCATCATCTTCATAGCCGAGGTCTACGGTGCCCCTACAATCATTCCTATAATCCTCGCCACCGTCGTTTGCTTCTTCATCTCGGGTACTTACAGTTTCTACCCAATACAACCGATGAACAAGGTCGGTCAGGAAGAGCTTGCCCTAGAACGGTTCTACTACAAGGTGATGAGAGGTAAACCGAAGGAGCTTGATAAGTTGACGGCGAAGGACGTGGCCACGCCCAACCCAGTGACTCTCAAGGCCGAGGTCAACATCAGGGAGGCGATGGACGCCTTCGGGAAGACGAGCTTCAGACTTATGCCCGTCGTCGACGCCGACTATAAAGTGATCGGATATGCCACCCTCGAGGACCTCGCCTTCCTCTCAAAGACCGTGCTCGACACCCCACTAAGGTCGGCGGACCTACAGCCACCGCTCATCTTCCCCGAAAATACGCCGGTGATGAAGGTCATCGAGGAAATGATCGAGAAGGAGGAAGATCACTGCTTCGTCGTCGACCGTGATGGAAAGCTGATTGGGATAATCTCGACGATCGACGTCACACGTCTGCTGATGAGATACTACACGCAGGCGTGAGCTACTTCGCGACCCTCAATGTCTCGAAGGTTCCGTAGCCCCCCTTTATGCCATCGAGCTCGAATTCCCCGAAGCTCTGAGCGAGGACTGAGACCTTGCCGTGCTCGTCGACGAAGGGTAAGGGCACGACGGGTCCAGCCTTTCCCTTGAGGATGTGCTGAACGCCGTTGTTGTCCGTGAGTTCCAGCACGGAGCTGACGGGGAGTACTCCATCCTTGAATTGTTGGTCTATTACCTTGAAACCGACTAGGGGTATGTTGGCACCGTCCTTCCAAATATAGCCGCCGACGCTGACGCGCCCGTCGTCTAGGACTATAGCAGCGGGGTTTATGGCGAGGTGCTCGTTGAACCACACGACGTAGTAGAGCCAGTTGCCGATGCCGGTCCAATCGCGTACGCCGTGGGTGTGGTCGCGTTCGCCGAGGACGTCGCGTAGGACGTAGACCTGCTCCCCCACCCTAATTTCGCCGTTTATCTTCGCCATCTGCTCCCAATGCTCGTCTCCACTCTTCTTCCCTATCTCGAGGGACTCTGGGGTCATGTGTTCGCTGTACTCGTATGTGGGCTGAATGGGTTGGAATTTGAGGTGAATAGTGACAGACGCCATAGCCGTGATGAGTGCGGGATTCTCCCTAATCTTGGGGAAGTCGGATGGGTTCTTCACCACGACCATCCTCCCTTGGAAGCTGTAGCGCCACGAGCCATCGGGGCGCCTCTCATGGCTCATCCCCGCCACCTCGAGTCCCTCAGTGTGGCCGCTGATCTTCTCCGATGCTTGGAAGCCGGCGACTAAGCCATCAGGGAGGAAGAGGAGAAAGAAGGTAGTTGCTTCGTCCTTGTTTGGCTTGAAGCCGAGGCGGGTCATGCCACTGATACCGTTGTGTCTGTCGCTAAAACAGAGGTAGTAACTCTCGTTCCATTCTCGGTGCGCCCGGGGCCCGTGGGTCAGAGGCTCAATGTTATTGTTCAATGGTGACCTCCCCCTTGACCCCGTCTATCGTGACGCGTTGCCCGGTCTTGAAGACTCTGCAGGCTTCGTGTATGTTTGTGACGGCTGGAATTCCATATTCCCTGCTGACGACTGCGCCGTGGCTGAGGATGCCTCCGGTCTCCGTGATGAGGCCGCCTATCTTGCTGAAAACGGGCGTCCACCCCGGGTCCGTGCGCGGCACGACGAGTATCTCCCCCGCCTGCACCTGCCAGATGTCATCGATGCTACCAAGAACGCGCACCGGCGCCGTGAGGACTCCCTGACTGGCGGGTAACCCCTTAAAGTGGTCTACGTCGGTGGTTGGCGGGTCATTGAACTCCCTGTTCCCCTGCAGAAACTTGGGGGGCGTGGCGTTCTCGTATTTTTTAAACTCCGTCCTTCGGGTGGCTAATGTGGCGCGTATCCCTCCTAGCGTCTCGCCGGCAGCGATCCCCCTTATTTCCGCCTTTGTGAGGAAGAATACTTCAGAGGGCTCCTCAAGTACGCCGTTCTCCACGAGCCTCGACCCGAGGGCGAGGTGGAGCCTCCTGACCATCGTTATCCACCTGTCGAGGTTGAAGCGTTGCTGCTCTCTAAATACGATGTAGCGGCGGGCGCTCCCCATAATGCCCGAGAGGAAGCCCCACTTGGCGAAGCCTACGAACTGCCCGCTTATGTCGTCCTTGACCAACCGCTCAGTGTCCCGCCTGAGCTTCTCGCTCTTCTTCTCCGCAGCGGCTGTATCGACGGCCTCCCCCTCAGCGAGGGACTTGAGTATGTCGAAGATGTAGGCTGGCTCGTCTCCCCAGCGAGGGTAGTAGGCCTCCCTCGTGAAGCCCCTAACGCCGTACTCGGCGATGAAGGCGTCGAATTCCGCTCTGAACCTCTCAGCGACGTTGAGCTTTGAGGCGGAGACTATACCGTAGAGCTCCCGCGAGGGCTCTGCGAGGATAAGTTCACGCAACTCGGGTGATTGTCTCACTGTCGCCGCAAGTAGACCTATTCTCTCGTTTGTCTCGCTCGTCTTGTCCCTGAGACTCGAGACGAGGATGGGATAGACCCTCCTCCCCTCCTCCGCGCCGAGGAAGCGTGCGAGAAGGTACTGTGTGAGCAGGTTCATGCCGATGTTGTGAACCGGGATGCCGTAGCGGACCAGCCGGTAGTGGCCGATCATTAGCTTGTGTATCTCGTCCGCGAGTGTGATGTAGTCGGCAAGGGGGGCGCCTTCGAGCGTCTTCATCTTCTCGGGGAAGCCATTGAAGTAGGGCTCGAAAGTACCTATGCTCCACGTGGTGTATGCCTTATCGGTCTTCCCCCCGCCTCCGTTAGGATCCTTGAGTGTGACACGTATCTCCGCGAGGATGCGCCCCACCGTGTTGAATCTGAGCGCCCTCATTGTCTCCTTCCCGTAGGAGCCGGAACCCTCGGGGAAGTAGTTGAGGACGTCGTCGTTCCGGAGGAATGGGGGTATCTCGTTCTCGACCTTCCGCTTTAGTACCTCGAGGTTGAAATAGGCGTGTGCCTTGTGGAGCTTGAGCAGTTGACGGGTTTTCGGCGAGTCGAGGCTCTTGTACCCCATTATCTCGTTGAGTTCAACATTGACGTACTGAGTGAGGTGGTCCCCGAGGAGCTCGAAGTAGAGAGGGGTTACAGGGTCGTTCCAGTAGTCGTCGCTGTAGCCGCGTGTCCAGACGATATCATCCTCGTCCTCAGTACGTATGGTGGTGATTGGGCGGCTCTGGAGGACGTATACCTCGTCCTCGGCTCCGATTGCCCACTCCACGTCCTGTGGCGTGCCCATCACGACTTGTATTTTCTGCCCGATGTCGGCGAGCTTAAGCGCCTGCTTGTCGGTGATGCTCGGCTTAGAGCCTTGTTCGTCGTCTAGTTCGACGTACTCGACGCCCACTTTACCACCTCGGGCGACGGTCTTCTTCTCCCCGATCTCCTCAGCGAGTATCTTGAATGAACCGTCACCGTTCCTACCGAGGACATACTTGTCGGGGGTTGCCCTACCCGAGACGAGTGCCTCGCCAAGGCCGAACGTTGACTCGATGAGGAACTCGGAGCCATCAGTGCTGAGTGGGCTCACGGTGAACATGACCCCCGCACTCTGGGCTGGTATCATATGCTGGACAAGTACCGCCATAACGGCGTCCCCAGGGGTGAAGCCGCTCTCCTTACCATAGGACAACGCCCTCCCCGACCAGAGCGAGGCGTAACACTTCTTCACCGCCTCGATAACGCCTCTAGAACCCTTGACGTTGAGGTAGGTTTCGAGTTGCCCCGCAAAGCTGGCGGAGGTGAGGTCCTCTGCTGTCGCCGATGATCGGACGGCAACAGGGAGATCCCCCATCCCCCCGTATCTCTCCTTGATCTCTGCGGCGAGGTTAGCCGGAAATCTCGAGGATAAGACAGCGTCCCTGATGTGTGTCGCGTGCTCCTCAATGGAGCGCATGTCACCGTAATCGACGCTTTCTAGTTCTTTAGCGATCAGAGCCTTGAGGTCGTTGTGCTCGGCGAAGAGGGCGTAAGCATTCGTTGTGACGACGAAACCACCTGGAACCGGGAAACCCTTGTTCATTAGTTCTCCGAGGTTGGCCGCCTTGCCTCCGACCCTGCCAATATCCGCCTTAGAGGCTTCGGCTAGACCAATGGTGAGCTGTCCGGGCATGTTACTGCCTTCGCCGTTTTCCGTATATAACTGTGGCACCGAGCTCCGCTGAACGTCTATAGTGTTAAATTTACTCTAAAGAGAGTAGTGTCGATCCAGCCTTGTGTCAGTGGTGTATGAAGCACGGCGCCGGGGGCAAGTGGTATCTAAACGCCCGCAACTACTCGAACGAGCTCGCTGACGAGATGCAGATGGAGGCTTACCTGACGGAGCAGTGGATGAACTTCGAGCAGGTCTACATCAGGAAGATGATGGGTATAAGCAGCATCGGCCTCGGATACAAGCTAAGACTACCTATCGTGGGCAGGCTTCTTCGCTGGCAGGCCGAGAATATGATTCATAGCGAGTCTTCGCACAGGAACGCGGTGCGCGCCGACGGCCACTTCGGGCAGGTCATCCCCCTCGAGGAGGCAAAGACGATTATGCTGATGCTCGCCGCTGAGCCCATCATACAGAACTACTGCATGTGTCGCTGGATGCAGAAGGGGTGCAAGGACGTCTGCTGCTTTAACTTCGGCGCCTTGAGTGGCGTCATCGAGAAGCTGCCGCGCTTTATTCCGAAGGACACGAAGGTGCGCCTCGGGAGGGACGAGGCAGTGACCGCGCTCGAGGAACAAAACCGGAAGGGGCGAGTGGCGACGGTCTGGTTCCAGCCAGTACCATACATCAACGCTATCTGTAGCTGCGAGGTGCCACAGTGCGGCGGGCTTAGGCTACGCAACGACTTCGGCGTACACACTGTCTACAAGGCTGAGTATGTAGCTGAGGTCAATCCCAACCTCTGCCAGGGCTGCATGAGGTGCGTCGCGCGGTGCCAGTTCAGTGCTATCCGATATAACGAGACGATAAAGCGCGTTATCATCGACCAGACAAAGTGCTTCGGATGCGGTCTCTGTAGGGACGCGTGCCACTTCGACGCCCTTGGTCTCATTCCCCGAGAAGAGGTCCCCGGCCTTAAGGGGCAGTACTAGGAGGATGCGTGCATGGGCTGGACTAGGATAGTAATCGACCAGACGAAGTGTGGTAACGCGACGGGTGGCATCGACCCGCGTGAGTGTGGTGAGTGCTTGAAGACGTGCGACCCGACTGTCTTCATCCGCCACGAGACTCTGGGGGTCAAGCAGAGCAATCCATACGACCCTGAGTTCTGGCAGGTGACTGGAGTCTGGACGGACCTCTGCACCCGCTGCGGAAAATGTGTCAAAGCGTGCCCGCAGAAGGCGATCTCTGTCACCTGGTGACCCCGTTGGAGCGTATCGCGGTCATCGGTAGGGGCGGGACGGGGAAGACTAGCTTCACCGTCCTCCTTGCCAAGCACTTCATAGAGAAGGGGGAGACGCCGATCCTGCTCGTGGACCTCGATCCCGACATGAACCTCGCCGAGATGGTCGGCGTCGACCTTGAGTCGGCGGGTAAGTCGACGATTTCGGAGATTCTTCTCGACACTATGGAGAGTGAGAGCGACGGCATGGATAGGCCTCAGCCGTTTCCCATCGAGAAGCTTGAGGCGCGCATCTGGGGGAGGGGCTCTATGAGGGTGATGGCTTCGATTTGCTCACTCTTGGCGTCAAGTGGGGGGAGGGATGCTACTGCACACCGAACAAGGCGATGCGCATCGCCCTCGACGGTATGCTTCGCAGCTACTGCCGCGTCATCATCGACTCCCCCGCTGGGCTCGAGCAGCTCAACCGCCGAGTCACCCCCGAGGTCGACGATATATTCGACATTTTAGACCCCTCGAGCAAGGCATTCGATCACGTCAGAAGGAGCCGCAGGCTACTCGAAGAGCTGAACCTGACCTATAAGCGGTTCTTCGTCGTCGGGAACTATAGGTTTCCGAGTGGTTGGGAGTTTGAGGTGGCTGAGAAGACTGGGGAGAATTACTTGGGGGCGATAGTGTGCGACGATGCACTTGCTGAAGCGGTCCTGAACGGGACATCTCTCCTCAATCTACCTCTTGACTCAACCGCATACCTCTCCGCCAAGTCAATCTTCCGCGAAGCCGGGTACTGACTAGGCTCGAAGATTATATAGTGGGAGGGAGCCCGTTGAGGGGTATCGAACCTTGGATATCTCCAGTATTCCCCCGATAATCTTCGTAGTGTCAGGGATAGTAACGATAACTGGAATCAACATCGCGAATCGGCTCGCAGTTAACTCAATAAAGACGAGGTGGGGGGTGATAGCGGCGAACTACTGCATGGCACTTGTCCTGAGCACCGCCATGTTCGCATTCAGTAGTCAAGGCACCATCTCTCCCTTTACTATTGTCCTCGGTCTAATTACTGGCTTTCTCTACATCGGTGGTATGTATATCGGCATGACGACCATCGGTAGGCGCGGCGCGTCCATCGCCATTTCCGTAAGCCAACTCTCCGTCCTTATTCCCGTTAGTCTCTCCGTCGCAGTCTTCGGGGAGCACCTTAGTACGATGCAACTCATCGGTGTAGCGGTGGCGCTTATCTCGCTGCCTCTCCTCGCCGCCAAAGTAGGTGGAGGGCTGAGCGGGGGCTTCGACAGGGAGACACTACTACTAATCGTCGCCCAGATATTCGTGCAGGGCTTCGCACAGTTCAGCTCTAAAGTCCTCGTCGCCACCGGCCTAGGCGCTGAAAGGAGCGCATTCTTCCTCGCTGTATTCATTTCAGCCACCATTGTAACGATTCCAATCGCGCTCAGACATAGGGTAGAGATAAGGCGCAAGGACCTCGGCTTCGGCAGCGTTGTTGGCGTCTTCAATATCGGGGGTAATCTATCGATCCTACTCGCCCTCGCGGCGCTGCCGGGCGCCATCGTCTTTCCCCTCGTCAACTCGGGCGGCCTCCTACTCGTCACAGTCCTCTCCTGGCTCATCTTCAAGGAGCGGATAAGCCGGGTCAACGCCATCGGAATCGCGCTCACCCTCGCCGCCGTCCTGCTCATCAACCTCTAGCCCCTACTCAAGACTTTTAGGAGGTGGAGGTAAGCTTCGTATGGGTTAAGTCATGAGCTTCGAGTCCCCCGAGGTGAAGATTCTGGCTGCGCAACTTAACGAGACCCTCAAGAGCAAGACCATAGAATCATCTACTCTCTGATAATACGTTTAAAATGACTACTAGGGTTGCTTAGTAGTCTCCGGGTGAGAAGACGAGTATAAAGTGGACGAGCATTGCCCCAATTTTTTATTTACTAGAGCAATCCCATCTATTGCTGACTGAATATGGAAACTATTTCATTGATCTCCCTTATCCTCGTTGGGGTGATGGCACTGCTCCTTGTATACGCGGCGTATATCGCCTCAAAAACTAGGGAAAAGAAACCAATGGCGGTTGCGCCTTCCGAGCCGAAGCCATCGAGCGCGCGCGCCGAATCCGCACAACCAGTCGAAGAACTCAAGCCGCAGCCTCCACAGGTTGAAGCCCCGAAGACCGAACCAGTGGAAATAATTTCCCCCAAGCCTCAAAGCGTCGTAATTGATCCTCCGAAGCCAGAGCCAAACAACAAACCAATGGCGGAGTCGAAGCTCAAATCAGCTAAACAACCTATGGAGAGGGAACGCAACTTCAGCATAATCAGTATCGAGGGGATCGGCAAGGTGAATTCGAAGAAGCTTCAT
>Ga0315286_10007139_pt1 | contig 10903 bp, 11 predicted proteins | sample YL17G10_0_MG_FD_205038 | JGI IMG/M metagenome (GOLD analysis project Ga0315286, IMG submission 205038) | Sediment microbial communities from Yellowstone Lake, YNP, Wyoming, USA - YL17G10_0 | ecosystem: Environmental > Aquatic > Freshwater > Lake > Sediment | place: USA: Wyoming | collected...
GTACCTGTCCTTCCGAGTCGCCGTAGATCGTCATGCCGGACGGCGCCCCCAGTGCGCGGGCCTGCATGGCCGCCGACTGGCCGTCCTTCGTGCCCTGCGCCGGGGTGAGAGTCACCGTCTGGAACATCTGGTAGAACCCCAGCGCGAGGCCGGCGGCGTGGATCAGCGTCACCTCGGCCGCCGTGACAGCCTTGGGGTGGATGGACCCGTCTGGAACGGTGAGCGAGCGAACCACGAAGCGAAACCCTCGCGCTTTGAGGGCCTGCGCTTGCGCCTCGTTCACGGATCCTGACGTGTCGACCCCGAGCGTTCCAACCGGTGGAGAGTAGAGCATGGGCGGATTGTAACCTTTTCCTGATCGCGAGTGGTGGCGCTGGCACCATGTTGGGCGTCGCGTCATCCGGCAGAGGGGGCGCCCCGCTGAAGCACTTGCAGAATGCGAACGTGCGGTCGCCAACGAAGGAGAACGACAGAACGTGTCGCTCCGAGGAGCACTCGATCCGCTGCCCGTCCGAGTCGATCACGCTCATCGCCTCGTCGCGGCACGGCGTCGGCGGACACGACGCTGGCGCTGGCGGAGGCGTCTGCGCGATTGCCGTTTTCTCCGGCTGCCGTAGAGCCAGACAGATCCCGATGGTGCCAGCGAAACCGATACAAACCTTACCCCAGAAGGGCATGTCGCCGTGGTCCATGGCAGATGGTTACGTCAAAAGTGACGTAAAGAAAAGACTGGATCTGCTCTGCGGGACGGGTATTCTCCTCTTCGTTAGAAGGCGTCGTGCGCGATAGCGCGGGAGCGACGACCGGAGCACCAGCGAAGGTGCGTCCCGAATCCGCTCCCATGCCCCGAATCATCATCACGCCCACCACGCTGAAAGCAGCGAAGAGCTACGATCGCCCAAACGGCGTTCGTCAGCCCGTGATGATCCCGAACCCGGTGGGCGTGCTCGCTCTCGCGAGCGTCAACGGTCGCGGTTCGTATGCCAAGTTTAAGAGAAGCAACCCGGCGTCCAGCAAGGCCATCGCGGCAGCCGCAAAGAAGATCGCCAAGCAGGAAGGGTTGTCATTTTTTGAGGCGATCAAGGCTGCGCGCGGACAGGCTGCGCGGATGCCTGGCATGGCCCCAGGAAAGGCCATCGCGGCTGCGCGAAAGACATCCGTTCGTCGCAAGGCTGCTGGCAAAAAGGTTCACAAGATCGGAAGCGGCGAGGCGTTCGAGAATCAGGTCGCTGCGATCATGCGCCGAGGGCTATCCGAAAAGGCAGCCAAGGCCATCGCGGCTTCTGCCGGTCGCAAGGCGTACGGCAAGACGTATTACCAGAGCCTCGCGACAGCGGGGAAACGCAGGGCGAAGCGGCTTCGATCCAACCCACAGGAGACACAGATGCTGGCAAACTTCACGAAGGCCCACAACGCCCGAGCGGCACGCGCCATGCGAATGGCCGTCTCCAAGGGCATCAGCCTCAAGGCGGCCTGGAAGGTCGTCAAGGGAGGGAAGGCTTCGGCCTCGACCGCTCCGAAGCGCAAGAAGGCTGCGCCGAAGGCGAGCAGGAAGAAGGCCCGATCGCCCGCGCAGAAGGCGGCCACGAAGAAGATGCTCGCCAAGCACAAGTGGGCTTGGGAGCGGAAGAAGCCGCGTGGACGGGGCATGAAGTCCTACCGCGTCTTCACGAAGAAGACTGGTCGCACCAAGGGCCACCACGTCCGCAACGTGACCAAGGGCGGCGTCCTCGGCTCCGGCACGCTGATGATCGGCGCGGGTCGCAAGCGCAAGACCAAGCACTTCACCAAGTTCGTCTCGTTCGGTCCCCAGGCTGGCAAGGGCAAGCGGATGAGGGTGTACTGGAAGAACGCCTCGGCCGCCGCGATGGCGGACCTGGGCGGCCAGCACGGCGCGTCGACGCACCGTAAGGCCCCTACGGGCCCCAAGGCACGCAACCCGCGGCCCAGCGTGACCGGCATCGGTTCCGATCCGTCGCAGGAGACGATGGTCGACGTTGGCGGAACGTACGCCCTACGGGCCGAAACAGATCCTGCGAAACGCCGCAAGCTGGCGGCCAAGATGGGCAAGGGCAAGTACTCGTCGTCGTGGACGACCATGTACCAGAAGGTGCCCTACCGGTTCCCCAACAAGCTCGGCGGGTTCGTGGTTCGACAGACCCGCAGCGGTCGTCCCCTGTTCGTGGACAAGCACGGCAACCACATGACCAGGGGGCAGTGGAACGAGGATCCGATCCCCGGATACTCGGACATGTTCCCCGACGATCCGCATGTGATCAAGCGAGGGGAAGCCCTCAAGGTCGCTCGCGATGTGGCTCGTGCTGCGGCCAAGAAGCGCGCGGCGATGTACGGCACGACGCTACAGAAGAAAGTGGCGAAGCTCGAAGCGGACAAGGCGAATCTCGAAGCAAAACTCGCTGGCCTGAATCCAGCAGAAATCGATCGACTCATCGACGAAGGGAAATACATGTACTCTCCGAACAAGCGTGGCAATGGCAGGAAGCGCGGCAAAGGCAAGACCCGCCGTACCAATCGTCGCCGTAGCCATCGCGTTCGGCGCGTCAGCCTTCGCAAGATGCAGGCGAGGATGCGCGGGCTGATGCGAAGGAACAAGCACAAGAGGCGGAGTCGCCGCCGCGTGCGCGTCATCCACATGAGCGCCAACCGCAGGCGCAGCCGCAGCCGTCGCCACGGACGTGGCATCTTCGGCCGCAACCGTCGCCATCGCCGCAGCTACCGCCGCAACGGCATGGAGATGTACTCTCCGGCCGTCACGAGCGCGCTGTACGTCTTCGGCGGCTTCGCGGTCCACAAGATCCTCCGCGGCCTCGTCGCCGGGCTCATCGGCACGATGCTGCCCGACTCGGTCAAGCCGTACGGCACCCTTCTCAGCGGCTTGCTCGTCGCTGGCGTCGGCGTTCCGGCAGCAGCGAAGGTCATCCCCGCGCACGCAGTCGAGGTCGGAGCCGGCATGGTCACCTCGTTCCTGCACGACCTCTTCATGGTGCTCTCGGCGTCGTTCGCGCCGCAGGCAGCGCACTACCTCTCCGGGTACGGCGCGATCCCCATGATGAACACCACGGGCTACAGTGGCTACGGCTACCTGTCCGAGCGCGGCATGGGCGTGGATCCCTACGCCCAGGCGGCGGCGGGCTACGGCTCGTACGACGTGATCAGCAGCCAGTACCGCGGCTACGGCGTGGCGGGCTACTCCCAGGCGGCGGCGGGCTACGGCGAGTACGAGCCGGTGAGCGGCACGCTCGACGGTCTGCACGGCGACAACGCGAGCATCGAAGCGGCGCTCAACGCCGCGGACATGCCGGAACAGGCGGCGGCCGGCTACGGCGATGCGCCGGTGATGCAGGCGATGGCCGGCTCCGGCATCCAGGCGGTCAACACCTGGATCCCGAACGACCCTTCGCTCGCGATCAGCGGATTCGGCGGCGTCTTCTGAGCCACTGAAAAAACGCAAAAGTAGGGCCACCCCAGAGCTTCCGGCAAACCGGAAGCCTGGGGTTGGAGCATTGGATATACCGGTGGGCGACAGGCGGAACGTGACCGCCAGATCAAAACAAACGAAGCGCTGGCAGGAAATCGTCACCCAACGCAGCACGTACAAGGAGTATTGCCACATGGCCAAACTGACCAACATTCGCGAGCGGATTCAGCAGCCTTTCAGGGACACCCTCGTTCGCACGGCGGGTCTCGACGGCGGCAACGTGACGGACGCCAACCTGCTCTTCACGAACAACAACAACCAGAAGACGCAGGGCGAAACCAACCTGCGCACTGGCAACGTGCTGCCGAGCGATCAGAGCATGATCATCCTCGCGCTGCGCGTGTTCGTGTGGTTCCGCAACAGCATCGTCCGCGGCGCACAGACGGGTGGCGGCGGCGCGAGCCCGACGTTCAACGGCGACATCGGGGTGTTCCCGAATGTCGCTGGGCAGCCGGCGGCCGGCAACGCTCTCGGCAACATCGAGGACGTCTACCGCCTCTTCTGGCAGACGGGCGAGCAGTTGTTCTGGACGTTCGGCGCTGGCGAGAAGCCGTCGATCTCGTCGATGCCGACGGTGTACTTCCCGTACGGCGGCAGCATCGTGATGGATCTCGGCACCGCGTCGGATCTCATCCACGGCTACAACGGCGACGCGACTCACGAGTCGATCCTCAAGCTCGCCCGCGCGATCCTCCTCGTGCCGCGCCAGCAGATCAACTGCCAGGCGGCCATCCAGCGCCTGCCCGACGGCGGCAACGGCGGCGTCTTCGGCGTCAGCCAGGGGTCGAGGAACATGCTCAACCTCACGGACAACCTCAACGCGGTGGACGCCATCCAGAAGTGCGTGTCCTTCACGTTCGACGGCCTTTTGTCGCGCGACGTCCAATGAATGTCAGTCTCCGTTCTCGGACGCCAATCGAAGCGTCCATGAGAACGGAGACTGATTCATGAGCGCAAAAAAGCCCATCCACATCGGAAGCACCTTCGGAGACTGGACCGTGACTGCCTCTGGGCTCGTCTCAAGTCCGGCTGGTCCGAACTTCGTGCCGTCACGGAGCCGATCAACAGCGACCCGCTCCGCACCGTGACCAGCGTGGTGCCTCCGATGGTCTTTCGGGCCAGGTATCTCAAGCTCGAATGGTCCAGCGATCGAGCGTCGTCTGAGCCGGTTGGAAAGTACGACGATGACGTGTCCTTTTACGAGTCGATGGCGAGGCGCGGAGGGGTATCACTGGCCGATTACTACCGCGCACTCCGAGACGGGGAGACGCCTGGATCGGCCGCGCAACTGCCAGAGAATGACGAGACCGTCAAAATATCGCTCGGTGAGTTCATCAAAATCATCGAGGACTACGGCACCGTGCCCGCGGAGAAGCTAGCAGAACTGAAAGAAGACTTGAGAAGGTCGGTCAACTAGAACGCGCAGTCAGTCACCCCCGCCACAAGCGGGGAGTCGCCGCCAGAATCCTCTGACGGCGTACCCCTGATTCACTGAAAACGCAGATCATTCTGCCCAAGGGAGCCCAGTCATGCAGACCAACGAGTTTCAGCAGATTGCCGCGAAGATCCGCCAGATGGACGCGGAGAACGCGCGCCTCCGAAACGAGCACGCCGGACTCCGCGGTGAACTGGACGCGATGCAGAAGATGCTCGCCAACGTCTCCGTGTCGCGCGACGGCGGGATGAGCGGGTTCGGCGCCGTCGGTGGTGGTGGACGGGTGAACGGGCCGATGGTGAAGGGTCCGGGTCATGGCCCGTACGTGGACATCGCGCAGGTTCCCGGCAGGCACATCCCGTTCGATTTCCTGGTCGACATCCCGATCCGCGACGGCGAGACGGACACGCAGCAGGGCACGCTCCAGGTGACGATGGAGGGCCCGTTCGTTGCCACGCACCGCATGGCCGTCTTTCGGTCGCAGCAGACGTTCCGCGTGCAGGGCGAGACGACCGCCGCATTCAACGGACGATCCTTCGGTCGCTTCCGGCCCATCCACTCGGCCGGCGACATCATGGACGCGATGCGCGCGTTCGAGCAGCCGGGCACTTACCAGCCGTCGTACCTCGGCGCCGTGTGGGACGGAGCGACCTACGTTCCGATCGGCAACCCGATGGGCGTGTTCAACAACGCCGGCAACACGGGAGCCGTCAACACGAACCCGCTTTCGCAGCCGAACGCGCCGCCTCCCTTCCCCGGCAACGGAACGCCTCTCTACGAGAGCCCCATCGCGATGGCGGCGTTTCGCACGATGGAGATGGATGCGACCATCGTCGTCGAGGTCCAGGGCTCGAACTTCCAGCGGTCGAACATCGGCGTTCCGAGCACGTTCTGGTCGAAGTTTCTGACCGATCCGTGGGATCTGCCGACGCTCGATGTGTACGAGCCCGGCGAGAGCGTGGTCGTCAAGGTCACGCCCACGCACCCGACGAACGCCGCGTTCGGCAACATCGGCGGCTTGGTCATTGCCAGCAACACCTTCGCCTTCAGCACAGCCGTCGGCGCTGCCGTCAACAACCCGGCCGAGAACCCCAGCCTGCCTGCTGCCGGCGGAGCCGGCATCGGCCTCCCCACGGGCGGCTGGCCGTTCCTCCAGGGGCAGTACGACGGTCACGAGGGCATCGACGGCCGCACGCTCCTCGGAGACACGGGCACCACGCCGGATCGCGTCACCCGGTCAAACGATGGTATCCTGACCATCGGGTTCGCTGGGTTCAGGATCGTTCAAGCTCCGCAGATGATGCGCTGAACCGCCGCCTCCCTGAAAGGGACTTCACATGGACGGCAACGATCTCTCGAAGTGGCTACACGGCCAGCGGCAGCAAGAGGGCTGGCCTCCTCAGACGCAGTCCGTTCGCAACCCCGGCGGCGATCTGCTCAGCACGAACCCGATGGCGCCAGAGGCGCCTCGGGTGCAGGTCGTCAATCCGCTGGGTGCGATGTACGAGCACTTTCAGCATCCGATCTACGACTCCTTCGAGCGTCAGTTTCGGGTGCTGCCCACGGACTCGTTTTACGATCCTGCCAGATCGCCCAGCAACCCGTTCATCTTTCCGATCGGCGGATTCAAGGTGCCCAAGAATCAGTATCTCATGATCTTGGGGTACGAGTTTTCGTCCGCCAAGTTCGGGATCACGCCAGGCGACACGGTGCGGCTGGAGCCGGAACGCATGAGCACCCTGTGGTGCTTCGATCTGGACATCGACGGCACTCGTCCCAGGCAGTGCCAGTACGAGATCGATCCGGTCCCGATCTCGATCACGCGGGCGGCGTTCTCGCTCGTGCGCGGCACAGGCGGAACGCGTACGCAGCAGGCTGCGTTCTTCAACAGCGCACAGGCCAACTCGTTTGCGCTCGTTGGTGGACCAGGCAAGGCCGCGTTGCCGTTCCAGGCGCAGCACTACGGGCCACAGGCGCCAGCCTTCACCATGCTCGTCAAGCCGAACCAGACTGTCCAGGGTAGCGGGATCATCCTCCGTGCCCTGGAGGTTCCGCTCGCGTACGTACAGTTCACAATCCAGGGGTTCATGCTGGCGCCGAACGTCGTCGAACGATTCCAGCGGGAGTCGCAGCCTTGATGCAAACTCAGTCGGTAGTGCCAAGTCGTCCGCGCCATCCCGGTGCGCGCACCAAAAAAAGCGTCCACTTCCTCGCGGGTGTGGGCGGCTTGGCACTACCTGCTGATCATGGAGAACGATCATGAGCTACTCAGCGATTCCTATGTTGAACACGACGGGTTACTCCGGCTATGGCGCCTTCGGTGTCGACGCTGGAGCCATCACGACTGGCAAGTACTGCGGCTCTGCGTCGAACATTCAAGCTGCGCTGAACGACCTGGGGTACGGGCCCCTGGCCGTGGACGGCAACCTCGGGCAGAAGTCGTTTGCCGCGATGGACAAGTTCGGGCGAGCCGTCGGCGTCGGCGCCGTGCAGTACGCCACCCCAGCGTTCTGCGCGGCCTTGCAGAAGGCTCTTGCCGCTGCCCAGGCGCCTCCGCCCCCGGATCCTGCTCAGCCGCCCCCGCAGGGGCAGCCTCCTGCCCAGTACCCGCCCCCGCAAGGGCAGCCGCCGATGCAGTACCCGCCCCCCGCCCAGTACCCGCCCCCTCCGACCGGCGGAGGCGCCACCGGCATCAAGGGGTGGTGGGATGGTCAGACGCCGACGATGAAGTACGTCATGATCGGCGGCGGCGCACTGCTGCTCGCCGGCATCGTTGCCGCGATCGTGATGAGCGGCGACGATGAGCCGGCTGGTCTGCGCGCTGCGCCGCCCAAGCTCGCTGCCAACAGGCGGCGGAAGCGTGGCAAGTCGCGGCACAAGCGGGCGAAGCGGCGGGCGCGGATTGACAGGAAGACGGCCTGGTACGCCTTGCTGTGGCCGGAGTCGACGTACAGGTTTGCGGAGCGCATGAAGCGGAACCGCAAGAAGAAGCGGCCGGCGCTGAAGCGCAACCGCTCGCGGTCGAAGAAGGCGGAAAAGTGGGCGTGGAAACATGCCGGCAGGCACGGCTTTTCCGCCGGCATTTCCACCAAGGCGAGGATTTACGAGGTCATGCGTCGCGGCGGTGTGGACATGACGACGGCGATGAACCTTCTTCACACGGTGCCGTATCGCAACGTGGACATGGCCGTCAGCCTTGCTCGTGGTCGCTCTCGCACGCAGGCGACCAAGTCAATCGCGCTTGGACTGTCGCGCCGTCGCGCCAAGTACGTGCTCGACGAGGCGAAGAGGACGACGAAAAAGCGAAGGGCTCGCTGACCCGTGATCGCCAACGCCGCTGCCGCTGCCTTCGACTACGCCGCCGCTGATCCAAGCGGCGCCGTAAACGGCGCGGTGCGCGTTGCTGGCCGCATGAGCGGCATGAGCGGCCCAGACGTGGCCACGGTCCAGCAGACTGGATTCCCAGCCTGGACGTGGCTGGCTATCGGTGGGATCGGCGGTTTTCTTCTCGGCGTGTGGGTTTGCTCCAAGCACCCCGGTCGCCTGCCGTCGTGGTTGCCCGGAAGGAGTACTCCATGAGGGCCAACCTGAAGGAGAAGGAAAAGGGCGGCGGCGGGCCCAAGATGCAGTTTTACCGCGTGACCGCCGGCACTGTCAGCACAGACCGTGTTCTTCAGATGAAGATTGACGCGTTGCACATGGCCGACGCCTTCAACGAGTTCATCAAGGTGCAGCCGGACGACGATCTCATTCCTGACAAGGTGATCATCGAGCGTGTGGGCTCAGGTCTCCACACGCCGTTTACCAGAGCGCCTGGCTCCGGCGTCGTGTGGCTGGTCGAGGCAAGCGTGCATGGCGTGATGCAAGCCAATGTAGCGGTCGGAGCCAACTGCGTGGACGTCCTGGTGGACGCGTTCAAGGGCCTGCACAGCGCGATCGGCGCCGGCTTCTTCGCCTTGGACAGCATCATGGTCGAACGCCTCGACCCGTCGCAACTCCAACATCTAACCGGCGAGACTGATGTAGAAGTGCAAATCGCTGAGATTGAGGACTTCCTGAAGCGGAGTACGCGACCATGACATTCTACAACTCGATCCCCGGATACACCCTCCTCGGCTACGGCGCGGCTGCGGCGTCTTGCCCCACGCACCCCATCGTCGGTCCTGGCACCGGCTTGCCGGGCGGAGCCTGCGAGTACGCTCAGCCGGGTGGCGCGAACGCCACGATCACTTGCGGCCCAGGCACGTCGCTCAATCGCGACGCGACGTCGTGCGACAAGGGCGGCGGTGGGTTCTCACTTTCAGGCAAGTGGATGGGGCTGCCGATCTGGGGGTGGCTGGTCGGTGTTGGGGTGATCGCCGCCTTCGTGCTCATGTCGAAGAAGTCGACTGCGATGAGGCCCAACCGCAACCCGCGCAAGCGTCGGCGGGCGAAGAAGCTGCGCCGTCGCATTGCGCGCGATTGGCGTTTCCGGCGCTACCATCGGCCCTATCCTGGCGAGCGAGCGGAGATGCGCGCTCGTGTGGGCGGAAGCTCTGCGAAGGCCAAGAAGCGGCGCCGCGCAAGGCTCAAGCGTTCGATGGGCCGTCTCTACGGAAAAGTGACAGAGTCCCGTCGATACGGGTACGCGCGATGAGCTACGCCGCCATAGGCACTACAGCCCCTCCCCCCGGCGGTCGTCCGCCCGGCGCCTGCAACACAGACGCGCAAGGCGTTACGACGTGTCCGACGTTCGATCCGACGTGGTACTTGGTCGGATGGGCCGCCGTGATCGGCGTCGTCGCTTTCATTTTCTGGAAGACGATTCGCATGTCGTCGAGCGTTCCGATGCTGGCGAACAACCGCGCTCGTCGTCGGCGTCTCGCGCGGGCTCGAAAGAAGCGCGAGCAGCGGGCGTACAAAAGGGCGCCGAGGCCGGCGCTCGTCGGCGCGTCGCGTCGCTGGGGCCTGATGCTTCCAAACGGCAGCAGCGGCAAGGCCCTTCGCTCCTGGCGGGAGAAGAGGCCGCTCAAGTGCGTGTGGTGCAACTGGTCGCCGGACGGCATGACGCTCCCGCGGCTGGCTCACCACGTACAGAGCCGACACAAGTCCAAGTACGACGCGCTCGTGGGCACGACGATGTCCGCGACCGAGGTCAAGCTGCGCAAGGCGAAGATCAAGCGGCGCAAGACGAGCCTGAAGATCAATGCCGGATCGCACAGCAAGGCGTTCAAGGACGAGGTCGCGAAGATCGTCAAGCGGGAGACGGCCAAGGCGCGGAAGGCCAAAAGGATCCGGCGCAAGAAGGCTGCCCGCTGGGAGTGGGTGGCCCCCAGGCTAGAAAAAAACTGCTCGTACTGATACACCGAAAGGTAACCCCATGAGCTACTTCGATCAGACCGGACCAGCGGAGCACAAGTACCTCGACACGTCGCAGCCGCTCATGCCGTTCCCGTCGAGCGTCACTGGCCATGCGGCCACGGGCTCGTACGGCCCGCCGCCCGGCATGGGCTCGTACGGCCCGCCGCCCGGCATGGGCTCGTACGGCCCGCCGCCCGGCATGGGTACGTACGACGTGATCAGCAGCCAGTACCGCGGGTACGGGGCTCCCGATCTGTCGAAGATCCCCATCGCGCCCACGATGGCGAAGGCGCCCATGCCCGGCATCTACATGCCGCCTGGCGTCGTGGCCACCGTGAGCGACCCGGCCTCGATGGTCATTCTGGCGGCGATCCAGAACACGACGTACCTGCCGGTGAACAACCGCATCTGCGCGCTTCAGCCGTCGGTGGGCGGCGCCGGAGCGATGCTCAAGGACATCGTGGTCGCGTGGGCGAAGTCCGGCTACTTCGTGGTGGTCACCAACTCCGACCCGCTTTGCCCGGCGAACCTCGTCGGCGGCGGTGCCGGCGGCGCGTCGATCTGCGCGGTGGACGCCGGGTACATCAAGCGACTCGCCGGCACCCCTGGCTGGAGCGTGCTTATCACGC
>Ga0315286_10007140_pt1 | contig 10902 bp, 5 predicted proteins | sample YL17G10_0_MG_FD_205038 | JGI IMG/M metagenome (GOLD analysis project Ga0315286, IMG submission 205038) | Sediment microbial communities from Yellowstone Lake, YNP, Wyoming, USA - YL17G10_0 | ecosystem: Environmental > Aquatic > Freshwater > Lake > Sediment | place: USA: Wyoming | collected...
GGTCTGGATCCGCCGCGGTCTGCCGGCGGTCCTGGAGGGCCACCCCGGCCGCTGGCTCCTGCCCGATTCACTCGCCACGCGCTGCGATCAGGCGGACGTGGACAACCGCGGGGGCATCCGCCAGGCCATGGAGTATCTCTGGAGCCTGGGCCACCGCGGCTTCGCCTTCGCGTCCTCCGGCCCGGCGGAGGGCTCGGAGCGCCTGGCCGCCTTCGCCGAGTTCCTGCGCGAGCGCGGGCTCCCTGCGGGGCCGGAGCGGGTGCTGACCAGCCTGGCCGGCAGCGACGCGAGAGCGAGCGGCCGCGAGGGCTTCCGGCGGCTGGCGGCGATCAGGCGGCTGCCGACCGCGGTGGTCTGCCCCAATGACGACGCGGCCCTGGGGGTCATCGAGGCGGCCCGCGCGGCGGGCCGGCGCGTCCCCGAGGACCTTTCGGTGGTCGGCTTCGACAACGAGTCGGTGGACGGCCCGGCGGCGCTGGCCGAGCTGACCACCGTGGACTTCTCGCGCGAGCTCCTGGGCAGGGAGATTGTCCGGCTGCTCGCCGCGCAGGCGGCCGGAGCCCGGCACCGGCCGGAGCGGGTACGGCTGCCGGCGCAACTGGTGGTCAGGAAGTCCTGCGCGGCGGCCAAAGTCGCCGTGGGAACGTAGAGAGGAAATGTGGGTCATGAGAGCGACTGCAATCCTGGTCATGGGGGCAACACTTGCCATCGGTGGAGCCTGTTCCGGGGAGGAGCCGGCCGCGCCGAAGCCGGCGCCCAACCCCCAGATCGCCGCACTGGGCGACGGCCAGGCGGTGAAGTTGAAGATCAACGGGACTCCGCCTACGGGCCGGAACTATTGCGTTCGCATGCCCTACGATCCGGTGAACAAGGTCGGCATTCTGTATGGCGCCAGCCACGATCCGGCGCGATGGCTGAAGCATCTGCAAAACGAGCTGCTCGTGTTCGATGCCAGCACGGCGACCTGGACGCAGCTGACTCCCACCGACTCGCTCAATCTCCCGACCCGCCTCACGGAGTTCGGCGTGGTCGTGCCCAAGGAGGGCATGTTGCGTCCGCCGGGTGTGGGCCACACCTACAGCCTGAATTGCTTCGACGAGCAGATCGGCAAGTTCGGCAGCCTCCGGGGTGGGACTCCCGAATGGCTCAGGGGATGGCCCAAGCCGCAGGAGGTCGAGAAGATGAAGGCCGATGCCAAGGCGGGGGGCCTGGAGGATCCCGAAAAGGCCCGGCGCTGCCTGCCCTGGCTCTTCGACGTGAAGACCAAGGCGTGGTCCCTGGCCTGTCCGGCGGAGGGGGACACGCCGTGTCACGCCCGCGCCGAAGCGGCCTGCTACGATCCCAAGCACAAGCGGGTGCTCTACTGGTCGACGGACGGCGACGTGGCCAACCGGAAGGACGGAGTCTACGCCTACGACGGCGCGGCCAACAAGTGGACCTTCTCGGTCACCAAGGGCGGCCCGGCTCCGGGAATCGAACAACTGTGCTGCTGGGACGGCGTGAACGAGCGCGTACTCTACTTCTCCGGCAGCTACGTGAACGCCAAGCCACGGCAAGCCAAGTCCTTTGATTACCCTTCGCTGACCTGGACGGATCTCAACGCTGGGAATTGGCCGGATGCCCCGAACTCTGACCCGGCGAACAAGACCAAGCGCGTGTTCTGCGCTTTCCAGGACACGCTGGTGTTCGAGCCCAGCGCGGGAGTGGCCATCATCTTCTCCTCGGACGGAAACGTTCACCCGTATGACGTGCGCACCAACGCTTTTCTCCCGGCACACAAAATAGAAGGCATCACCAAGGGGCAATTGAAGGGGTACTACGATCCCGACCAGCGCGCGATCATTCTGGCCGGGGTGAACTGTGAAGATTACCGTCCGATGGAGACCTGGGCGTACCGGTACAAGAGAGCAGAGGAGAAGAAACCATGAAACGAGCGGGCGCTGTCTCCTTGTTGGCCCTGGCTTTCCTTTGCCCCGCCCGCGCCGGCGAGGAGGCCGGCGGCTGGAAGGTCGCGGCCACCGACCAGCGCCCGCGCTTCTGGTCCGGGGCGGTCTGGGACGCCGAGAACAACGGCGTTCACGTCTGGGGCGGGCTGTCCGGCGGCAACGATGTGGAAGTATTCGACCCGGCCAAGGGCGCCTGGGCGCGGCAGTACGAGCCGGACCCGGGCGGCAGCATCAACCAACAGTGGCACTACCTCCCCGGCCTGGGCTGGACCAAGTCCGGCCGGCCGGCGGTGCACTGCTTCGTCTGGAATCAGCTCGCCTACGACGAGGCTCGCAAGAAGGTGTTCTACTTCCTGGGCGGGCAGACCATCGCCTACGACGTCGCGGCCAAGACCTGGCAGAAGCTGGCGCCCGCCGCTTCGCCGCCTCCCGTCAGCTGGGGCGCGCTGGCCTACGACCCGGTCGGCAGGGAGATCCTGCTTTTCGGCGGCGGCGGAGTTTACGAGGGGCACGCCGGCATGTGGATCTATTCGCCCGACGCCAACGCCTGGCGGCCGCTCAAGGCCGATCCCTTGCCTCCACCGCGCTGCTGCTCGCCGCTGGCCGTCGATGCCAAGAACAAGGTCATGGTGGTCTTCGGCGGAGACGCGCAGGACCGCCTGCTCGACGACACCTGGCTCTTTGATCTGGAAAAACGCCAGTGGCGCCAGTCGCAGGCCAAGCTCCGACCGGCGGCGCGCGGCGGACACGGCCTGGCCTGGGAGCCGGGGTCCGGGCTGGTGGTGCTCGCCGGAGGCTACCTGGCCATCCGGCGGGACGGCGACTCCGGCGGCAAGCGGGGAGGCGGAACGGCGGAGACCTGGGCTTACGAGGCCGGTTCCGATCGCTGGCGGCGGATAGCGGCCGACGTGCCGGCCCTGTGGGAAAAGTGGAACGATCAAAGCGAGACCCTGGCGGCCTTCCCGGGTGGTGTGGTGCTTATCAACAACCAGATCTCGTACGACACGCCCAAGGTCCGGAAGACCGCCGTTCTCCGGATCGAGCCCGGCAAGGTCAACTTCATGGACGACGCCGCGGCCGCCGCCGCGTTGCCCAAACCGGCGGCGCCGGGCTATTTCGGCAACAAGCCGCCCGAGGTGCCCGAAGCCCACAAGGCCAAGGCGGCCGAGCGGCTCAAGAACCTCCCGGTCAACACCTGGGTCCGGGCCGAGCCGCTGGCCGAGGGGACCTACATGGCCTTCGGCTGCATGCGCTTCGACTACGCCGGCGAGCGCGCCGTATATTGGGGCGGCGGACATGCCACGCACCAGATGAACCACATCACCTTCTACGATCCGGCGCTCAACACCTGGTGGGAATGCTTCCCGCCCGAATCCATGCCGCCGCCGTTTCAGGCCGAGAACGGCTGCCGAGGCATGACTTTCAAGCGGCGGCCCTGGAACGTCCACACCGGCAAACAGTACTACGCCTGGGACAGCACCGACAAGGTCATGGTCTACAGCGGCGACCAGTGGCAGGCGACGGCCCCGGCCGGGGTCTTCAAGGTCCCCTGGCAGAAGCACGAGTACAACGGTGTCATGCGCGAGCCCATGGGCTTCATCGATCCGGAAACCACGCTGTACACCGAGGTGGACGTACCCCGCGGCGGCCAGCTGGTGGAGACGCCGGAGCGGGTGCTCACGGTCTGGGGTCCGGGCCGGAACTCGAACCAGGCCAGCGAGGTCGGCGGCTTCCACCCCCGCGAGGGCAAGTGGGAGCGCAGGCCGATCACCGGCGAGTTCCGCGCGGGCTTCCTGGTGTACGACTCGGACCGCAAGCTGCTGCTCAGCTTCTCGGAGGGCACGGTCTGGGAGCTGGACCCGGCCACCGGCAAGGCCAGCGCCAAGCAGACGCAGGGCGCTTTGCCCAAACTGAGATGGGCGGGAGGCGAAGTCTACATCCCGAAACACAAGACCGCTCTGGTGACCGGCCGCTTCGAGAATGGCGGCGACCAGATTTGGGCCTACGCCGTGGACAAGAACCAGTGGAGCCAGGTCGCCACCAAGGGCGACGCCAAGATCGGCTGCGATCATGGCGGCCCGCTGGCCTACTCGCCCAAGCATGATGTGCTGATTACCATGGCCGATTGGCGCACCTATCTGATGCGCTATCAGCCGGAATAGGGAGGGACGGAAGCCATGATGAGAGCGCGTGCGGCGGCGTTGCTGATGGCGGTCGCCACGGCAACGGGCCCGGGTTGGTCCGGCGAGGAGCCGGTCAAGTTCGCCGCGGAGCCCAAAGCCACCGCGGAGAAGGACGGCGTCAGGATCGAGTTCGCCGCGGGCCGCGCCACCGACGTGGCCGTGGAGGTGCTCGACGATAAGGGCGAGACCGTCCGGCACCTGGCCGCCGGCGTGCTCGGCCCGAACGCGCCGGAGCCCCTGAAGAAGGACGCCCTGGAGCAGTCGCTGGTCTGGGATCGGAAGGACGACCTCGGCAAGGACGTCCCGGCCGGCAATTATTCGGTGCGGGTGGGGCTGGGCTTGAGTCCGCACCTCAAGAAGCTGGAGAACTTCGAGCCGCTCAACTCCGGGGCGGTCCTGGGGATCGCCGCGTTGCCGGGCGGCGGGGCCTGCGTCTTCAACCTGGGGGCCTACAGCGATTACCTGCCGCGGCTGGTCGCGATGGATCGCGAGGGCGCCTACACCCGGCAGGTCTTCCCGCCGCCGGCCGGTCTCGACCCGGCGGCGTCGCCGGGCATCAAGGGCTTCCGGCGCGGCGACGGCCGCTGGGTGCCGATGCTCGGCGAGGCCATGCCCCGGCCCAAGGACTCGCCCGCGTTCTGCCCGATGGCCGCGGGCGGCGAGAGCCTGGCGGTCGTGCCCTTCAGCGCCTCGGCGGTGCGGGTCTTTAACGCCAAGACCGGAGCACTGGCCGCGCCGGTGGGCGGCGAGGCCATCGGCCAGGGCAAGGGCAAGATCGCGCCGCGCGCCGTGGCGCTCAGCCCCGACGGCAAGTGGCTGTACCTCACCGGCGTGGAGGTTGTTTCCGACAAGAGCTCGCGGGCGCTCCATGCGGTCTACCGCCTGCCGGCCGACGGCAGCGCGCCGGCCAAGCCCTTCGTCGGCGACCCGGAGAAGGGCGACAAGACCGAGATGCTCTTGAACGGGCCGGTCGGCCTGGCGGCCGACAAGACCGGTGACCTTCTCGTCGCCGACAACGGCAACGATCGCGTGGCGGCCTTCTCCCCGGAGGGCAAGTTCCTGCGGGCGGTCGAGGTCAAGGCCCCGGTTTTCGTCCAGGCGCTCGGCGACGGCGGGCTCTGCGTGCTCTGCGGCTCGGCTCCGGCGGGCGCGGCCCGGGCCTTCCCGGCGGCGGGGATGCGGCTCCTCCGGCTCGGCGCCGACGGCAAGCCGGCCGGCGCCGAGGAACTCAAGGCCCCCGGCAACGTCGCCAGGGCCTGCGTCACCGGCCTGGCCGCCGACGGCTCGAAGGACCCGGCGGTCGCGTGGGTCGCGCTTGCCGGCGAGGCTTACCCGGCATCGGGCGGCGCGCTGCTGCGCTACGAGTGCCGCGGGGCGGGCTTGGCGGCGCTCGCGCCGGTCAGCACCAACTACCGAAGGCCTCAGACCAAAGGGCCTTACGATCCGCGCTACCAGTACAACTGGGGCGTCAACGACTCCAGCTACCAGAAGTACCAGGAAGCACTGGACTGGAACTATCTGACCGACGAAGGCACGCCGTTCTACAGCCTGGGGCCGCTCGACGCCAGGACCGGCCTGTGGGCCGACGGGCGCAGGTACGCCTGGAACGACTGGATCTGGTACGACAAGAAGGCCGACCCCAGCTTCCTGCGGTCCAACCCGGACAAGTCCCCGTTGCCCTTCGAGGCCACCCACACCAACGGGCTCAAGCCCACCTACAAGCCGCGCGCCCCCTGGTTCGCCCAGCGCGGGGTCATGGTCGACCGCCGCGGACACGTCTACATGCGTTACAGTTGGGACAACCCCGAGGCCAAAAAGCAGGGCCTGGGCGAGCGCAACGAGTGGGTCACCGGCATCCTGCACTTTGACGCCGATGGCAAGCTCCTCGGCGAGATCGTTCTTTCCCACGGCACCTACGGCCTGGGCGTGGACGCCCGGGGCAATATCTACGTGGGCGACAAGCCCCGGCCCGCCGGGGCGCTGGTCCCCGAGGACGTGGAGAAAGCCTTCGGCGGCAAGGTGCCCGAGAGCGTCTCGGGATGGTACGGCTCGGTGATCAAGTTCGGGCCCCAGGGCGGGAAGTTCGTTTTCAAGAAGGGCGCGCCGCAGGAGAAGGAACCCCGCCGGCAGGGCGACCTGTTCAAGCCGGCCCCCAAGAGCATCGACGCCGACTACGGCTGCTGGATCACCCAGCCGCACAGCGCGGACCTCCAGGGCGCGGAATGGATGTGGACGGGCATGTCGCCCTTCGTACCGCAAAGGGCCTGCATCTGCTACGGCACCAGCCTCGCCGTGGACCCGCACGGGCGGGTCTTCGCGCCGGACAAGCTGGCCTGCCGGGTGGCGGTGCTGGACACCGGCGGCAACCTCATCCGCTACATCGGCAGCTACGGCAACATGGACTCGCGCGGCAAGGCCAGCCCCGCGCCCGACCCGGAGATCGCCTTTGCGCTGGTCCGGATGGTCACGGCGGCGACGAGCCGTCAGGTCCGCGTGGCCGACAACGGCAACGGCTGGATGTCGGTGATCTCCCTGGACTACGAGAAGGAAACCAAGCTGCCGGTGGCGGTCAGCAGGTAGGCTGGCCCCAGCGGGCCGATTGACATTCCTGCCGGGGGGGCTACCATCCGGCGCTGACGCCACGTCGTCGCGCGGCCAGCCGCGCCGGAGGAAAGCCCCATGAACCTGGGAGTCCAGTACTACCGCCCGCCGTTCCCGCTCAGGAAATACTGGGCCGACGATTTCAAGCGCATCCGCGACTCGGGCCTCAACACCGTGCAGCTCTGGGTGCTCTGGGGCTGGGTGGAGGCGGCCCCCGGCAAGTTCGAGTACGGCGACTACGACGCGCTGGTGGCGCTGGCCGCCAAGAACCGCCTGGGCGTGGTGCTCTCCACCATCGCCGAGATCCAGCCGCCCTGGATCCACCGCGAGGTCCCCGGCAGCGAGATGGTCACCAACCTGGGCGCCAAGGTGATCTCCTCCAACCGCTCCGAGTGCCACTTCGGGATAACCCCCGGCGGCTGCACCGACCACCCCGGGGTCTGGGAGCGGATGAGCCGCTTCCTGGCCGAAACGGTCAGGCGCTACCGCTCCGCGCCGAACCTGGTCGGCTGGGACGCCTGGAACGAGCTGCGCTGGAACGTCCAGGCCGACGGGCTGGTCTGCTTCTGCGAACATACCATCGCCGCTTTTCACAAGTGGCTGGACCTCAAGTACGGCGGGCTCGACGGCCTCAACCGGGCCTGGCTGCGGCGCTACTCCTGCTGGGAGGACGTCCGGCCCGGCAAGCTCCCCCACCGGCCCTACACGGAAATGATCGCCTGGGAGCACTTCATCACCGCGCGCTGCAACCGGCACGGCCAGGCCCGCTACGACCTCATCAAGGGGCTCGACCCCGGCCACCCCGTCACCGTCCACGCGGCCACCCCCAGCCCGATGATGGCCGGCGGCGCGGAGAACTACGCCATCGACCGCGGCAACGACTGGTTCCTGGCCGAGGGCATGGACGGGATCGGCTGCTCCAGCTTCCCCAAGTGGAGCAACCTGGACGACGCCGACTTCGGCATGCGCGTGGAGTTCGTCAAGTCCGCGGCAGGAGGCAAGCGCGTCTGGTTGAGCGAGGTCCAGGGCGGCCGCTCGGCCACCGGGTTCAACATCTACCCGGCGGTTGACGCCCTGAGCCAACAGCGCTGGATCTGGAACGGCCTGGCCTGCGGGGCCGACACCATCCTCTTCTGGTGCTGGCGCGACGAGGTCTTCGGCTACGAGTCCGCCGGCTTCGGGCTCGTCGGCGCCGACGGCCTGGCCGCCGAGCGCCTGGCGGCCATGAAGGCCACCGCCGGGCTGCTCGCCGGGAACCGCCGGCTGCTCGCCGCCTATCAGCCGGCCCGCGCCGAGGTCGGCGTGCTCTTCAGCCCGCAGAGCTACTATCTGCACTGGGCCGAGGAGGGCCAGGCCCGGCGCCCGGCCGAGGCGCTCCGGGGCTACGCCCGCGCGCTGGTGCGCAAGTCCATCCCCTACGTGGTGGTCGAGGAGGAGCATCTCCGGGCCATCGACGACCTCAAGATCCTGTTCCTGCCCCGGGTGCTGGCCACCGGGCCGGAAATCGAGCATCGGCTGGCGGACTTCGTCCGGAAGGGCGGCACGCTGGTCTGCGAGTCGGAGTGCGGGGCCTTCTCGCCGGCGGGCCTTTACCGCTATCCGGAGGACCGCTTCCTCGCCAAGCTCGCCGGCGTCCAGGAGATCGGCCGGCGCCCGCTCCCGGCCGGGCCGGTTGAGGCCACCGCCGACGGCCAGGCCCTGCGCATCGAAGGCACTCAATGGCTGACCCCCTTCCGCGCCAAGCAGGCCAAAGTCTGGGCCCGCAACGCCGACGGCGCGCTGGCCGCGGAAATCCCGGTCGGCAAGGGCCGGGTCATCCTAGTGGGCACCTACCCGGGCGAGGCCTACGCCAAGACCTTCAACGCTGACTTCGAGAACCTCGTGGAGTTCGCCGTCCGGCGCGCCGGCGCTCGGCCGGAGATCGAGGTGCTCTCTCCCGCCCCCACCAAGGACGCTTTCCTCTACGTGAAGAGCGGCGACTCCGCGGGCACCCGCGTGGTCTTCGTCTTCTTCCCCGGAGGGCACGACTTGGCCCGGCTGCGCCTCCGGAAGGGATTCTTCGCCAAGAAGGCAGTGCGGGACATCATCTCCGGCCGGAAGTTCACGCTGACCAAGGCCCAAGGCGGCGCGCAGGAACTCACCCTCGCCGCATCGCCCACCAGGATCTGCGTTCTGGTGGGCGACTAGCGCCTCCTCGAAACGCACGCAAGCCGTTGTCCCAACGCAACTTACAAAGGCTGCGGGTTTTTTTTGAGATTATCCGAACAATCTCCAGTTTTCGGTGTATTGCCTGGTACATACCGGTCTGAGACCAGGAGACACCAGATGTCCAGGATCCTCAACCGCCCCGCCCCAGGAGCCCTGACCAGCACGGTCACCCGCCGGGTCCGCGAGCAGATCGCCGCCGGGCTCTTGACCCCCGGCCAGTGCGTGCCCTCGGAGCGCGACTTGGGCCGCTCGATGCGGGTCAGCCGCGTCACGGTGCGGCGCGGGCTTGACCAGTTGGTGCGCGAGAGGCTCTTGCGGCGGGAGCCGGGCCGCGGCTACTTTTTGCGCGACCTGGCCGCCCCGGACGGCGCCAGGAATGCCGGCCGCAGCGCGCTGGTCTTCGTTCACAACCATCCGGAGACCGAGCTGGCCGCGGGGACCTACCACGCCCGGATGTGGGCCGGCGCGCGCGAGGAGGCCGCCCGCGCCGGGTTGCTCACCCTGATCAGCTCGATTGAGGGCCCGGCGCTGTCGCGCGAGCGCGCCGCGGAGCTGGCCAAAGTGGCCGCCGGGGTGATCTGCGATTATACCGATGTCCCCTCTATCCGGACGCTGCTGCAGGCGGGCATTCCCGTGGTGCAGATCGACTACTACCGCGACGGCCTGCCGGTTGACGCCATCGTCCAGGACGACACCGGCGGGATCATCTTGGCGGTCGAGCACCTGCACGCTCACGGCCACCGGCGCATCGGTTACCTGGACACTACTGCGCGCCTCCGGGCCGCCGGGCGGGCGCGCAACGCCGAGGGGCGGCTCTCGGGGTTCCTGATCGCCTGCGCCCGGCTGGGGCTGGACGCGGGCCTCATCGGCGCGGCCGACCTGGACAGCGGCGACGCGGCCGAGGCCACCGGGAGGCTGCTCGATGCCGGAGTCACCGCGCTGGTCGTTCCCCACAACGAGCTCTGGGCCAGCGTCCGGGATGCGCTGGGCCGGCGGGGCGTGGCCGTCCCTGGCGAGTTCGGCGTTGTGACCTGGGGCGACCCGCGGCCGGGCAGCGAGCCGGGCTTCCCCACCTCGGTCACCTGGAGCAAGGACCAGATGGGCCGTGAGGCGGCCCGGCGACTGCTGCTGCGCCTCGAACGGCCGGAGGCCCAGCCGGCGACCATCGTGATTCCGGCCGAGCTCGTGGACCGCGGCACGGGCGGCCGGGGACCGGGAGCATAGGGAGGACCCGAAAATGATCAGGCTGGTCATTATCCTCACGTTGGCGCTCGGGGGCATGGCTCCGGCCGGGGAGCAAGCCTTCGCGCCCAAGGGCCCGCTGGCCGGGCTGCCCTCCAAGGCCGAGGGCGCGCACCTCGAGAAGCTCAAGGCCCTGGGTGACAACTCCTGGCTGAACCTCGGCCAAGCCGGGGCCGATCCCAAATGGGGCGTGGCCCGGGGCCGTTCCTGGTGCTCGAAGATGGCCTGCGCTCCGGACCTGGGCGGGGCCTTCTTCTGCGGGACCGGGGTCCACGGCGCCACACCCGACGGCCGCTACATGGACGACCTGTGGTTCTACGACGCCAACGCCCACAAGTGGATCTGCCTCTACCCGGGCGCCAGCAAGGAAACCAAGCTGCGCCTCGACAAGAACGGCTTCGAGGTGAATGAGCAGGGCGATCACATCCCCGTGTCCTACCTCTCGCACGCCTACAACAACACGACCTACAACACCGACCTCCGTTTGTATCACATCATGTGGACGCAGTGTCCCTGGTGGGACCAGGCCGTTCCGCAGCGCTGGGAGTGGCTGGGCATTCCCAAGGAGGGGCGCACCTACGGCAACGTCGGGCCGGTCATCCCCTTGACCAAGCATCCGCTCTTCTGGGACGTGGCCGCCGGCAAGTGGGACCGCAAGTTCGTCGAGGGGGCCGGCCCCGGCGGGCGCTTCGAGGGCGTGGCGGAATACATCCCGTCCCTCA
>Ga0315286_10007141_pt1 | contig 10902 bp, 12 predicted proteins | sample YL17G10_0_MG_FD_205038 | JGI IMG/M metagenome (GOLD analysis project Ga0315286, IMG submission 205038) | Sediment microbial communities from Yellowstone Lake, YNP, Wyoming, USA - YL17G10_0 | ecosystem: Environmental > Aquatic > Freshwater > Lake > Sediment | place: USA: Wyoming | collected...
GGCGCGGGCGCCGCCCTCGGCGCACCCGGCCACCATCTCGAACGCCGTCCCAGGGTCGGGCGCGATGAAGATGGGGACCGCGCCGGGCTCGAGGATCGCGCGAAGGACCGTGAGGCGATCGGGGGCGGGCATTGGCGGGCGACTCCTCGGGCGATGGGGCGTGGGCGACCCCGGCCATGGTGCCGGAATCGGGGCCGTCGCGCACAATCGTCGCGATGGACCTCTTTCCGATCAACACCATCGACCTCATCGTGCTCGTCCTGGCGATCGTGGCGGCGGTGATCGGCTTCCGGTCCGGCGCGATCCCCCAGGTCCTGGGGCTCGCCGCCGCGGGCGCCGCCGTCGTGCTCATCGTGGCGTTCGCGCCGCAGCTCACGGGCGCCCTGGCCGGCGTAGAGCAGCCTGCTCGTGCCTTCGTGGCGATCGGGGGCGCCTTCCTGGTCGTGGCCATGGCCCAGGCGATCGGCTCCGGCGTGGGGGCCATGCTGCGCAATCAGCTGCTGGGAGGCGTCGGGGGCGGGGTCGACAGCGCCCTCGGAGCGGTGCTCGGGGCGGCCCAGGTGGTCCTCGTCACCTGGCTCGTTGGCGGCCTCCTCGCCACCAGCTCCCTCCCGGTTGTCGCGAGCATCGCCGGGCGGTCGGTCGCCGTCCGCTGGCTTCTCGAGGTGCTGCCGCCGCCCGGCGACGTGATCGGCGAGGTCGGCGCCATCCTCGACGAGAGCGGCCTGCCCCAGGTCTTCAGCGGCCTGGAGCCGCTCCCGGCCGCCCCACTGGATCTCCCCGGCGCCGCCGAGGCCGGGGTGATCGCCGCCCGCGCCATCGGGAGCACCGTGCGGGTGGAGGCGCAGGGCTGCGGGGCCACCTTCACGGGGGCGGCCTTCTCCGTCGCCGAGGGCTACTTCGTCACGAACGCCCACGTCGTGGCCGGGGCGGAGCGAGTCACCCTGCGCGGCGTGGCGGGCTCGGGGCGCGGGACGGTCGTCCTCTTCGACCCGGACCTCGACATCGCGGTGGTGCGCGCCACCGCGCTCCGCCTGCCCGCGCTCTTCCTCGCGCCGCAGGCGCCCGAGCGGGGCGCCGTCGGGGCCGCGCTGGGCTACCCGAACGGCGCGGGCCTCACCACGCTCCCGGCCGCGGTCACTGCCCGGGTCCGGGCGCGCGGCCGCGACATCTACGGCCAGGCCCCGGTGGTCCGCGACGTGCTGGAGCTGCGCGCGGCGATCGAGCCGGGGGCGAGCGGCGGCCCGCTCGTGCTCCCCAACGGGACGGTCGGCGGCGTCGTGTTCGCCGAGTCCCGGTCCGACGAGACCGTGGGCTACGCGCTGGACCCGGCAGCCGTGGCCGTGGCGATCATGCCCGGCATCGGGGAGACCGACCCGGTCGACACCGGCCCCTGCATCCGGTAGGCGACCCCAAACGGGAGGCAGGCCGGGGTGCCGCTCGCCTCCGGGTGCCCCTGGGCGCCGTTTCGTACACTTCGCCACGCCACGCCGTCCACGTCGAGCCGCCCGACCCGAGGACTCCCACGATGCCCGACCGCGCCCTCCCCTACGACCAGCCGAGCCACCCGGCCAAGCGCCACTCGGCGCGCCTGACCGACGGGCCCGACCGGGCGCCCGCCCGGGCGATGCTCAAGGCGATCGGCTTCACGGACGAGGACCTGGCCCGGCCGATCGTCGGCGTCGCCACGTCGTGGATCGAGACGATGCCCTGCAACTTCAACCAGCGCCGCCTCGCCGAGTTCGTCAAGGAGGGGATCCGGGCGGCCGGCGGGACCCCCATGGAGTTCGGGACGATCGCCGTCAGCGACGGCGTCAGCATGGGCACCGAGGGGATGAAGGCGTCGCTCGTCTCGCGCGAGCTGATCGCCGATTCGATCGAGACCGTCGCCCGCGGCCACCTCTTCGACGGCCTCGTCTGCCTGGTCGGCTGCGACAAGACGATCCCCGGCGCGGCGATGGCCCTCCTCCGCATGGACCTCCCGGGCCTCGTCCTCTACAACGGCACGATCTATCCCGGCGTCTACAAGGGCAAGAACGCCGACATCGTCACCGTCTTCGAGGCCGTCGGCGCCTACCGGGCCGGGACGATCACGCTCGAGGAGCTCTACGAGATCGAGAGCGTCTCGTGCCCCGGGGCCGGCGCCTGCGGCGGCCAGTACACGGCGAACACGATGAGCACCGTGATGGAGTTCATCGGGCTCTCCCCGGCGGGCCTCAACGGGATCCCGGCCGAGGACCCGGCGAAGGACGCGGCGGCGCGGCGCTGCGGCGAGCTGGTCATGGACCTCGTGACCCGCGACGTGCGACCGTCCTCGATCGTCGATCGCCGCGCGCTCGAGAACGGGATCGCCTCGGTCGCGGCGACGGGCGGCTCAACGAACGGCGTGCTGCACCTGCTCGCCCTCGCCCGTGAGGCCGCCATCCCCCTGGAGATCGACGACTTCAGCCGGATCGCCGACGGCACGCCGATCGTCGCCGACATGAAGCCCGCCGGCCGCTTCTCCGCCTCCGAGATGTACGACGCCGGCGGCGTCGCCCTCGTCATGCGCGAGCTGCTCAAGCGTGGCCTCCTCCACGGCGACGCGCCGACGGTCGACGGGCGCACGATCGCGGAGATTGCCGCGGCCGTGGTCGAGACCCCCGGCCAGCAGGTCGTCGTGCCGATCGAGACGCCGCTCAAGGCGAGCGGCGGCCTCACGATCCTCCGCGGCTCGCTGGCGCCCGAGGGCTGCGTCATCAAGATGGCGGGCCACGAGCGGCGCCACCACCGCGGGCCGGCCCGGGTCTTCAACTCGGAGAACGCCTGCTTCGAGGCGGTGAAGGCGGGATCGATCGCCCGCGGCGACGTCATCGTCATCCGCTACGAGGGCCCGGTCGGCGGCCCGGGGATGCAGGAGATGCTCTCGGTGACCGCGGCGCTCGTGGGCGAGGGCCTGGGCGAGCACGTCGCGCTCCTCACCGACGGCCGCTTCTCCGGCGGCACGCACGGGCTGATGATCGGGCACGTCGCGCCCGAGGCGGCGTTGGGCGGGCCGATCGCGTTCGTCGCGGACGGCGACGAGATCGAGATCGACGTCGACCGCAAGGCCCTGGATCTGCTGGTGGGCGACGAGGTGCTCGCGGCGCGCCGAGCCGCGTGGACGCCGCCGGCGCCGCGCTATCCCGGCGGCGTCTTCGCCAAGTACGCCGCGCTCGTCTCCTCCGCGTCGGACGGCGCCATCACGACGGGCGCCCGGATGCGGGCGAGCCTGCCGAACGCCGGGTCGTGAAGGCGGTCGCCGGGCGGGTCACGTTCGGCTTCAAGACCTCGCCCCAGCACGTCTCTTTCGCGATCCTCGACGAGACGTGGGCCGCCGCGGCCGAGCTGCCGATCTTCGTCGCCGCCTGGATGAACGACCACTTCTCGGACCCGGCGGCGGAGTCCGGCGGCCCCAGCTTCGAGTCGCTGACGCTCATGGCTGCCCTCGCCCACCGGGTGCCCGGGGCCTGGCTCGGCCATTCCGTGCTGGCCAACACGTTCCGCCATCCGGCGCTCCTCGCGAAGGCGGCCACGACAATGGACCACGTCACGGGCGGCCGGTTCATCGTCGGGCTCGGGATGGGTTGGCACGCCTGGGAGCACGAGGCGTTCGGGGTGTCGCTCCCGCCGCCGCGCGAACGCTTCGAGCGGCTCATCTCCACCGTGCGGGTGCTCCGGGCGCTGGGGTCGCCGGCCGCGACCGCGGCGCCGGGCGTGACGCTCGACGACGCCTTCGCACCCCTCCGGGGGGCCACCAACGAGCCGCCCCCGCTCACGCCCGGCGGCCCGCCGATCTTCCTCGGCGGCCAGGGCCCGCGCGGCCTGCGCCTGGCCGCGGAGGAGGGCGATGGCTGGTTCATCCCGTCGATCCCGTTCACGGGACCGGAGCTGTTCGCCGAGCGGCGCGACGCGATCCTGCGGGCGATGCAGGCGGCCGGGCGCGACGCGGCCGGCTTCCAGTTCGTGGCCCAGGTGGGCGCCGGCGGAGACGCGACCGCTCGCGCGGAGGCGCTGGTGCTCGCCCTCGCCTTTGCCCGGGCCGGCGCGACGCACGTCAGCGTCGCGGTGCCGTCGCGGCTCGGGCCGGCGGCGCTCATCGCGGCCTCACGCGAGGTCGCCGAGCCCGCCGCGGCAGCGCTCGGGTAGCCGGCTGCACGGGCGGCCGACGTCGATTCGGCGCATCATCGGGGCGATGAACCAGGGGCAGTTCCGCGACGACCGGGCGCCGTTGGGCGCGGAGCCCGTCGGCGCGAGCGCGGCCTCCGCGCCTGTCGGCGCGAACGCGGCCTCCGAGCCTGTCGGCGCGAGCGCGGCCGACGAGGCGCCCGTCCCCGACCCGCACCCGTGGGCCGAGGCCGATCGTCCGCGGGGGCTCGACGCCTACTTCCCCCCCGGCGGGGAGGACGATGCGCCGCCCGAGCGCGTCAAGGACGAGCGGCGCATGACGCGGCTCCTGGTCCTGTTCGTCGCCCTCCTCGTCGGCGTGCCGACACTCCTCACGCTGATCGGGTTCGTGGCCCAGCTGGTGACGATGCGAAGCGGCGGATGAGCGAACAGCGAACGAGCGACCGCCGCTTCTGCGGATAAGGGCCCAGGTTCGAGCGCGCCTATGGGAGCGTCTCGAGCCCCGCCGTGTGGAAGTCCGCGTCGAGGGCGATCGCGCGCTCGATCCCCGCCCGGCGCATGAAGGCGAAGCTGGTCCGGTCAACGAGCGAGACCGACGATTCGACCGATTGGCGGAACGCCGCCATGGAACCGGAATGGAGGTCGGCGTCAACCAGCGCCACGTCCAGGGCGGGGAACACGCGATCGATCAGGTCGGCGGCCACCGCCGGGCCGTACCGTCGACGCGCGACGGCGAGGGTCTCGACGATCACGTACGCGTGCGTGACCAGCGGTTCGCTTCGTCCGCGCTCGAAGGCGGCAACGATCGCCGTGTGCGCGGGGTCGTCCCGATCGACGAGGGCGAGGATCCCGCTCGAATCGACGAAGAGCGTCACCAGCGGTCGCCCGCCAGAACGTCGTCGTGATCGCGCCCGACGGTGCCGCTCCCGGACGCCGCGCTCCCGGCCGCGGCGAGCATCGTCTCGACCCGGCGTACGCGCTCGACGTCCTCGTCCGGGACTGCGCGATCAACCGCATCGCGCACGACCGACGCAAGCGACACGTGCCTGCGGCGGGCCTCGCGGCGAAGGCGGCGCATCTGGTCCTCGGTCAGCGAGATCTGCGTCCGGATCATGGTGCGCATGATAACAGTACGGACCCTGATGATGTAACCAGATCTCGTGCAGCGTGACCGGCTGGCACGATCTCAGAGGACGCCCAGGCCCTCCAGGACCAGGATCGCGCCGAAGACCACGAACGCCGCGGCGGCGAACAGCTTGATCGCGCGGTCAGGGAGTCGCGAGCCGAGGAGCGCCCCAGCGCCGATCGCCAGCGCGTCGGCGGCGACCATCCCGGCGGTCGAGCCCAGCCACGTCCCGATCGGCTCCTCGGTGGTCGCCAGCGTGACCGTCGCGAGCATCGTCTTGTCGCCCAGCTCGGCGAGGAAGAACGCGGTCCCGATCGTCAGGATCGCCCAGCGCGTCGAGCGGGCCGCCCGCGACGCATCGCGTTCGCCGAGGTGGTCGCCGCGCAGCGTCCAGGCGGCAAAGACGAAGAAGGCGAGGCCGGCGACGACCTTGATGGCGTTCGTCGGGAGCGCAAGCGCGGCGACCGACCCGAGCAGGACGGAGAAGGCGTGGACGATGAGCGTTGCGATCGTGACTGCGACGAGTACGGTCCAGGCCGGGTAGCGCGCCGCGAAGGCGAGGGCCATGAGCTGGCTCTTGTCGCCCAGCTCGGCGAGCATGACGATGCCGAAGCTCAGCCAGAATGCGTCCACGAAGGTCTCCGGTCGGGGGCGCCGGGCGGGGTGCGACCCCGACCCGGCGCCCGGGGCTGGGCGCTGGTCGAAGGTCTCGTCCGCCCACGAGGGGCCCGGCGACCGGGCGCCGAGGCGCCAGCATGTCGATCGGCCGGAGAGGGACTACTCCCCTTCCCGGGCAGTGTGGCCGCCGGCGCGGGCGGCGTCAACCGACCTGGGACGCTCGGCGGCGGTGAGTCGTCAACGACGCTGGATCATCCGAGACAGTGGAGTTGCGAGCAATCCGGCTTCGAATTCGAGAGCCAGGCGTTGTACAGACGACGGAATCCGTCGATCGCTCCGCTCACGGGCTCCCCGGAATAGTGGCCGCAGACGACAGAGCCCATCGTCGCCTCGCAGTGTTCGTGGGTGGCAACGTCATGGGTCCGCACGAAGTACCCGACGCCATGGCGATGAAGCGCCCGTCGGTAGTCGAGTTCGTGGTCGCGTAGCGCGTAGCCATACTCAACGAGAACCCACTCGTCTCGCGTGCTCGGGCTCCATCTCTCCTGGAGCACGAGGTCGACATCGCGAGACCGTCGGTGCGCCGGGAGGCGGGTCGCGAGGTCGAGCACAAGGTCGTCCCCGTCCTGCTCCCAGGCAACGTCGTCCGCGGCGCCTGGCGGAAGGACCGTCGCGCCGAATCGCTCTGCAGTCTCGATGAGGTCGGCGAGGTAGGTGAGAAGCTGATCTGTGCTCGCCGCGATCATCGGCGAATCACATGAACCCTCTCAGCCAGGTCCTCGTCGGCACCGATGACGACCTTGCGGGTTGACGGTCGGATCCCGACACGGCGACGCTTCGGCCGAAAGCCCTCCCGCCAGAGGTCGAATGCGGCAATCGGTATACGGATGATCCTGGGCGACACCCGGAGAGCAGGCAGCTCACCCCGATCGATCAGATCAAGTACGGCGTCATCGCTCACTGCGAGCGCCTCGGCAACTTCCCTGGGTGTGTAGTACAGCTTGTCCATCTTGCTCTCCGTCGGCGGTATCCCGACGATACCGTTTGGGCCGCCGTTGTCAAGTGGCCCGGTCATTCGTTGCGTCCGCTACCGCCCCGTCGTTGCTCTCCGGGCAGCGCACGACCGACGCCTACGGCGGCCGCTGCTTGATGAGGCGGCCGCGCCGCGAGACCGCCCGCGTGGCCAGCGCCGCGACGCCCATCGCCACGATGGCCCGCTCCGCCTGCGGCAGGGGCCGGACCACGGCGAGGAACTGGTCCGCCCGGGCCCGGTCGATCACCCCGAGGAGCGCCCGGCCCCGCTCGGTGAGCCAGACCGACTTCATGCGGCGGTCGTCCGTCTCCTCCCGCCGCTCGAGGAGCCGGCGCCGGGAGAGGCCGTCCACGAGCCGCGACGTCGCCGATGGGGAGCGGTTGAGCGTGTCGGCCAGGTCGACGATCGTGGTCGTGCCGCCGTCGGCGACCGCGTAGAGCGCGGCGAGCTGGGTGAAGCCCAGCCGGAGCTCCCCGAGCTGTGCCGCGAACCCGATGACGAGCTCCCGCCAGAGCGCCTTGCCGAATGCCACCCGCTCGGAAAGCTCCCGCGGGTTCTGGATCCGCGACCGCGCCGCGGCCACCGGGGCCAGCAGGACGTCGTCGGCCATCGCCTCCAGGGAGGCGGTCGTCACCCGGGAGGGGTGCCGCCGTCCGGTGCCGGGCCGGACGGGGCTCGCGGGGCGGGCGGGGCGGCGCGGACGGGGCTCGGTCACGTCGCGAGGCTATCCCGCGAGACGAAAACGTGCAACGTTGCACGCGTTTCGCGGGAGGTGCCACGCTCAACGCGGTACCCTGCACCCGACGCCGGTCCGTGCTCGCGCGTCCCGCTCGGACCGGCGTCGCCGAGCCACACCGGCTCCCACGAGGTAGCGCCACCACGATGTCCCGCCTCGCCTTCGTCTTCCCCGGCCAGGGTTCGCAGGCCGTCGGCATGGGCCGAGCGCTCGCCGGCGTCTCGCCCGGCGCGGCCGCGGTCTTCGCAGAGGCCGACGGGACGCTCGGCGAGCACCTCTCCCTGCTCGCCTGGGAGGGTCCGGCCGAGGAGCTGGACCTCACCGTGAACGCCCAGCCCGCCCTCCTCGCCGCCTCGATCGCCTTCCTCCGCGCGCTCGAGGAGCGACGGGCTGCCGCCGGGCGGACGCCGCTCGCCCCGGCCTTCGCCGCCGGCCATTCGATGGGCCAGTACTCCGCCCTGGTCGCCGCCGGCGTGATCTCGCTCGCCGACGGGATCCGCCTGGTGCGCGAGCGCGGGCGGCTCATGCAGGCCTCGGGCGAGGGCAGCCCCGGCGCGATGGCCGCGATCATCGGCCTACCGGATGAGGGCCTCGCCGCCCTCGTGGCTGTCGGTGCCGCCCACGGGACCTTCGGGGTCGCGAACCGCAACTCGCCCGGCCAGGTCGTCGTCTCCGGGGCGCGGCCCGCGGTCGAGGCCGCGGCGGCCGCCGCCAGGAGCATGGGCGCCAGGCGCGCGTTCGTCCTCCCCGTCAGCGTCGCCGCCCACTCGCCGCTGATGGCGGGCGCCGCGGCCGGCATGGCTGCCGCGCTCGCCGACGTCGAGTTCCGCACCCCGCGGGTTCCCCTGCTCGCCAACGCGGACGCCTCGCCCCTGACCACCGCCGAGGCGTGCCGCGCCGAGCTCGTCGACCACCTGACGACCGGCGTCGACTGGATCGCCGCCGTGGCGGCCATGCGCGCGGCCGGCGTGACCCGCTTCGTGGAGGTCGGTCCCGGCCGCGTCCTCTCCGGGCTCATCCGGCGGATCGCCCCCGAAGCCGAGATCCTTCCGCTCGACGACCCCGACGCCCCGGGCGGCCTCGCCGACCCGGACGCGTCATCGGACACCAACCCGCCGGCCTGACCGCCGACACCCGCCACCGGCCCCGCGACAGGAGACCACCGCCCCGTGCGCAAGCCCGACTTCACCCGCCGCATCGCCGTCACCGGCGTCGGCCTCGTCAGCCCGATCGGGGCCGACGTGGACACCGTCTGGAGCAACCTCGTCAACGGTGTCTCCGGCCTCAAGCGGATCACCTACTGGGACCCGGCGCCGTACGACTGCAAGGTCTCCGGCGAGATCCCCGACTTCGACCCGAACGAGTGGATGAGCTTCAAGGAGGTCCGCCGGACCGACCGCAACGTCATCCTGGGCGTCGCCGCCGCGAAGAAGGCGCTCGCCCACTCCGGCCTCGAGGTGAGTGACGCCAACCGCGACGACATCGGCGTCTACTTCGGGTCGGGCGGGGGCGGCGCCAAGCTCCTGATGGACAGCCTCACCGTCTGGGAGACGAAGGGCGCGCGCTCCGTCAGCCCGTTCTTCATCGCCAACATGCTCCCCGACACGGCGTCCGGGCAGATCGCGATCGAGACTGGGATCCGCGGGCCCAACATGTGCATCGTCACGGCCTGCTCCACGGGCACCCACAACATCGGCGAGGCAGCCGAGCTGATCCGGCGCGGCGACGTGGTGGCGGCGATCGCCGGCTCGACGGAGACGCCGCTCCACGAGCTGGTCCACGTCGGCTTCTCCAACATGCGAGGCATGGGCACGCCGCGCGAGGGGGACGTCGAGCAGTCGATCTCGCGGCCCTTCGACATCAGCCGCAACGGCTTCGTCCTGGGCGAGGGCGCAGGCGCGGTGGTCCTCGAGGATCTCGAGTACGCGAAGGCCCGCGGGGCGACGATCTACGCCGAAGTGGTCGGCTTCGGGTCGGCCGCCGACGCGTGGGACCTCATCCAGCCCGTCGAGAATGGCGACGGCGTCCGCCGGGCGCTCGTCGCGGCGCTCGAGCGCTACGACGTCCAGCCGGAGTGGATCGACATGATCAACCCGCACGGCACGTCCACGCCGCTGGGCGACCTTCGCGAGGCGCAGGCCTTCTGGGCCGTCTTCGGCGAGCGCACGCCGGAGATCAGCATCAGCGCCACCAAGTCGCTGACGGGGCACCTCATGGGGGCGGCGGGGGCGGTCGAGGCGATCTTCACGATCCTCGCCGTCCACAACCAGGCGGTCCCCGGCGTCCCGACCTTCCGGGACCCCGACCCGGAGATCAACCTCAACGTCCCTGTGACCACGGTCCAGCGCGAGATCCGCTACGCCATCTCCGACAACGTCGGCCTCGGCGGCCACAACGGTGCCGTCGTGTTCAAGCGCTACGAGGGCGACTGACCGCCTCGCTAGAATCCGGCGAACGCGCCCACACCCGCGGTCGGTCGCGCCGGCCGCCGCACCCGAGGAGACGCCCGTGCCGCCCAGCCAGGATCCCGCCCGCCGCGCCGTCGTGACCGGCCTCGGCGCCGTCATGCCGATCGGCAACGACTTCGAGACCTACTGGCGGAACCTGCGGGACGGCGTGTCGGGCGTCGCGACGATCACCCATTTCGACCCCAGCGACTTCGAGGTGAAGATCGCGGCCGAGGTGAAGGGCTTCCGGGCCGCCGATCACATGGACGCCAAGATGGCGCGCCGGATGAGCCGCTTCACGCACCTCGCCATGGCCGCCTCGAAGGAGGCGCTCGACTCCGCCGGGATCGATCCGGCCGCCATGGGCCCCGAGGAGCGCGATCGCGTCGGCGTCGTGATCAACACGGGCGGCGGCGGGATCGAGCAGGTCGTGGAGGGGACGCTCGTCCGCGGCTCGCGCGGCCCGCGCTTCGTGTCCCCCTTCGCCATCCCGGGCCTCTCGCCCTCGATGGCGGCCTGCATGGTCAGCATGGAGTACGGGCTCACGGGGCCCGTCATGACCCAGGTGGCGGCCTGCGCGACGTCGGTCATCGCCTTCCACGACGCCCTCCGGCTGATCGCGGAGGGCGAGTGCGACGTCGTCCTGGCGGGCGGGACGGAGGCGCCGATTCTCGAGGTCGGCGTGGCCGCGCTGGGCAACATGGGCGCGCTCTCGAAGCGGAACGACGACCCGACGCGGGCCTCGCGGCCGTTCGACCGCGACCGCGACGGCTTCGTCCTGGGCGAGGGCGCCGGC
>Ga0315286_10007142_pt1 | contig 10900 bp, 9 predicted proteins | sample YL17G10_0_MG_FD_205038 | JGI IMG/M metagenome (GOLD analysis project Ga0315286, IMG submission 205038) | Sediment microbial communities from Yellowstone Lake, YNP, Wyoming, USA - YL17G10_0 | ecosystem: Environmental > Aquatic > Freshwater > Lake > Sediment | place: USA: Wyoming | collected...
GCGGGCACGCCGCTGGTGCTGCCCTCATCGCCGCTGCCGGCCGCGCTCGCGACCACGCTTGCGGAGGCGGGTGTCACCCACTTCCCTGGCGTCCCGGCGATGATCCGCACGCTGGCGACGCTCGCCCAGCTTCCACCATTCCCGCGGCTGCGGGTGTGCCTGACGGCGGGCGCCCCGCTGGCGCCGCACGACGCCGCGGCGTTCCACGCCGCGACCGGCCGCAAGGTCCACGTCTTCTACGGCTCGTCGGAGTGCGGCGGCATCACCTACGACCGCTCCGATGCGCCCATACACGCAGAGGGCGCCGTCGGGACGGCACTGGACCGCGTCGCCGTCGAGGTGGTCGACGACACCGGGCAGCCGCTCCCCGCCGGCCGGTCCGGCCGCATTCGCGTGCGCTCGCTGGCAGTCGCGCTGGCGGCGCTGCCAGCCCACGAGGACCCGCGCACGCTGACAGCGGGATGCTTCCTCACCTCCGACATTGGCGCTCTCGACGAGTCCGGGCGGCTGACACTCACCGGCCGCGCGTCCGAGGTGCTCAACGTCGCCGGCAAGAAGGTGCACCCCGACGAGGTGCGGCTCGTACTCGAGTCGTTGCCCGGCGTGCGCAGGGCGGCCGTCACCGGCCTCCCCGACCCGCACCGCGGCGAGCTGGTGGCGGCGGTGATCGCGGTGGAGCCGGCAGCCGGCCTTACCGTTCGCAGCGTGCTGGCGGCGTGTCGCGAGCGTCTCGCGCCGCACAAGGTACCGCGCCGCCTCGTCCTCGTCGACGAGCTGCCGCTGTCCGACCGCGGCAAGGTGCGCCGTGACGCCGTCCTCGCCCTCCTCGCCGGCCGCCCGCCGAGCTAGATGCTACTCTAAGCAGGTGAGCAGCATGGAAAAGATCGCGGGGGCGGTCCAGCGCTGCCTGCTGGTGCAGGCGGGCGAGCAGGAGTGCGCGCTTCCGCTCGACCGCGTGCGGCGCGTGGTGCGGGCGCTGCAGGTGCACCCGCTGCCGGGGGCGGCGCCAGCGTTGCTCGGTCTCGCAGAGTACGGCGGCGAGCCGCTGCCGGTGCTCGACCTGGCGCGCCTGCTCGGCGCACCACCTACCGGCGCCGGCGCTACGGCAGTGACGGTGATCGTCGCCGTGGGCCCGCGTGGCGCCACCGAGCTCGTCGGGCTGGCTGCAGAAGCCGCTCTCGACATCGCGGAGACGCCACTGTCAGCCCTTCCCGGCAACGACCACGCAATGGTCGTCGGCGAGGTCCTCCTAGCTGGACGGCCGGTGCGTGTGCTCGACCTCGGCGCGCTGGGAGCGACAGCGTGACCGACGGGAAGTTCCTCGTGCTGCGCCGGTCGGGCGGCACGTGGGCGCTGCCCGACGGCTGCGTCCGTGCTGTTGGCCGCGGTGACTCCGGCCTGCGGGTGGCGACTACCGGCGGCGTCCTGGTCGCCGACGAGGTGATCGGCTTCGCGCAACGTCTCGAGGTCCGCGCACCCGGCGGCGTGCTGGCCGCCATGTGGGGCGAGAGTTGCATCGGTCTCGCCGTGCTCGCCGGGGTCCCTGTCGTGGTGATCGATCCAACGCAGCCGCCGTTCGCCTTGCGGGAAGAAGGAGCGTCCTCTCATGCCTAGTGATGCTAAGTCACCCGTGGCTGCCTCGATTCTCGGGCTCCTCGCCCTGGCCTTCGTCGGCCTGCTCGGCGCCGCCGCGCTTCTGATCGCGATCGGCTACGGCGCCCCGGGCTGGCTGATCGACGGCTACTTCGTGGTCACCCTGGCAGCGATCGCACTGTACGCGCTGCTGGTGTTTCTGCCGCAGCGCCGCCTCGAGGCGCAGCACGTGACGGCGCGCGAGGATCGGGACCGTCTCGAGACGCGCTTCCTGGCCGCTCTCGAGCGGCTGCGCGGCGGCGACCTCACCAGCGCCCCGGACGCGTTGCAGGGCGTCTCACAGCAGCTCGCCGGCGCCTTCACACTAGCGTCACGCTCACTCGGCTCGCTCATCGAGCAGATCCAGAACAGCTCGATCGAGGTCGCCGCGGCGGGCGGCGGCATCCGGACGACGGCGTCGGAGCTGGCGTCGGGCTCCTCGCAGCAGGCCGCCGCCGTCGTCGAGATCACGGCCACCATGGAGGAGCTGGCCCGCACCGCCGGGCAGATCGCCTACAACGCTTCCAACCAGGCCGAGCTCGCCGCCCACGCGGAGACCAGCGGCAATCTCGGCGCCGACGCCGTCGACGAGGCGCTGCGCGGCGTCGAGGAGGTGCAGCAGCGGATCAGCGGCATCGCCGCCCGCACCGACACTCTCGGCAGCCGCTCCAAGGAGATCTACCGGGTTCTCGACCTGATCACCGACATCGCACAGGAGACGCACATCCTCTCGCTCAACGCCGCCATCGAGTCAGCCGCCGCCGGCGAGCATGGGCGTCGCTTCTCGGTGGTGGCGGACGAGGTCCGTCACCTGGCCAAGCGCTCGCGCGAGTCGGTCGAGTCCGTGCGCGTGCTCCTCGACGAGTTCTCCGGCTCGATCCGCGCCACCGTTGTCGCCACCGAGGAGGGCGGCAAGGAGGTCGTACGCGTCCTCGAGCGCGCCCGCGCCGCCGCCGCCGCAATCGAGGAGCTGCGTGGCGCCCTCACCAACACGGCGCGGGCGGCGCGAGAAATCTCGCTGGCCACGCAGCAGCAGCAGGGCGCCTCCGACCAGGTCGTGCTCACCCTCAAGGAGGTGAGCCAGGTGATTCAGCGCATGGCGGAGGGGCTGCGCCACTTCTCCGGGACGGCGGACCGGTTGAACCAGCTCGCACTGTCGATCCAGCTCCTCACCCAGTCGTTCCACCTCGACTCGCCGCACTCCCTCAAGCACCTCGCCGGGGGGTGGACCGAGAGACTGGCGCACCGAGCCGGCCACTGGGACGCGCTCGCCACGCAGCTCGACGAGATCGTCGGCGCGAACCCGTTTGTCGAGCTCGCTTACGTCGTCGATGCGAAAGGCAACATGGTGGCGTTCTCGCAAGGGACCTCGGGCGCCGCCCGCGAGGCTTCCACGAGCGTGAGCGTCGGCGCCAACTTCGCAGACCGCCCCTGGTTCCAGGCGGTGACGCGCGACGGCCGCAAGATCCTGACGCCGCTGTATGACTCGCTCCTCACCGGCCATAAGTGCTTCACCGTGGCCGCGCCGATTCGCGACGCTCAGGGCGCCCTCGCCGGCATCCTCGGCGTCGACGTCAACGTCCTCTCGTGGACACGGATATGAGGACGGGGACCGGGGACCGGGGACCGGGGACCGCAACAACGGCGTGCTGGCACTGCTCGCTGCCTATGCCGGCCCGCTGTTGCCTTTCCGGTGCCCGGAGCCCGGAGCCCGGAGCCCGCTCCTGGCTTGGCGATGGACGCTGACTTCGCCGACCTGGTGCCGCTGTTCGTCAGCGAGACGCGCGGCCGGCTGGAGCATCTCGCGGCGCTCGCCGCCCGCGTCGAGACCGACGCGCAGGCGACCGCGGAGGCCAGGCGCGAGCTGCACACCGTCAAGGGGGCGGGACGGATGCTCGGCCTTGTCGCCCTCGCCGAGCTGTGTCACGCCGCCGAGGGGGCGCTGCAGACGCCGGGACCAGGCGCCGGAGCGGCTCTGACAAAGACCGTCGACGAGATATCCGGCCTCGTCGATGCCGTGGCGCGCGGCGACGAGTCGCTCGCGGGCGAGGGCGCGGCGGCCGCAGCCGTTGCGGCGGGGGCGCCGGCCGGACGCAGAGCCGGCGACAAGGCCAAGGCGGCCGCCGGAGCCGTGGAGGTCCGCCTCGACGCCGCCACGCTCGACTCGCTCGCCGATCGCGCCATCCGGCTGCGCATCCTCGCCACTGGCGCCGCGCACTTCGTCGACCGCCTCTCCGAGCTTTCCCGTCACGCCGAGGAGGGCGCCCGCCAGCCACACCCCGAGCAGGTGCTCCATGGCCTGGCGACGGCGCTGCGCAGCCTGACCGCAGACGTCGACGAGGGCCAGCGGCGCCTGCGTCGCATCGCGGAGAGCCAGGTCGAGGGGCTGCAGGCGCTGCAGGTCCAACCGCTGCGCTCGTTCCTGCACTCGCTGGCGCGGCACGCGCGCGGGCTGGCCCGCTCGCTGGGCCGTGAGATCGACGTCGTCATCTCCGGGGACGAGACGCGCCTCGACCGCGGCATCGCCGCCGATATCGAGGAGGCGCTGTTGCACCTCGTCCGGAACGCGGTCGACCACGGCATCGAGCCGCCCGCGGCACGCGCGGCGAGCGGCAAACCGCCGGCAGGCACGCTCCGCATCGACGCCTCGGCTCGCGGCGCGCGGGTGCGGCTGGAGGTCGCCGACGACGGCGGCGGTATCGACGCCGCGGCGGTCGTCGAGGCGGCGGTCGCGGGCGGCCTCGTCGACCGCGCGAAGGCGCCGGCGCTCACGCCCGAGCAGGTGTTCCGACTCGTCTTCACGCCTGGGTTCTCGACGCGGCGCGAGGTCACCGAGGTGTCGGGGCGCGGCGTCGGCCTCGATGCGGTGGCCGCCGCGGTGGCACGCCTCGGCGGCGACGTCACGCTCTCGTCACAGCCCGGCGCCGGCACCACGGTGACCGTCGAGGTCCCGGCCGCGCGGCGCGGTGACGACGTGATCCTGGCACGCGTCGGCCACGTCCGGTTGGGGCTGCCGGCCGGTTCGGTCCGCCGCGTGACGCAGCTCGCCCAGGCCGACGTCATCGAGCGCAGCGGCCACTCGCTCGCCCGCGTCGGCGAGCGCCTCGTCGAGTTCGTGCCGCTCGCGGCGCTGTGCGGCGAGGCCCCGGCCGCCCGGCAGCTCCTGCTCGAGGGCATGGTTGCCGGTCAGTCGATGGCGGTGGCGGTCGACGCGCTCGAAGGGCAGGAAGAGGTGCTGGTGCGACCGCTGACGCGCGCGGTCCCCACCGACGCCCTGATCGAAGGGGTCGCGTTGCTCTCCTCGGGCGAGCCGATCGGCGTGCTCTCGCCGTTCGCGCTGACGCAGCGCGCGGCGCTGCGCCCCGCGCCCGGCGCCGCGGTGCTGCGGGCGCCTGCCCGCCTCCACGTTCTGCTGGTCGACGACTCACTGGTGACCCGCGAGATGGAGCGGCGCCTGCTCGAGGACGCCGGGTTCGTCGTCACGGCGGCTGCCGACGCCGCCGAGGCGCTTGCCCACCTCGGCGCCGACCGCTTCGACTGCATGGTCACCGACATCGAGATGCCCGGTATGGACGGTTACGAGCTGACCCGGCACCTGCGCAGCGTGCCCCAGTTCGCCCAGCTCCCGGTCGTCGTCGTCTCCACCCGCGAGCGCCCGGAGGACCGCCTGCGCGGTCTCGAGGCGGGCGCCGACGCCTTCCTCACCAAGCAGGGGCTCAGCCCTGCCGAGCTGGTTGGGCTGATCAATCGCCTCGGCGGGCGACGATGAGCGCAGCCGGGCCGGTGCGCGTGCTGATCGTGGACGACTCGTCGACGGTGCGGGCCGTCCTCCGGCGGCTGCTCGCCCGCACCACCGGCATCGAGGTAAGCGGCGAGGCGACCGACGGCGCTGCCGCCGTCGACGCAACGCTGCGCCTGCGGCCGGATGTCGTGCTCATGGACATCGAAATGCCCGGCATGGACGGCTTCCAGGCGACCGAGCGGATCATGGCGCTGCGCCCGACGCCGATCCTGGTGCTCACCAGCCGCGCCACGCGCAACCAGATACGGACGGCGTTCGAGGCGATCCGCCGCGGCGCCGTCGAAGTGCTGCCCAAGCCCGAGGACGCGGCCGGTTGGGAGCAGCTCGCGACGACATTGCCGGACGTGATCCGCGCCGTGGCCGCCGCGCACCCCGCGGCCGCGCCGCGCCCTTCGCACCCTGCCGCCGCGGCCGGCCCGGGCCGAGTGACCGAATCCAGCGGCCAGTCGCTACCGGCCATGTCTCCCACCAGGGTGCTCTGGCCCGCGCCGACGGCGATGATCCGCTACGTCGCCGTGGGCGCCTCGACCGGGGGACCGACTGCGGTGCGCGACCTCCTCGCCGCGCTCCCCGGTGAGCTTCCCGCCAGCGTGCTCGTGGTCCAGCACATCGCATCGGGTTTCGAGAGCTCATTTGCCGAATGGCTGGCGGCGGAGCTGCGCCGCGACGTGCGGGTCGCCCGCGACGGCGAGCAACCGGCTGCCGGCGACGTGCGCATCGGACCGACCGGCGCCCACCTCGTGCTCGCCGGCGACGGCGCGCTGCGTCTCGACACGACGATCCCGCCGCGCCGCGGGCACCGGCCCTCCGCCGACGAGCTGTTCCTCTCCTGCGCCCGCACCTTCCCGACCGAGACCGCCGGCGTGCTGCTCACCGGCATGGGCCGCGACGGCGCCGACGGTCTCGCCGAGCTGCGGCGCGCGGGCGGCGTCACGGCGGCGCAGGACGAGGCCACCTCGGCGGTGTTCGGCATGCCCAGGGCGGCAATCGAGAACGGCGCCGCGGAGGTGGCGCTGCCTCCCAAAGAGATCGGCTCAGCGCTGCGGCGCTGCCTCCAGGCGGTGTATCGGTGAAGGCGCCCCTCGTGCTCGTTGTCGACGACAGCGACATCACCCGCACGGTGCTGGCGCGCACTTTGGGCCGCGCCGGGTTCGCGACCATCCAGGCGCGCGACGGCCTCGAAGGCGCGGTGCTGGCGTTGCGCGAGCAGCCGGCGGCGGTGGTAACCGATCTCGAGATGCCGGGGATGGACGGCTATCAGCTCGTGCGCCTGCTCAAGAGCGACCCGGCCAGCGCCCATATCCCCGTCGTCGTGGTGACCAGTCACGGCGAAGCCCCTTCCCGCTACTGGGGGCTGCGCACCGGCGCCGACGCGTACCTCACCAAGGACCACGAGGCGACCGACCTCGCCGCCACGGTGCAGCGGCTCATCAAGGTCGCGCCGGCGCCGACGCCGCCGTCCGCGGCGCCGCCGGCCGGACCGCTCGACGTTTTCGCCCGCGTTGTCCGCCAGCTCGATGGCGCGCTCATGCAGGCGACGCTCGCCAACTCGCTGCTGGAACGGGGCGTGTCGAGCGGCGATTTTTCCGAAACCAACCTCGTGGTGCTGCGCACGGTGGCCGACGTCGTCGACGTGCACGCGCTCGCCATCGCCATCGCCGAGGTTCACACCGTCACCGTCCACGTGCTGCTGCCCGAGGAGTTCCCCGACCGCGGCGTCGAGCAGCTCGCCAGGGCCGTGCTTGCCGCCGTGCCCGTCAACCCAGGGGCCACCGTCGAGCTGATCGTCAATGGTGACCGCAACTCCAGCCCGGCGCCCGATCTCTCCGCCCTCTACCTGATGCCGCTGCCGGTGCGCGATTCGAGAGGTGTCCTCGCCGTGCTGCCGAAGGACGCCGCGCAGTTTGCTGCGCTCTCGCAACCGCTGATCGAACGGCTTGCCGGCCACCTTGCTTTGGTCCTCGACAACGCGCGCCTGTCGCAGCGGCTGCGCGAGCTGTCGATGCTCGACGGTCTCACCCGCGTGCTCAACCACCGCGCGATCCACGACCGCCTCGCCGAGGAGTTGCAGCGCGCGCAGCGCTACGGCCATCCACTCGCCGTCGTCCTCTGCGACCTTGACCACTTCAAACGGATCAATGACGCGCACGGACATCCTGCCGGCGACGCGGTGCTGCTCGCCGCCGCTCAGGCGCTGCGGCGCTGCCTGCGGACGGCCGACGCATTCGGCCGTTACGGCGGCGAGGAGTTCCTCGCCGTACTCCCCGAGAGCGATCTCGAATCGGGTCGACAAGCGGGCGAACGGCTACGCCGCGCTCTCGCGGAGCAGGCGATCGCGCTACCCGCGGGAGGCAGTGCCGTCGTCACCGGCTCGTTCGGTGTCGCCTCGGACTCCGAGCTCCTCGAGACGGCTACCGCGTCCGTGCTCATCTCGCTCGCCGACCAACGGCTCTACCTGGCCAAGGAGGCTGGACGCAACCGCGTGAACCCATGACCGACCCGGCGGCCGAGCTTGCACGCCTGGTCGAGGAGGTCAGCGGCAACGTGGTGCCGCCCTCTCACCAGCCGTTCCTCGCGCACGCGGCCGAAGCGCGGGTGCGGGCCACCGGACGCCACAGCCTCGCCGCCTACGTCGAGGCGCTCGGCCGCGGCACTCTTCCCGGCGAGTGGGGCAACCTGCTGCCGCTGGTTACCGTCAACGAGTCGTACCTTTTCCGCACGCCCCAGCACTTCACGGCGCTCACCACAACGCTGCTCCCGCGCCTGCTCGCCGCCCGCGCCCGAACGCGTCGCCTGCGGGCATGGTCGGCGGGATGCGCCCGCGGCGAGGAGCCCGCCACGCTCGCGATCGTCTTCGCCGACGCTCCGGAGCTCGCGGGATGGGACTGGCGCGTCCTCGCCACCGACGTCGACGAGGAGGCGCTCGCTGACGCCCGTCGCGGCAGCTACGGCGGACGCGCCATTGCCAGCGCGCCGCCGGAGCCGTGCAACCGCTACCTGCTCGGGGAGGGGGATACCCGCACGCTGGCGCCCGCACTGCTGTCCCGCATCGACTACCGCGTGCTCAATCTCGTGCGGGAACCACTCCAAGACCCCGGCGGCCCGTTCGACCTGATCTTCCTGCGCAACGTCCTCATCTACTTCCGCCCGGAGTCGCAGCGCCGCGTCGCCGCGGCGATTGCGGCGACGCTGGCCGCCGACGGCTACCTCTTCGTCGGCCCCGCCGAGACGCTCTGGCAGATCTCCGAGGAGCTCGAGCCCGTCGATCTCGGCGATTGCTTCTGCTACCGCCGGCGGAGCCCCCACCCTCCCGACCCGGGGACCGGGGACCGGGGACCGGGGACCGCGGACAAACCGAAGCGGCGCGGCACTGGTCTCGCTCACCGGCAACCCGCGCCGACGCGTGCGCGAACGCTGACCCAACGTATCCCGGCTCCGGTCACGGTCCCCGGTCCCCGGTCCCCGGTCCCCGGCCCTTTCGGGACGAGGGAGCGGCTCGCGGCGGCGGTGCGACATCTGCTCGCCGACCGGCTCGCCGAGGCCGTCGACCTCGTCGATCAGGTGCTCGCTGCAGACCCCGCCGACGCCGAGGCGCACGTGCTCGAGGGGTTCATCCACGACCTCTCCGGGCGCACCGAGATGGCCATCGCGTCGCTGCGCGCAGCGCTCTACCTCGACCCTGCTCTGTTCCAGGCTCACCTCTTGCTCGCCGACGCGCTTCGCCGGCTCGGCTGGAAGGAACGCGCGCTGACGGCCTACCGCGCCGTGCTCGCCGCGCTTGCAACCGGCAACGTCCGCGAGCTCACTGCGCTGGCGACGCTACCGCTGCCGGACCGGGTGACGGCGGCGCAGCGCGCCCGGGTCGCCCTGTCGCCGCGCTGACGGCCACCGCAGACGGTCTAGAATCGCACGGTCATGGCCCAGGATCGAATTGGACGCTACCGCATCGTCGGCCGCCTCGGCAGCGGGGGCATGGCCGAGGTGTACGAAGGGTTCGACGACCAGTTGAACCGACCAGTCGCAATCAAGGGCCTGCTCGCCGAGCGGTCCAGCCCCGAGCGGCGCGAGCGCCTGCGGCGCGAGGCGCTCTCGGTTGCCGCCCTCTCGCACCCCGCGGTTGCTCACGTCTACGAGACCGTCACCGAGGGCGATCGCGACTGGGTGGTCATGGAGCTCGTCGCGGGAAAGTCCCTGGCGGAGGTCATCGTCGGTGGCGCTCTTGCCGCCACGGAGGTCGCGCACATCGGAGAGCAGGTGGCGCGCGCGCTGGCGGCTGCCCACCAGATCGGCATCATCCATCGGGACATCAAGGCCGAGAACGTCATGGTGGCGGAGGACGGCCACGTCAGGGTGCTCGACTTCGGTCTCGCCAAGTGGACCCGCCCCGTCGCCCCGGCGGCCGGCAAGCTCACCGCCGATGGTGTGGTCGTCGGCACCGCCCGGGCGATGTCGCCGGAGCAGGCGATGGGAAGGCACCTGGACAATCGCACCGACATTTTCTCGCTCGGCTCGCTGCTCTACGAGCTGGCGGTCGGCTGCTCGCCATTCCGGACCGCCACCCCGCTCGAGACGATGTACAAGGTGGCGCGCGTGGACTTCGTGCCGCTCCGCCTGGCCGCGCCGCAGCTCCCGAAGGCGCTCGTCGACGTCATCGAAACCTGCATGAAGAGGGACCCTGCAGACCGCTTTGCGAGTGCCGACGCCCTCGCCGACGCGCTGCACGCCATCACGCACCCGGTGAACGGCCGGGCCCCGGCCCGGCGCCCGCCCCGGTGGCTGCCGCTCGAGCAGTGGGTGCGCCGTTTCTGGTGGGTCCCGCTGATTCTCGGGCTCGTCGCACTGGCTTTCACCCTCGCGAAGCGCTAGCGCCGGTTACCGCCGATCGGCCGGGATAGAATGCAGCCAATGGTGGGGCTTCCTTCCTGGCGAGCGGTGGTTGCGCTGGCCGTCGTGTTCTACCTGTGCGCGGCCGGCTGGTTCTTCATCCTCGCCCCGTGGAGCCGTTTCTGGGGGATGGTGGTGGTACCCAAGGTGCCTCTTCTCCTGATCCCCTGGGTCGACAGCCCGGCGTTCCGCGGCGCCCTGTCCGGGTTCGGCGCGCTCCATTTCCTGGTGGCGTTCTCGTGGCTCGCCGGGGAGGCGAGGCGAGCGTGATCGTCGGGCTCGGCGTCGACCTCGTGCCGATCGAGCGCGCCGCCGCGCTGCTCGCCCGTCACGGTGACCGCTTCCTCGCCCGCTGCTTCGTGGCCGAGGAGGTGGCCCGGCCCGGCGACTCGTCCCACGTCGCCGGCTTGCTCGCCGCCAAGGAGGCGGCGTTCAAGGCGCTCGGCACCGGCTGGGCGCAGGGCGTCGGCTGGCGCGACGTCGTCGTCGCCCGCGACGCCGCCGGCGCCCCGGCGGTCACTCTGCACGGCGCCGCCGCAGTGCGCGCCGAGGCGATCGGCGCGACCCGCTCGCACCTCTCGA
>Ga0315286_10007143_pt1 | contig 10900 bp, 8 predicted proteins | sample YL17G10_0_MG_FD_205038 | JGI IMG/M metagenome (GOLD analysis project Ga0315286, IMG submission 205038) | Sediment microbial communities from Yellowstone Lake, YNP, Wyoming, USA - YL17G10_0 | ecosystem: Environmental > Aquatic > Freshwater > Lake > Sediment | place: USA: Wyoming | collected...
GCCTCGGCCGCGATCGGCAGCTTGAGCTGGAGGTTGCTGACGGTGGCCAGGATCTCGGGCTCGGGCGGAACCCCCGTTGCAACGGGCGGCGGCGGCGGGGCCGTCTCCCGGCCGTCAGGCGAGCTCGACCCGAAGGCGGTCAGGATCAGGGTGACGAGAGCAAGGGCGGCGACGATCCCGATCACGACCAGGCGGCGAGCGCGGTGCTGTGCGCGCTGCCGTCGGGCACGGTGCCGGGCCGCTCGCCGGGAGCGCGGCGTGGCCATCGCGGTCACGGTAGCGGACGCGGGGTCAGGTCTTGCAATCACGCACCCGAGCGTCGGCGCGCCTCCCAGCTGGCCGCCGGTGTGCGTGATTGCAAGACCTGACCCCGGCACGGGGCTACCATCCGCGCCATGAGCACGCCGTCAGGACCGACGATCAGGGTCCCGCGCTGGATCCAGCTCGTGGGCCTTCCGGTCGGCCTCCTCGTCGTCTGGATGCTCGCCGGCGTCCTCGGGCACGTGCTCTTCCTCTTCCTGACGTCGGCGGTGATCGCGTTCCTGCTCAACCCGCTCGTGCGCGACCTGCAGCGGATGAGGCTTCCCCGCGGCCTCGCGGTGGCGCTCGTCTTCCTCCTCTTCGCCGCGGCCGTGGCGTTCATCGCCCTCGCGCTCGGAAGCGTCGTCGTCGACCAGACGCGCTCGGCGACCCAGCGGATCGACGACTACGTGACGGTCTCGGACTCGGCCGGGAAGTCCGGGGCCGAGCAGGACATCGATCGCCTCCAGGCATGGCTCGACACGCATGGGCTGGAGCGCATCCAGATCCAGAAGCAGGCGACCGACTGGGTCGACAACCTCGGCGCCGGCGAGATCTCGGGATACACGCAGGATGCGATCTCCTTCGCGCAGGGCGCCGCCTTCTCGATCGTGGTGACGCTCTTCAACCTCGTCCTGATCGTGGTCATCGCGATCTACATGCTGCTCGACATGCAGCGGCTCGAGAATCTCATCGACCGCCGCTTCCCGCCCGGCGACAGCCTGCCCTTGACACTCCGGATCGAGAAGGCCCTCGCGGGGTACGTGCGCGGGCAGCTGATTCTGTCGACTGTGATCGGCCTCAGCGCCGGGGTCGGGATGTGGGTGCTCGGCACCACCGGTCTCGTTCCCGGAGCCGAGCGCTACGCGCTGCTCTTCGGCGTCTGGACCGCCGTGATCGAGGTGATCCCGTACATCGGGCCCTGGCTCTCTGCAATCCCGCCGATGATCTACGCGCTCGTCGTCCACCCGGTGTCGGCGCTGTGGGTGCTCGCGCTCTTCGTCTTCATCTACCAGGTCGAGGGGCATATCGTGGTGCCGAACGTGATGGCGAATGCGCTCCGCCTGCACCCGCTCCTCGTCATCTTCGGCCTCCTCGCGGGCGGTGAGCTGTACGGGATCGCCGGTGTGTTGATGGCGCTGCCGACGATGGCCGCCGCCCGTGCGATCTACGAGTTCTTCGCCGAGCGGCTCCGCCTCGACCCCTGGGACGACGAGGGGGTCGCTGTCGGGGTGGACCTCGACGAGCCGCGCGGCAGCCCGGCTGACGTACCCTTGCCCGGATGACCGGTTTCCCCGTCACCCGCTTGCGCCGCCTGCGTCGCACCGACACGCTGCGCGCCCTCGTCCGCGAGACCCACCTCTCGCTCGACGACGTCGTGATGCCGCTCTTCGCCTGTCCGGGCGAGGGTGTCGTGCGCCCGGTCGCCGGCCTCGCGGGGATTGCGCAACGCTCGGTCGACGAGATCGTCCGCGAGGCGTCCGAGCTAGCATCCCTCGGTGTGCGGGCGGTGCTTCTCTTCGGGATCCCGGAGGAGAAGGACGAGGAGGGATCCGGCGCGTGGGAGACCGACGGCATCGTGCAGCGGGCGCTGCGTGCGCTGCGGGCGGAGGTGCCGGCGCTGACGCTCGTCACCGACGTCTGTCTCTGCGAGTACACGAGTCACGGCCACTGTGGCGTGATTCGCGACGGAGAGGTGGAGAACGACGAGACCCTGGAGCTTCTCGCCCGTACGGCCGTGAGCCACGTCGCGGCGGGTGCCGACGTCGTCGCGCCGAGCGACATGATGGACGGTCGTGTCGGCGCGATCCGGGAGGCGCTGCCGCAGACTCCGATCATCGCCTATGCCGCCAAGTACGCCTCCGCGTTCTACGGGCCGTTCCGGGAGGTGGCCGAATCGGCCCCGTCCTTTGGCGACCGTCGCGGCTACCAGATGGACCCACCGAACGTGCGTGAGGCACTGCGCGAGTGCGCGCTCGATCTCGAGGAGGGCGCGGACGCGCTGATGGTGAAGCCCGCGCTCCCGTACCTCGACGTGATCCGCGCGGTGCGCGAGCGGTTCGACTGCCCGGTCGCCGCCTACGCCGTCTCCGGCGAGTACGCGATGGTGAAGGCTGCCGCGGCAGCCGGCCATCTCGACGAGCAGGCCGCCGCCCTCGAGTCGCTCGTCGCGATCAAGCGCGCCGGCGCCGACCTCGTGTTCACGTACTGGGCGAAGGACCTGGCGCGATGGCTCTGATTCGCTCCCCGCTCTACGACCGTGCCGTGCGGCTGATCCCCGGCGGGGTCAACTCTCCGGTGCGGGCGATGCGCGCCGTCGGCCTCGACGAGCCGCTGTTCATGCGCAGCGGTGACGGCGCGATCATCGAGGACGTCAACGGCAACCGCTACATCGACTGGGTGCTCTCGTGGGGGCCGCTGCTCTACGGTCACGCCGACCCGGCCACGCTCGCGGCGGTGGCGCAGGCGCTGTCTCGCGGCACGACGTTCGGGGCGCCGACCGAGGGGGAGGTCGACCTGGCTGCCGAGATCGTGGACGCCGTGCCGTCGATCGAGATGGTGCGCCTCGTCTCGTCCGGCACCGAGGCAGCGATGAGCACGGTGCGCCTGGCCCGAGCTGCAACCCGGCGCGACCGGCTGATCAAGTTCTCCGGGAACTACCACGGGCACGTCGACGCACTGCTCGCAAGCGCGGGCTCGGGCCTGATGACACTGGGGATCCCCTCCACGCCCGGTGTCCCGTCGGGCGTCGCCGGCGACACGATCGTGTTGCCCTACAACGACATCGACGCGGTCGCCGCGGCGGTGGCCGAGTACGGCGAGGGGCTCGCTGCGATCCTCGTCGAGCCGGTCGCCGGGAACATGGGCGTCGTCCCTCCGGCGCCCGGGTTCCTCGAGGCGCTGCGGGCGCTCTGCGACGCAAGCGGTGCGCTGCTCGTGTTCGACGAGGTGATCACCGGCTTCCGCGTCGCCCGCGGCGGGGCGCAGGAGCGATACGGCGTCACGCCCGACCTGACGATTCTCGGCAAGATCGTCGGCGGCGGCCTCCCGGCGGCGGCCTTCGGCGGCCGGGCCGAGCTGATGGAGCGGCTCGCACCCGTCGGCGACGTCTACCAGGCGGGCACCCTCTCCGGGAACCCGCTCGCCACGGCGGCAGGGACATCGGTGCTGCGGCGTCTCCGTGACCCCGAGGTGTACGACGAGCTCGAGCGTCGCGGTGCGCGGCTCGAGGCAGGCCTCGCCCCCTTCGGCACGGTCCAGCGCGTAGGCGCGATGCTGACCCTCTTCTGTCAGGACGCCCCTGTCCGCGACTACAACGACGCGGTGCGCTCGGACACCGACCGCTACGCGGCGCTCTTCCGCCACGCACTCGCCAACGGGATCTACCTCGCGCCGTCCCAGTTCGAGTGCATGTTCGTCTCGCTCGCGCACGGCGACGAGGAGATCGACAGGACGATCGAGGCAGTTGGCGACTTCTTCGACAGCTGAGCTGGCCGGTCTCTGGGAGACGCTCGCGGCCGAGGCCGCGGCGGAGAGCCCGCTCTGGGCCGACGCCCTCCGTCCGGTCGACGCGCGCGAGACCGTGCCGGTCTTCTCGCTCCTCTGCCAGGAGCCGTTCGCGCTCGGCGTGGAGACGATCTACGAAGGCTATCTCCTCCACTACGGCCGGCCCAGGCTCTTCGAGCCGGCCGACGCCGACACGGCTCTGCTCCTCGGCGACTACCTCTATGCCCACGGGCTCGTGCGGGTGGCGGCGACCGGCAGCGTCGAGGCGGTGCACGATCTGGCCGAGCTCATCTCTCTCTGCGCCCAGGCCCGCGCCGACGGGCGCACGGGCGAGGCGGAGGCGTGGGCTGCGACCGCGGCGCTCCTCGGCCGGGGTGAGCTCGCGCAGGCTCGCGCCGAGTTGAGGGAACGCGGCGACGCCACGGCCCTCGCCGAGCTGGCCCGCACGGCCGCCGGCGCCGCTGCTGTCGAGCGTGCATGTTGCGCGCACGACCTCCTGGTGGGGTAAAGTCCCGCACACGATGCTCGCTTCGCTCCTGTTCGTGGCGGATGCCGCCGAGGAAGGCCGCAAGGTCGTGCTCTCGATGCTCGTCGTCGGGCTGATCTTCATCCTCGTGATCGCGATCGGCGAGCTCACGCACTACCTCGCACACAAGCGCAAAGAGCGCACGCCCAGCAGAACGTTGTAGGACAGTGCGGTGACCGGCTTCAGCCGGTCACCTGGGCTTCTGCCGGTCAACACGGGCCCAGACGGGGATGCGTGTCCCGCCGTCGCTCCGCTGTGGGTGGACTCGCAGAATGCGACGCGGAAGGGCCCACCGCTCCTGCCATGGGCCCTTCCCTTCGTTCCTTCTCTGCCGGGTGTCGCGGAGCTCTAGCGGAGCAGCCGCAGTCCGTTCGCGCTGAGCGCCTCTCCGACCGGCTGGTACCAGCTGACATTGGTCCCGCCGGACTTGCTCAGGCACTTGCCTGTGCTCGAGGTCGTGCTCGCTCCACTGGTCACCCCGAGTGCGTAGTAGTCGGCGCTGATGTTTGAGCCCCCGCTGTCTCCGCCCTCGACGCACGCGGTGTGTCGCACGAGGCCGTAGACGATGCCTTGCGGGTAGTTCACGGTCTGGTTCACCGCCTTGATCGTCCCGCACGTGTATCCGGTCGTCCGCCCGCTCTTGCAGACCGTCGCTCCCACCGGCGGGTTGTCCCGCTGGCCGGCCACGGTGGCGTAGGTGCCGTTGTACTTGTAGACCGACACCGACGGCTGCCAGTAGCTGGGGTACGAGTTCCAGAACGTCCCGAAGTCGTCCGTCGGGAAGTTCGCCGTCCGCGTCGAGCCGATCACGTAGCCGTTGCGGCTGACATTCCCGCTCGTCTTCACGCAGTGTCCCGCGGTCAGCACGACGTTGCGGTTGAGGGCGTCGAGCGTGTTGAACCCAACCGAGCAGGTCCCGCCGGTCGGAATGACGATCTGGAACCCGCCCACCAGCCACTCCGCCGGCTGCGGAGCCTGGTCGGCCGGCTGGTACTCGATCCGGAGGCTGGCGCCGAAGGTGGTCGCCAGCTTCGTCATCGCGACCGTGCTCGAGTCGGTCGCACCCTCGGTGACCGTCACGACCACGGTGTTCGTCGGTACGTCCACGTACCAGCCCTGGACCGAGCCGGCGCGTCCCTCGGAGGCCTGGCGGTCGAGCTGCGCCATGATGGCGTCGAGCCGGGCCGAGCTGTCGTCGACCAGCTGCGCACGGGCGCCGTTCCGGGTTACGACAGCCTCTGAAGCCTTGTCGAGAGTGGTCACGACGAGGTTGCCGTCCGTGTCGAGGTAGGTCCCGCCCGAGCGTCCGGCGAGCGACTTCTCGATCCGGGCCCCAAGGTCACCCAAGGCCTGCTGCTGTCCAAGCCGTGCAATTGCCTGAGCGATTGAGATCCCCTTCTGGTTTGCCAGGGCTGCCGCAGCGTCGGGATCGACGTCCGCCGGTCCGCTACCTGCAGCGGGGTCCGGAGTCGGGGCGGAGTTCGCCGGGGGGGCCACGGGCTTGCCGCCGGCTGGGTTGGCCGCCGGGTTTGCAGTGGATGCGGCTTCGACGGTGCCAACGAGACTGCACAGGGCCAGAAGCAGCGCGAGGATCAGGTAGGTCTTGATCGACCGTGCCTTCGTCTGGCCCCTGCCGAGTACGCGGGGGCGGGAGGCCGCAGCGGTGATGCCGTCGGTCTGCGGGTTAGGGGTCTTGCTGGTCATGACGAACCTCCTTTTGTCTTGGACGACCCGGTGTCGTCCTGTTGGGAGGAGCGTGGCGGGGTTGGGATTCGGTGTCGTTCGTGCGGCGCACACTCGGCGTGTCGCGGTGCTGACACTCGGCGGGGACGGCCGCGTGACTGGGGCGACTCCTGCGGCCTGATCCCTCAGTCACGTCGCTCAGAGCGAGGCCGGCGGCTTGACTCCTCGTTGCGTTTGCCCCATAGTCGGCCGTGATCTCGGTTTCAGCGACGCAGGGGGGAGGGGCGGCGAAGGTGTTATCTGGGCGGTGGGGATTCCTCGTGGGCATCGCGGCACTTGCTGCGATCGTGGTTTCGCCGACGAGCGGGGCGCCGCCCGCGCCTACGCCGACCTGCGCGCTCACCCCGCAGCTGCGCGACGTGACGGTCAACCAGGGGCTCGGCTCGTACGACCCACTCGTTCGCGGCAAGGAGACGCTCGTCCGCTTCTACCTGAGCATGCCCTCGTGCGCCGCCAAGGGGGCGTCGATCGCGGTCACCGCAGCGACGCTGGCCGTCAAGAACGGAGCGGCTTCCCTTGCGACCATCGCGTCTCCCGTGCCGACCCTGGTGTCCCCGTTCCCGGTGATGGCACCGGCCGCGTCGGCTCCCGCGCTCGACTCGCCGGCCGACCCCAAGTTCGTCGTACCCGGGAGTGCACTTGCTCCTGGCGATGGGTCGAGCCGCTTCAGCGCAACGTTCCAGACGACGATCTCGTACTCGGCAAAGGCGAGCTCTACTGCGACGCCGACGACGGGCACCATCACCTTCACGAACTACCCCGGGACTTCGAGCCCGATCACGAAGACGTACGAGCGGCGCTCCGGAGCCCTACGGATCCTCGTCGTCCCGCTCATCTTCGGCACGAATACGAGCCAGTTCCCCGACGCGGCGCGCCAGACGACCCAGAACGCCATGCTGACGCTGCAACGGATCATGCCGGTGCCCGACGGCGTCGGTGATCTCGGCGGCTCGGGCGGCGTCCGCTACGCGATCAACCCTGGGATGATCAACCTCTCCGCGCTCGGGATCACGGGCCCGCCGTTCTGCGGGACGAGCACGAACTTCAATGCGCTCAAGGGACAGCTAGCAGCCTTCCTCGGTGCCTGGAACCAGGCGAACCCGTCACGCACAGCCGACCGTGTGCTGGGAGTCGTCGACCAGGGAATCTCCACGGGATCCGGCGGCGGCTGTGCGGACGGGATGGCGTCGACCGGCTCGGGCGAGGCCTGGGTACGCGCGGTCGCAGACGTCTCCGGGTCGCCGTCTCCGAGTGGGGCGACCGCCGCGATGGAGCTTTCGCACACCATGAGCCTCGTCCTCGTCGCGCGCGACAACGACTTCAGCCCGTATCACTCCTCGAACACCGCCGCCGATGGAACGGCGCCGAACCGCGGCTACGACGTCGCTTCACGCGCGTTTCTCTCGGACGATCACACGGTCATGCGGGTGTACGGCACGTGGAACGACACGGACACGATCCTCGAGCAGGCCGACTGGGCGTACCTTCTCTGCATCCTCGGCGGCCAGACGACATCGGAGTGCACGACCTCTGCCACCGTCGGCTCGACCCAGAACGTGCCGGCCGGCCCCGCCTTCGTGATGCGCGGCTCGACCGACGGGACGATCGCCGGGACGGAGATCGTCAGCTCGCACTTCTCGCCGACAAGCGACCTGACCGAGCCCGACAACGCGAGCCACATTCGCTTCGTCCAGTACGTAGGCGCGACCGTTCTCTCCGACCTGGGCGTCCGCCTCTCGCTCGCCGAGACGATCCACGACGAGACGCACCCCGCGGGCGGAGCCTCGACGGTCTCTCCGCTCGGGTTCGCCTTCCCGTTCGCGGTGGGTGCCGACAGGATCGAGCTCTTGAACCGGGATACGAGCGAGGTTCTATTTGCGCGCACGAGGGGCGCCGCGCCGACGGTCTCCGGGCTTTCGGGCGACGCGACCTCGATCGTCAGCGTCGACTCGAACGGGTTCCAGACGGGCGCCGGGCGCAACAGCAGTATCGGCAGCGCGAACGCCAGCGGGTCCCTCCCCTCTATCTCCGACGACGGGCGCTTCGTCGCGTTCGCCTCCGGGGATCCGAGCCTCGCCCCGGTCGTCGCGCCCGCGACGTTCGAGCTGTTCACAGACGGGGACACCGACATCTTCGTCCGCGACCGGCAGACGGGGATGACCGAGCGGATCACCGATCAGCAGGAGTTCATGCCGACGGGGTCGCCGAGCATCAGCGCCGACGGGCGCTTTGTCGCCTTCGAGTCCTTCAGCGGATCGATCGTCCCCGGCGACGGCAACTCGAAGAGCGATGTCTTCGTTCGCGACCGCCTTCTCCACACGACGGTGCGCGCGAGCGTCGATACGGGCGGCGGTGACGCGGATGGCTCCAGCATCGACCCGATGCTGAGCGGGGACGGGCGCTACCTCGTCTTCCGCAGCGGAGCTACCGACCTCGTCGCCGGCGACACGAACGGGAACGAAGACATCTTCGTGCGCGACCTGCAGGCGGCGGGAACGACCGTGCGGGTGAGCCTCTCCTCGGGCGGCGTTGTCTCGAACAGCCTCAGCCGCGGCCCGGCGATCAGCGGGGACGGCCGCTTCGTGACGTTCTCGAGCGGTGCTACGAACCTCGTCTCGCCGGGGACCTCGGGCGTCGAGCACGTCTTTGTCCGTGATCGGGATGTCGACGGCGACGCAGTTTTCGACGAGACCGGTGTCGGGGAGACGTCGACCGAGCTTGCGAGCATTGCGTCCGACGACGTCACACGCGGGAACTCCTCCAGCCTCTACACCACGATCTCGAGCGACGGGCGCTACGTCGCCTTTGCCTCTCTCGCGACCAACCTCGTGGCCGGGAGCGACACGAACCCGTTCGACGTCTTCGTGCGCGATCGTCAAGCCGGGACGACCGAGCGCATCAGCGACCCCTCGGTCGGTGTCCAGGGCAACGGGTTCAGCGGGCTGCCCTTCATCAGCGACGACGGCAACCTGATCGCTTTCCGCTCGTCGGCGACGAACCTCCTCGGTCCCGGTGGAGACATAAACCTAGCCGACGACATCTTCCTGAAGGACCGCGCGGCGGGCACGATCGAGCGGGTCAGCGTGGCGTCAGATGGAACACCGGCCGGCAGTGGGAAGACGAGCTACGCGGGCGACATCAGCCGCAGTGGGCGGTACATCGTGTTCGCCTCGGATGGTCTACTCGTCACGGGTGACACCAACAACGCGACCGACGTCTTCATTCGCGACCGCCAGGCGGGCACCGGCTCAGGCTTCGTCGCGACAGCCGACGAGCCGGAGAACCTGCGCCTCGACTACTACTGCGACACGGCGGACGGGATCCGCTACCCGATCGCGATCGGGATTGCGCCCGACTCGATCGACGGTTCGAGCGCGAACTTCGGGCTGCCCTTCGACCCGGAGCTCGCCGGCGCGGGGTGCGAGACGATCACCTCACTCGTCGAGGATGGGTTCACGCAGACGGAGGCGCCCGCCGAAGCCCAGATCGCCGCCGACCCGCCGCCGGCAGACCCGACGGCCGAGATCCTGAGCCCGCTCGCCGACCAGGTGTTCCTGCAGTACGACCTGATCCCGCTCCGCGGCTCCTGCAAGGATCCCGAGGACGGAGAGCTGATCGGCGCGGCGCTCTCCTGGACGTCGGCTCTTCCCGGCTTCCCGGCGAGTGGGACGCAGGCCGATCTCTCGCCGCCGTCCGGCGGCTGGCCGCTCGGCGCGCGGCCGCTCACGCTCACGTGTACCGACAACGACTCGAACACCGGATCCGCAGACGTCTCGATCACGATCGTCGGCGACGCCGACAACGACGGCGTCTCGGCACCCGTGGAGTCCGCGATCGGGACGAGCGACACCAACCCGCTGGACGCCTTCGGTGACGCCGACGGCGACGGGATCGCGAACGTCGACGACCCGGCCCCGAACGCGGCTCTGCCACGGGAGGCGGCGATCGTCGACTTCAGTCCGGACACGTTCCCGCTCGACTCGAAGGGGAACCCGGTCACGATCTACATCAGGGTGCCGTCGAAGCTGCTCGCCGACGTCAACCCGGCAACCGTGCGGATCGCCGCGGTCGACGGTACCGGCGTCAACCTGCCGGTCACGAGCTGGTCCGTCGTCGGGTCGGTCGCGACGGCGAAGTTCAGCCGCCAGGCCCTCGTCGAGTTCCTGAACGCCAACCTGATCTCGAATCGGCGCGTGTCGATGAGGGTGACCGGTGAGTCGAAGGTGGGCGACTGGAGCTTCGGGGGCACCGACTCGTTCTACGCCAAGAAGCAGTAGTCAACAAGGGGAGGATCGAAGTGAAACGACTTACAGTGGTAGCAGTGGCGGCGGCAGGGATCCTGGTCGTCCCGCTGGCCGGCCTGGCGGCCTCCGGGCCGGAGGACGACGTCAACGGACCGCGGTGCGCCAATATCCTCCCGGGAACAAGTGCGTCCTACGACACCGACGGGGGAACCGGCAAGGCGACGGTCACGGCGCTGATCACACTCGAGATCCCTCCGTGTAAGAGCCTCGACCGCTACGTGCTCCACGTCCTCGACCTGGCCGGCACGGTCGAGCTCGCGACGGCGACGGGCCAGAGCGGGACGCTGCCGAACGAGGTCGGGTTCCGTTACGCCTTCGAGTCGGCGCCTCCGAACGGGGTGTGTGTGTTCCTCACGTCAGGCTCACCGGGAGGCCGGCTCATCGACAGGGCCCCCGACACCGGGTGCGTGGATTACGGACTCGACGGCGGCTCCGGCGCCCGCCCGTTCGGGGGCTAAGCGTCAGGCTTCGCCTCGAGTGAGCGGGCGGTCGCTTCGGCGGCGGCGGCCCGCTCCTCGTC
>Ga0315286_10007144_pt1 | contig 10898 bp, 12 predicted proteins | sample YL17G10_0_MG_FD_205038 | JGI IMG/M metagenome (GOLD analysis project Ga0315286, IMG submission 205038) | Sediment microbial communities from Yellowstone Lake, YNP, Wyoming, USA - YL17G10_0 | ecosystem: Environmental > Aquatic > Freshwater > Lake > Sediment | place: USA: Wyoming | collected...
ATCCATAAGGTTCTCTCAGATATCAGCGCCATCACACCTTCTTCAGCGCTTCCTTGACTCTCTCCGGCGTCATCGGCTGCTGATAGACGCGTGCCGTCGGTCGTGCTTAGTCGTCAATAAATGTCAATGAACTCTGCATTCCGTTATCGCGGAACGCATCGGGAGATCAATATCTGCTTGTTGAACGTTTTTTGTGCGTTTTATGCATCCCGCTGTGTGCCAGGCGGGATTACTTCTTAAAGGGTTAGCCTGCATTATTCATAGGATCCGTGGCACGATTGTTGTACCTATTTATGGGTGAATACTTTATCGAGAATCGATGGTGAGGGAGCCCATGACAGTATGCAAGAAAGACCAGATGATTTTCCCGTTCTACAAACACAAGATCTTGACCGTCAATTTCAACGGTGGCGACATCTCCAGCGATGGTGGACTGTTGTTCCTGCGTCAACTGGACGAGAAGCTCGGTATCACCGACTCGATCGTGGACTGTCTGGACGATGATCGGGATCAACGCTACACGACCCACGAGTTGCAGGACCTGATTCGTCAGCGGCTCTTTCAGATCATCGCAGGCTATGAAGACTGCAACGATGCGACCACCCTTCGGCACGACCCGGTGCTGAAGCTGAGTTGTGACCGACAGTTGGAAGCACGTGATGACCTTGCCAGTCAGCCAACACTCTCACGTCTGGAGAACAGTGTTCGGGCCAGTGAGCTCTATCGCTTGAGTGAAGCAATCCTGGAACTGTATCTCTCAAACCAGAGCAGGCCTCCAGGCGAGATCATTCTGGACATCGACACGACCGACGACCCAGCGCATGGGGCTCAACAGCTTGCTCTCTTTAACGGCTTCTATGATCAACACATGTATCACCCGTTGCTGGTCTTCGAAGGAACAAGCGGTGACCTCCTTGCTGCCCTGCTTCGTCCGGGAAATGCCAGTGCCTCACGCAATGCCTGTGCAGTTCTCAAGCGCTTGATTGATGGCATCCGAGCCCGCTGGCCCAAGGTTCGCATCATCCTTCGAGCCGATGGTGGTTTTGCGACCCCTGGACTCTACGAACTCTGCGAAGCAGAGCATCTGCGCTACGTCATCGGCTTTATGACCACCCAACCCCTGAAACGACGCAATCTCAAGAACTTGCGGGCGGCCCGAAAACAGTTTCGCCAGAAGAACTCCAAAGTCCGCCTGTTCTCGGACACCTTCTATCGTGCCCGCTCCTGGGACAAACGCCGGCGCATCATTATGAAGACCGAAGTCAGCGCCGAAGGAGACAACGAGCGCTTTGTCGTCACAAACTTCGACCGAGAACCTGGTGCGGTCTATGACTTCTATGCCCAGCGGGGTGAAGTCGAAAACCAGATGATCAAAGAACTCAAGTTGGACGTCAAGGCCGACCGGCTCAGTTGCCATCGCTTCAGCGCCAATCAGTTCCGCCTTCTGCTCCACGCCTTCGCCTATTGTCTCTGGCAGCGCTTGCGCGGACAACTCCACGGAACACCATGGGAGACGGCACGCATCGAGACGCTCCGTCTCCAGATGCTCAAGGTCGGCGCCCGCGTCTCCAAAACCTTTCGTCGCGTCTGGGTCGAACTCTCGTCAGGCTATCCCTTCAGAGAACTGTGGAACATCTTATTCACCCGACTCTGTCTTGCCTACCCTGATGGATAAACGTATAGACCGCTGCTCTGCCAACTCACAATCTCCTCCGATGGTGTCTGTTGAAAGATACCGCAGCATGGCTGTCTCTTGTTGAGCGCGCTCAAATGGCTACAGCATCACAACACTCAACTTCTCGCGCTACATTGCAGCCTTTGAGCACCCAATCGACTTAAATCACCAATCCCTATGAACCACATTCGTCGGCGAGTTCACATCGATCAACAAACCGATCCATATTCATGAATAATGCAGGTTAGGCGCCTACTAATTACTCTTTCCGTGACTGGCGTGGTCCAAATAATCCTGTAAGTCTACAGTTGAATCTGGATTCTCGACCTCAGCAATTTTCTGCCTCTTGCAGGCAGAGACAATCAAAGGGCTTTCCAAAGGCTCAGTTTTTTGAATGAAATGAAAGCTTTGGTAGTCAAGATCTATTTGTTTTCTTGGCGTCGTCAGAAACTGTCGCAATAAATACAGCTCATCTATTATGAGTTGCAGAGGATACTTTTTTTCATCTGGCCTATCATTCCTCATAATTATCTTCAATCCATCTAGCCAGTAGTTTTAGTGCCTTGTATGATACTCCTCGATATTTAGTGTCGTAAAATGATACCTCCCCAAGTATTAATCCCACTTGACCAATTTTCATTTTATCTTCAAATTCCATTCCCTGATATTCAACGATATGCACAGTCCCACTGTTGTCCGCATTAGGAACTTGGGTGAGTGTAATTATGTCCGTTTTCATTCCATTTGGTGCAGTCTCAAATAATCGAATACTCTTCATTCGACCTCCGCTAGTTTTAAATCATCCGGCTAAGAGACCGGAGCAAAGTGGAGTTCTATGCTGTCGCCTTCAGCGCCATCTTCAACACCACGTGCTGAGTGGCTGCATCAAGTGCCACAGAGCATCACACTTGAGAACATTGTCGGCGAAGCTCCAACCCGCTTCACCTCGGGAGGAGACTTATCTGTTGACTATTTCCTTCTTAAAGAGGTTAGGCGGGTGCATTCCCGTTTGTTAAGCGTTTGTTCTTTTGACATTTGCAGTCGATCGAAAATGAAGACATTTGAAAGAGATGGTTTCATAATTGCGTGTGACAGAATCTGCATAGCTTCGCCGTTTTGGCAATCATCTCACCGCAACTCGGGCAGGGAATCCGTTCGATATCCGCCTGTGGCTTTGTTTCGCTGGTTTGAGTCGGCGCATATAGTTTTACCAACTCAACGAATTCTTGGATCTTGGCCTGATTGCTGAATTCTTGAGTTATGGAAGGAAGGGTCGACGAGGCTCGGACAATCAACACAGACTCGCCATCAGCGTAGGTTCCTTCAATGGAAAACTTCACTGGCCAGTTCGTTGTGAGCCATTTCATTTTCTCGGCAACTTCGCAAGAAAGTGATCTGCCCGTGGCATTGAAAACTTCTGTCTTGAGTCCCATCTGCTCAATTGCCTTCCTCACCGCGGATACCAAGTTCTGAAAGTCGCCACGATAGTTGTAGCCCGAGGTTATTTGCTTGCTCATACGTGTCTCCTCATTGTGATTGCATCAAGGATTGCCAGTTGATATAGGGACTCAGGTTCATGAAAAGTGATAAGTCTATGTATCTTCCCTTGAACAGGAAGTGTCTATTCAACGAGTTAAGCCTCTCCAGAATTAGGCGCACAATTTCAGTTGAATCGTTGACATTGAGCAGATTGAGTTCAAAAGCCTCTCCGTCGAAGGAAAATCTCTTGCGTCCACGCTTTACTTGTCTCGTTGTGCGATTCCACCAAAGTTCACCGCGAAGTTGCGGACCAAGGACAAAGAGCCTGATCCACCCGATTATGTCGTTAAACCTCCATGGGTAACTAACTTCCCTGTCGAACAAGCGCTCAAGATCGTCGTTAATTTCTGCCGTGCTCGTTCTTTGAAGCCTACCGAGAAAACGGCATTTCTCTGAATCCATCTCTGCCGAATGTTTGTCCTGGGAACATCTGTACACGGGAATGTCAAAGAAGAAATAGTCGAGCTTTGGATACTGAGTCATGGAAATCCTTGAGTTGATCGATTTCGGCTGCGGGGTGCGAAATCACTCCATCTATGCACCCGCCTGGCGGACTGGTGTTAACCTGCGGCGCCTGCTTCACCGCGCCGCTGTTCCGTCCGCCACGAAGTGCGGGCGACGTGAGGTTGAACGACGTGTCAGGCGGCGCAAGAAGAATTACAAGTCTTTCGCAAACTTAGATAGAAATCTCCGCAAGTTAAGAAAGTTGTCTGCCGTGAAAGAGCCTTGCCTCGAAATATTCGATCCTCTTACTTTTACTTCGACTTTTTTCGCACTTGCGATCGCCCTAAGTTGATCGAGTGATACATCGTAGAAGGCCATCTCTTCAACAAATACGTTATTCAATAAATGGCCTGTTGTTCTATGACTGATGCTCCCTTCGCCCGAAAAGCCTACTCGGATTCCATCAATGAGCAGAATTAGTGATTCGCCCTGCTCGATGAAAAACCAATCCTTCATCAGAGACATGTGGATAATGATGCTGAAGTAGACGATGTTGTCCTTCGCGGTATATTTCTGCACGTTGAATCGTAGGTCTCCGTCGCCACTTGCATCAATCCAATTCCCATACATTCGATTCAAGGTGTAGCCGTCGAAGTGATCGACCTTAGTATCAATCAGATATCTTGGAGCACTACACCCTGACATTAAGAGAAGCAAGAGCGCTAAAATCGCCTTTTTCACTGAACACCTCTCTTGAAGGATAATCTATCGCCGCGTAACCATGATTAGACAGCGTGGGGCTGCATAACAATTTGTCAGGATCCGGGACTTATGGACTCACACTTTCTTCAGCGCTTCCCTGACTCTCTCCGGCGTCATCGGCTGCTGATACACGCGTGCCCCAACGGCGTCAAAGATTGCATTCGCTACGGCGCCGCCGACCGTGACAATGGCTGGCTCGCCGCCTCCCTGCGGGTCGGCTTCCTGGTTGTCGATAATCACCGTCTCAATGTTCGGGAGCCAGGAGAACCGCGGTATCTCATACGTGTCGAAATTGACGTCGAGAATTTCCTTCCCCCTAAACCGTACATCTTCCTTCAATGCGTAGCCGAGTCCCATGGTGAGACATCCTTCCATCTGAATCGTAGCACCTTCGGGATTGACCACAAGCCCCATATCCTGCGCGCAAACAATACGAACTACTTTCACCTCGCCTGTGGATTTGTTGACCTTGACTTCTGCGATGGTTGCCACGAGCGTTCCGGCGTCGATGCCGCATGCAACGCCGAATCCTCTTCCACTCGGCGCTTTCGTCGGCTTCCATGCAAATTTCTGCGCCGCCGCCCTCAATACTCTCTCCATTTTCTTGTCGGTGAGGTTCTGAAGACGGAATTCAACGGGGTCGATGCCGGCTTTCGCGGCCATGATGTCGATCTGCGACTCGCGGGCGAATGTGTTCGTGTTGTTCCCAGGAGCGCGCCACGGGCCGGTTGCAAACGGGTGCGTCCCGGCACCGCCGGTCCAGCTTGCATTATACGCTGTGGTGCTGTGGTTCAGTATGTTGTAGAACTGCTCCGAACCGCGGGCTCCGGCAAAATAGACGTGATAATCCCACAGGCTCATTGTCCCTTTGCTGTCGATCCCCGATCTTATTTTCACCACAGCGGCGGGGCGGAATGAATCGTAGAAGAATTCTTCTTTGCGCGTGTAGGCAACCTGGACCGGTTTGCCTGTCAGTTTTGCCAGACGGGCCGCGTCGACGATCTGGAGATTCGTCGTCTTTCCGCCGAATCCGCCGCCAACGAAGACTGGCATAAGGCGCACATTCTCGGAAGCAAATCCGAGCGCCTTCGCGACTTCTTCCTTTGCCGTGAACGGGTTCTGTGTCGAGGCCCAAACCGTCGCTTTGTTCCCCTCGATGTGGACGACGGCAGTATGCGGTTCAATCGCGGCGTGGGCTTTGTATCCGTCGAGGAATGTCGATTCAATCACTGCCGACGAATCGCTTTGACCTTTTTGAAGATCGCCCCCCTTCGTGATCACTCTTCCTTCAGGAGCGACTTTGAGCAGATGATCGAAGATGTTGTTTTCATTCAGGTCAAGCTGCGGCTTTTCAAACTGCACCTTGATTTTCGACAATGCCTGCTCGGCAACGTCGGGGAATTTGTGAAGGACGGCGATGAAGTCTCCTTCCTGGATGACCTGGACATCTTTCATCTGCCTGGCTTCGGACAGATCGACCGAGATCAGTTTAGATCCGTGAGCGGGGGGTCGCACGACTTTGGCGTACAGCATCCCCGGAATCCGAATGTCTCCGGTATACTTCGCCTTGCCGGTCACTTTTTCCTTGCCGTCTCTCCGCGTGAACGATTTGCCGATGATCTTGAATTCGGATGGCTTCTTCACCGCTACGGTTCCCGTTGCCTTGCGCTCGATCTTCTTTCCTTTTACCAATGCGGCATACGCGACCCGGTTTTGTTTGTTGGCCTTGTCGTAAACAAGACCGTTTTCGACGGCGAGAGCGTTCACCGGAGTTTTGAGGTGTTCGGATGCCAACTCCAACATGACCATTCTCGCCTCGGCACCCGCTTTCCGCAGCGCTGGACCGAACACCCTGGTTGTCAGCGATCCGAAGGTCCCCATGTCCCACGGGCAGAGATCGGTATCACCCATCACGATGTCGACTGATTCAAGCGCGACATCCAATTCATCAGCCAGCATCTGGCAGAGAGATGTGATGACGCCTTGTCCCATTTCAATTTTTCCGGTGTAGAGGGCGACTCTGCCGTCCTCGCCAATCCGGAGAAAAGCGTTGAAATCTGTCGGCAAGCTTCTGCCTTGGCGCTGTTGCGCCAACAGGTCGAGGTCGCCGATGGTGAAGTAGAGGAGGATGCCGCCCCCAGCGAGTTTGAGGAAGTCACGGCGGGGGAGTTTGCGGGATTGCTCCATGAAATCGAGATCGGACAATTCGTTGGTCTTCACGGCTAGAACCCTCCTTTCATTTCTTTCGCAGCATCCTGGACGGCTTCGATAATCCGTTTATGTGCCCCGCAGCGGCAAAGATTGTCGTCCATTCCGTGGACAATCTCGGCGACCGAGGGCTTTGGGTTCTTTTTGAGGAGGGCATAGGCGTTCATGATCATGCCGGGAGTGCAATATCCGCACTGGAGAGCATCGTGATCGGCAAAGGCCTTCTGGAGAGGGTGGAGCTGATCGTTCAGTGAAAGCCCCTCGATCGTTACAACATCCTTTCCTCGTATATCCTTCAAGGATGTCTGACACGACCTGACGGCTTCCCCTTCCACGAGCACTGTGCACGAGCCGCAAAGACCTTCTCCGCAACCGTATTTTGTGCCGGTGAGTTCAAGGTCAGTGCGCAGGACCCACAACAACTTCCGATCGGTATCGGCGGAAAGCTTGACGGCTTTGCCGTTCAGTTTGAATTGGACTGTCTCTTCGGCCATGGATTTCTCCGCTCGAATTGAAAGTGCGTAATGCCATCAATCTGAATTCTTTTGCCTGTCGAAGTAAACGTCTTGCGAAGAAATTGCTTTCATCCTTTTGCGACACGTGAGAACTCGACACCCAACTGATGTTACGCATAAGGGTGATTGATGTCTTTGCTCCAAAGACAGCTTGCGTCTTCTTTCTCTCCGAGAGAGAAAGAAGCAAAGAGATCCTTCCGAAATCCCCGCCTGCCTACAGCAACGCATGAGTGTCGGCGGGCAGGGCAACTCACGCGATGGTTTTCTAACGCAATTGCTGATGATCCCGCAAGAGATACATCTCTTGCGGGATCAGAACACACACCATCGCTTTCCTGCCGCACATCCGCTGGCGATTTCGGATGCCACCGCGCAACGGAAGACACCGGTTGAACACCGACTACAGGCCACAAAGACACAAGGGCACGAAGAAAGAGATGAGAAAAAATGAAGTCATTCATGCACCTTGGTGCCTTCCTGACTTCGTAACCCTACTTTTCGACCTGCCTTTGGGCTCTTTGCTGGTCTCGATCCTTGTTTCACTGAGGAGCTTGCCCGGGAGGAGGAGCCGGCAAAGGATGAAAGATCCGGACAACTTCATCGTTGAACAGAACCCACAGGCTGTACACTCCAAGGACAGTACCCAACGGAATGTGAATGAGATTGAAGAAAGACACGACGATCACGAGAATTCTTCCCCATTCCTGTTTCCTCATCAATCCAATCGAGCCGATGATGGCCGCAACCGAAACGATGAACATAATCGTGCCGATAATCACGAAAATGATCGGAATGAGATCGAGTAGTTCAGTCGGTATATCTTCCGCACGCAATTCGCCTCTTCGCTCCAGGAAATCCATGATGCGGCCAAAGACCGCAGCGATGAGAAAAAGAAAAATCGATCCGAAGATCATGAGTCCGCGGTAAACAATATTGAGTATCGCGACTATCTTAAGATGCTGTTCCATGACAGAAACTCCTTTCATACAGTTAAGGTCGTGAACGCTACTGCATATTCCGGATCCGTATTTCGATCTCTTTCTTGTCTTTGAGAAGAGTCACAAGGAGCGCAGTATCGGTTTTGCCAAAATGGTACGGGTACAGGATTCTTGGTTTGATGCGTCCTGCGGCTTCGGCCACCATCTCAGGGGTCATCGTGTACGGAAGGTTCATCGGGAGAAAGGCGCAATCGATGACGCCGAGATTCGACATCTCCGGTATATTTTCTGTGTCTCCGGCGACATAGATTCGTTTCTTGCCGAACGTGATGACATACCCGTTTCCCGATCCCTTTGCATGGAAGGGGACTCCCGGCTGTCTCATCTGGACGAGGTTGTAGGCCGGTACTGCCTCGATGGAGATATCGCCGAAGGCTCGCGAATCTCCATTCTTCATCACGGAGCTTCCCGGCACTTTCGGGGCGCAAGCGGCAGTAAGGAGTATCGTTGTTGTTTCGGTTCGCACTTTGGCGATTGCAGGGCTGTCGAGGTGGTCGCTGTGCTCATGCGTCACAAGGACAATGTCCGCCTTCGGCATCTTTGAAAAATCGGCGTATTCGCTCACCGGATCGGCATAGACATTCTTTCCATGATAGGTGAACATCAACGATCCGTGGCCGAGGAATGTGATGACGACATTTCCTTCCGGGGAGGGAAGGGTATCGGTTTGAAATTTTGACTGGCTGAGGAGAGGGATGGCGATTCCGACAGCCAGGGTGAGGACCTGTGATAATCGGTTCATCGTTTGACTCCTTTCGTGGATCAGGGCGATCCAGCTATGTTTGCGAAGCGATGGTGCTCAGACTTCACAGCATTGAATGTGACAAAGACTCGCCGCGTTTGCGGACAAAACGATTGCGCTGTCTGTAATTGTGCTTGGCCTAGGGAAAGGTTTGTTAAGACCTACGTTCTCGCGGGCGAGGGACGTCAGATCCAGACCCACAATCAAGGCAAGGAACCTCTGTTCTACCAGAATCGTAAGTCCTCGAATTGTCATCGCTTGGTAAACTCAGTCAATTTTAGGGATCGGGTGTAGCTGTTGTTGCCTCCTCTGCTGCTGGAATACTCAGTAATGCCAATCTGGTTTGCGTATTTTGCAGAAGAGCTCTCATATGGATTTGGATATGTAAGGGATACTGTATCGGCACTTTGGAGACAATAGCGTGGAATTGTTCGAAAGAAGGCGTCAACCTCCGGACAGTTGATTGCAATGGAGTCGGATGAAATGATAATGGGGAAGTAAAGCGTGTCACGCAGCGTAAAGGTGGAGTCGGTCAACGGCGTCTTTATGTGCGTGGAGTCGTTTCTTACATCGACAATGTGAAGTGTTGTTGTCGTTGCTTGAGCGTCCACAGAGGCGAGTTGCCAGGTATGTATCCCGTAGGAGTTGCTATAGCTGGCAGTTTGAGGTGTACTGGAACTAGACCGGAATTCGAACTTCCACGTTGTACCAATCCCTCGAGAAATGACAAGTTCTCTCCCTTGGTTTGTCAATCCAATAACGATCTGGAAGTTGTAGGTAGACGATCCTGCGGTGCAATTTGCATCGTGATCGACAACGATATTTGTATCAACTGGAAGCGTCGACGGACTCGTAATTCGGATGCGGTGGAGCCCTGCGCTCACATTCGAAAAGCCATAGTTACAGGCGCCGCTATAACTCAAGGTGTAGCTCGCACTGTCGTCCAGCTTTAGCACAACTCCACCGAATACGGGATAACCGGTTTGCTTGTACGAAACCAATCCTCCGAGAAAATACTTCCCGGGAGGTTGGGGGACCTGCATTGTCACAAACATTTTATCCAGACCTTTCACAACGCCGCCGTCGGAGAAGGCCACGAGTCTGTAATGATAAAGTGTCCCTGCTCGGAAAGTGTTCACCGTATCGCTCACGTGGAGAACCGATGTTGCATTCCCTCCATCGTGTTCGCCCAGTTTTGTTTCATAGGAGTCCGTCGTTCCATACTCAAAGTAGTACTTCGTCGACGTTCCATTGGGGTGGACAGAACCACAGAGAATTGCCGTGTTTGCGGAAAGAACGACTGCGCTGTCTGTAAAAGTGCTTGGAACAAGGATGGGTTTATAAACAGTCGTATTGTCACACGAGAGAGAAATCAGAATCAGACTTACAACCAGAGGAAAGAAACTTCGCTGTTTCATAGTCGTACTCCTGATTATCCAACAAAGACTTTTCTAGCGTTGACAATCGATGAGCGGGTCAGGTCGATTCGGGTTGCGGAAGAAATCATTGGGTAGAGGTCAGACGGGGGGACGGATAGGTCGCGATCCGGCCGGTACCCGCCGACACCGGCTTTCTCTCGTCACCACGCCAAAATCTACTTACCTGACACTTCAATTGCAAACTTACTTTCGCAAAACTCAGAGTCTGCTAGAAGCACAGACGAAAACCCTCTTTTTGCCACCAAGGCACCAAGTCTCAAAGAAAAAGGATAGAAAAAGCAATGCTTTCACACATGTTGGTGCCTTCGTGACTTGGTGGCAGCACTTTCCGACCGACTCTCTAGCCTCGTTTCAGCTCATCAGGGAGGACTTCCTGGAAGCCAAAGAAGGGTTCGATTTTGCTCGGAAGGTCCTCGTATTGGTAGGCTGGATTGCATGATCGGGGACGATGAAAAAACACCATGTCGCCGAGGAGATCATTCCTTGACGCAGTCAATACACGCAAAGGGGATCGTCAACTTGAGTTCCCCATGCCTCTGGGAGTAATTGTGGAGGTTGGCTTCGAGTTGCTCAAAG